>Ga0209754_1000421_pt1 | contig 60979 bp, 57 predicted proteins | sample MesohylBB_FD_187295 | JGI IMG/M metagenome (GOLD analysis project Ga0209754, IMG submission 187295) | Host-associated microbial community of the marine sponge Aplysina aerophoba from Gulf of Piran - sponge mesohyl, lysed by bead beating... | ecosystem: Host-associated > Porifera > Sponge >...
TTTTTTGATGTCAATTCATAGACTCGTATTTTGCAAGCGATCATCATCCCAATAGAGCAGTGTAGATAAAACATTGCAGAATTCCGGCAATCACCAGCACTCTTAAAAGACTCACAACTCAAAGAAGAGAGTTGGCATACAACGCAAGCACATATTGCTCAAAGCGTTGCGGTGGCAAAGACATCCAAAGGACTAGCTGCTTTTGCTGGTTGAAGTTTGTTTTTTTCAGCAATTCTTTTTACGCTTTGACCTAAAAAAAGAATGGCGACAAGGATTTTTAGGGGAAGGTAGTGAATCTAGCGTTCAAATATTTAGATTTTTTCACTACCTTACACACATAGGATTGCAAGATTAAGCAAAAAACTCTAGAACAATTAAGTATTGATCTGACATACACATAATTTTACAAAAAACAATCATTATGATACAATTTTGTAATATGTTAATATTATTATTTTTCACTTGTTTACACACTTATGGATCTTATGCTCCAGTGGCCACTGAAAAGCATCTTTGGCAACACAGTCAGGAAATATTTAAGCCGTATCGTGATGCCACTCTAGCGGCACTCCAACGCTCTCCATATACTTTGCGCACCTTAGAGTTAGTAGAAATGGAGTTTGGGGATGCCTATCCAAAATTTATGCTTAACGGTTGGAATATGACTGCATTTTCAAAGGAAGCTTTTGCTCATCAAGGCGTGTATCCCCAATTAAGATATATTCAAGATAATCCAGAAGATCCAAATTTTAATCTTGATATCCCTACCCTCTCTAAGGCTTTGACGATGGCCTCTGAGCATAACTCACTCCTTCAACTTCCACACTACACCCCCTTATTAGAAGTCGCTCTGCATGGACAGTATAGCCTCTTGTTATCTTGCAAAGCTTTCTGTGAAAACCGTCCAGGGGAGGCTTTCTCAGAGTATGAGAAATATTGGCACAATACTGCTTATACAAGCGTTTCAAAAAAAAAGAAATCGTCCTAGAAAATATTGAGGAGACGAAAAAGTCGCCAGAATCATCAAGAGTAGCGTTGGCAGAAGACTTAAAAAAGATTTCAACATCACTTTTTTCTCTTTTTGCAGAATCCCATCCCTCTTACAATGATCGCTTACGTCTTTCAGCGCTTTTCGCATATCTTCATATAAATAAGAAACACTGGACTAGGCATGCAGTCGCGGCTCAATTTCCATTGCTTTGCGCCTCACTTCTTCTATTGCTTTGCGCCTCACTTCTCCTATTGATTGGCGCCTTTCGCGCCTCACTCCCCTTTCTTTTTGAATCATTTCTTCCATTTCTTTTTGAATTATTTTTTCCATTGCTTTAGCTCGAACGACTCTTATTTCTTTCATTTCTTTTTTCATATCTCGAGCAAGAAGAAACAGTGGACGGTTCTCCACAAAGGGTAAGAAATGGTCTATGTCTTCACCTCTTATATTTCTTAAAGTTTTTTTAGATTTACATAAATTGAGTATATAATTATGGCTACGATTTGCATCTGTAAGAATCTCTCTCACAGTTTTTGCCCTGACCTCTTTTGCAGGCCACCTGACCTTGGGGGTGAAATCAGCTACAGGTAGTGCAAAAAGGTCTTGAAAGTCCAAAAATAATAGATAACCTTTTCTTAATATTGAATTTCTATAGTGTGAGTGTTCTGGACACGCCAAGGCACGCTCCACAAGAGGCCTCGCTCTTTTTCTAAAAGGTTCTATTCTTTCCTCCATTTCTGAAGAAACGGAAGATGGTAAACACATTATGCGAGTCAAACTATCAATATCCAAACAAGGGTCCAAAAACGCTAGCGGTATTCCAGACATGATACACACGGCCTCTGCCTCATAATCCTGCTCATCAATGTACAACTTAAACATCTGTTTTTCAGAAATAGCGTCTGTATTATACAGAACACGGATACTCCTTAATTTTTCTTTTAAATTTTCCCCACTCCATTCATCACAGCAAAGACCAGAATGCATATCATATAAGATTTTTGCATAAACAACTAATTGCATATTTAAAGCTTTATTCTCCCCTTCCCCTTGCATTAATGAGATACATTCTTTTTCCAAAACAGCCGAAGAAGGCAATCCTTGAGCCCTTTGTTTTCTTTGATTATAAGTATATACCATGATACCTAGAAGATCCTTTCTTGTTGAAAGTTTTTTCATACAGTCTTTTTGGAGCGGCCAATCCACAAAATTTAATGGAGAGAGTTTACCTTCATATTCTTTTATAAATAGATCCTTTACACGGAGCTTTATTTTTGCAAGAGCATCTTGCACATTTGGATCTTCTTCACATTTTCTCAAGTATGCAAAACCTCTCTTCTGGATGTCTGCCCCTTCTCTGAGAAACAATTCATAATTTGTATCTATGCAGCGATCTTTAGAAAATGATATTTTAGCTGCCATCGAACACACAACACTTGCATCTATAAAACCATCCACAGGAACCTTGAGGTGTAAGTGTTCGAGCGGATGATCCATAAAACCTTCCATACATTCACTAACATAGTGCAAACCCTGTTCATGCAACATCCAAAAAAGAATATCTTTAATATGTTCAAAACAACCTCCATCTTTTTTCAGCCTTAAAGCTTCATTCCATAGTGGTCGAAATTCCTCCAAAGCTATAGCAAAAAATTTTGCAAAAGGCCCTTTTGTTATAGCATCTTGCTCCAACTGATGCAGAGCCATATCATGATGCAGAATCACAGATCCAAGGCCTTCATAAGCATCATGTACTACCACAGGAGTATTCAAATCTTTTGGTACACTCAAAAGATATTTATATTTATCGCAAAGCATTAATGTCAGAAAATCTTCCTCCGAGAATCCACCATTCTCAGTCATAACAAACACAAACTCTCTTTCTGCGACTCTCCTCAAGCCTTCTAACTCTGCTTCATCTACAATAATTCTCAGCGCCATACAGTCACGGTAGTGTAAAGAAAGTGTAAACCTCAAAAAATCTTTAGGTATTTTCCGCAATGATCGAGTGAAAAGTTCTTGTATACTAGCGTGGTAAACGCTACCTAATCCACAGTTCAATTCAAATGCATAGGGACTCTTCTTATATAAATCAGATTCAAGCATATCCGCTATTTTTGACATAGGGATGAATCTTTTTTCCAGTTCATTCATCGCTTCCACAAGGAAAGGTAATTTTTTCCTCTGAGCTACACTCCATTGTGGCCAGATAGCCTCACAGGATGATTCTTGGCTTGAAATTGCGCCATGCGCGCAGCAAAAAGTAAATAATAATATAAGTATCATATTCTTGTTGAAGAGTAGCATATTTGCATTACAAATGAAAATCCCAGTGTCTGCAATTATTGAGAACAAACAAGAGCTATTAAATGGATTTTTTGGATTAGTCTTCGTTTTTATTCAGCATGAAGTCAACATGCTTAAATGCAGGATCTACTCGGCAGAATGATACTGCAAGCGGAATAGTGTAAGATGCAAAACTCTAGTGACACTGCTTATTTAAAGAGATATATTAAATACGTGAATAAAGAGATATTTATGCCATTACTGTTATTATTTATAATTTGTTTGCAGGCTTATGGATCTGAAGGAGCCTGCGATGATGATGGTGATCCATGCGAAGATATCGTAAAATTTTTTGCGCAAAAGCGTATATCTTGTCTAAGCGAATTTGATGAGGGTTGTCGTGATTTCCGAAGCTTTGCGAAACTAAAGATGAGTCTTGATGAATGGATGACCTTTGCGAAACCAGTGCTCACGATAGTGGATGCAGCCTACAAGAGACAGCATCCCAATCTCTCTGAAGAGATGTTTGCAAAAAAGAGAGAGGATATTATCCAACTTGCTAAGCAAGGATTCTTTCCTCTTTCGATAGAGAAATTCTGCCTTTTCTTTCATGAGTTAAAGGTAGAGTTTAAGAGAGATTTGCAGGATTTGAGAGATTTGCAATTGCTGCATCAGACACTTTTGAGAGAGAAAGAGTTGGGGCATTTGATAGATTTTATAAATATTCCACAAGAAAGAGCCAAAATTGAGAACAAAAACATACATTTATTCTTTTCCTTGTTAGAATCTTTATATCATTTCTGTCGAAAATCAAAAACAGGTGCAAATAGTGCTTATTGGCTGCAACTGGGCACATGGGAAAGCAATCAAAGAAAATTTGATCCATACAGAAGCAAGATTTTAAGAATTTTTGACCCAAAAACAACAGATGTTTTAGAGGTCTTAAAGAAAAGAGGCTTCTGCTTTAGTAGGTGTACTCTTTATCCTCAAAGCTTTGTACAACCAAAGATGAGCATGAATGAATGGATGACGTTTGCGCAACCAATAGTAGAGATCCTGCTATCAGCCTATAGGAAAATGTATCGTGGTAGTGCTGCAGAGATATCTCAACAAAGTCTGTTGATTGCCCAATCTGCGAAGCAAGGATTTTTTAGACTTGATCTAGAAACCTACTTTCTATCTTTGCATCAATTAAAGATAGACTATGAGAAAGATTTTCTACAAGAAGAAAGAGCAACACTCGAGGATGTACACATACACTCGCTTCGTTCCTTGTTAGAATCTTTATATGCTTTTTGTCTGCATCAAAAAGTGGGTGCCGAGGAATCATATAGCGCTTGTTGGAAGAAACCTATTCAAAGAAAAGAGGCGAGAATGCATGCTGCAGTATTAGTGTGAAAAATGATACATTGAAAAGAACCTCCTTTGTCAAAAGCAAGCATTATCTCAGCATATGCAAGACAAAAGATTATGTAGGGTTGATCTTAATCTTCAAACGATACGTGCAAATTTTACAAATTATCATAACATTACAATATATTACAATTTGCGATCAAACTATATTATTGCAAAAAGATTTTGTGCTAGCGAGATATAAGGATCGCTATATTAATCTTGCATTTCTGAGCCTCAAAATGTACAATGGGGCAGTAATCTAATCACAATTGAATCAGGATACCCTATGCATTTTATATTATTATACTTAATCGCTACATACACATATAGCGCGCAAGCACCAGAGATAGATCCGGCCAACGCAACCCAATGGTTGAGGACGAAGGCCGGGCAAAGTAAACTATCTACTTTACAACAGAGGTTGAAGTGTTCCGGAGAAGGATGGTCCAGCACTGGCCAATGGTTGAGAACGAAGGCCGGGCAAAATATCCTATCTGATTTAAACAACGCGTTAAGATCAGATATTGGTTATGATTGTTTCACTTTAAGTCAAGTAGCGGATGAGATAACTAGGATGATGCGCTTAGACGATTACCATAAGAAATCAGCTAATCTGAAACAGGCTTACAAAAGATCACGAGACTCTTACTCAACACACTGCTATACAGAATCCTATCAAAGTGCTCGTCAAGCACAAAAGGACATCGATAGCTCAAAGGCCACACTTGCCAAGACGCATCAAGAGTACATACCGCCTAGCTTGGAAGCTAAGGTTGCCGATCCCGATAGTGAATTCCATAAGATGAGTATAGAGCTCCTCAATGCGCTTTTAAAGGACGCAAATGCAGAGGCAGACAATCCAAAACTGTACACCGATCAGCTCAGTCCTATGGGTATTGAACCCCTATCTGATTTTCCAGTTTTAGCGATACATAGAGATCTTTTAGAGACTATTAGGTATCTCTGTGAACAACAACAACATATGGCTGAAACCAGCTATCGTAATTGGTATAAGGAAAGAACATCAGATGAACAGATGGCGTTTCGTAGCTCATTATCACATCCGGCTGAACGCGCGAAACTTCTGTGCCCCATAAATTAAAAAATCCAAATAGGGCGTAGTCAAAGTTATCTTTGACTACAGCCCACATAGAAATTTTCTTTATAGCAAAGCTGTTTTTTAGAATAAATCTCGAACAATCTTTGCCTCGATAGTTAAAAACTCATCCGCAATCTCTAGAAGATAGCCACTTATCTTACTATGAGATACCATGAACTCACATTCTTTTATGAATTATGCGGAAGAATAAGCGTGGAAGCAAATAAAACGCAATAATATTAACATTCGCAAACTCTAAAAAAGTATCTCTACGGAATAGTATAAATTATCATTTTAGGCATCGATGCTATCAAAATGTATAAGTAAAAAAATCTCATCACCCCTTCTCAGAAAGATTACCGCTCACTCTCACGGACAGCCTGTTTTGTTTCTGTATGGCTATTTGGCAAAATGCGAACATTACATAAAAGTTTTAAGACCAAGTCGCCCAAAACCAAGCGTTCCGGCATGGATCTGGCAATGGATCCACCATTACAGAGAATCTTTAAAGAGACGAAGAGTTGTTGCAACACCTTTCGGGCTTCCCTTACTGCTGGATTATCTGCGTCAAAACTAGAGTATCTTATATACTGTAATTTTTCATATTCTTTCTGGATATCTAGACCATTTTCTTGAAGGCAGCAAGCTATATCTGGTTCAAGGCCGCACTCCCTATTTACTTTGCTAAAAACTTCCATCACCGCATCTCCATACTGAAACAGTGTGCTCTTTGTCACAGGATTGTCTGTTTGTTTTTTGAAAGTCGCAATCGCACCTAAGAGCGTATCTTTGTACGGCAGGGTGGCTTGTTGAGCTGCTTCCCAATTTTTTAATTCTTCAGGACTCTGCATTAATTGCGGCACAGTTGCTTTTTGCGACGACTGCTTCTTTAGTGGCTCCGTGAGTGCAGGAAAAAATTAAAAATAATAATACGAACTTCATATATCTACATCCTTTATATTACACTATCTATTAAATCACAGCATAATTTTGTGCTTTGCAAGACTCTATTCTACCGGATTTTTCTCTATCTAACACACCTCCTTTTTCAGGGCATTGCAGTTTATTTTGTTGCTGGCACCCCTCTTTGCTTCTAAAATATTTTCTTCTACCCATCCCCTCTCTATGAGCATGCACAGCCATGATGATTGATATAATGATCGATCATTCTCTATATTAAATCCTCTTATTATCTTATGCAATTTTTTGCACAAGATGAAACAGCAATCACATGATTCAAGAGTCTTTTTCTATATCAAAATCAAAAAAGACAGCTGCTCTCTAAAGGCTCTCAATGCTTGACCATACGAGGCATTATTCGAACAAAAACCTTGCAAAGATGATAATAATTGAGAACATAAGATTATTCCCCATCTTTGATTCCATTCTCTGACCTCAATGCTAGCGCGAGATATTGCTACTTTTTTGAATTCAGAAAAAATATAAAAGAACGATTCTAGATCAAGTTTGGAAGTGTCGATATGTCTGAGGAAATTTTGCAGATTAAGCGGCTCAAGAGAAACGTCGATGTACAGTGTCTTTTCAGAAGTAAGTGACTTATTTTTCCAGAATTCCATCGCATCATCAGACATTACTCTTTTGGTCTCTAGATCAAGAGGATATATGACGCTTCCTTCAGCATTAAAAGTAAGGGAGTCGAGAATAAAAAATCGCCTGGCACATATCTTTGTAGCAGTAAGATCAAGTATCTGCTGAGAAGTAAGTGCATGGTGTTTTGTGATCAATAATTTTTCGATAGAATCCGTTACTTTTTTTATCAAATTATATATTTGACTAAATGACAAACAGGAATAATCCAGATCTCTGGAAAGGAAGTAGGCATTTATCAAAGATTTTTTTTGTGCCTTTAATAAGAGGTCAGTTGGCTCTGACTCATCACCGGAGGCTCTTTGTAAAGCGCTATAACCATCTTCAGCATCGGCGAAAATGGCATTCTCTACTTTCCTCATGATCCTTTCCACAGCTGTGCTTATGCTCATTCTCCTGAAGCTTTCTATCACATATTGACCTCTATCGGAGGCACTTTGTGAATCGATATCCGCATCCTCATCATCAGGCAAAATAGTATTTATGGTCATGATCAAGAACCTTAACCTCCAATCACTATCATGATCGGAGGCACTGTTCGAAGCGCTATGCGCATCTAAAAAAATGAATAATAATATTAGAAATATCACAAAACTCCTATTTATCATCTTATATGATTTTTTTTTAATAAACAAGCGTCGTATGGACTCTCATCACATAAGCTCAAACAAGCGGATAGAAGACAATAGTAAGCGCTTACATATTTTTGAGCCCTGCTCACTACTAGTACGACGTTGTGGATCAGGCCAATATTTTGCATTCAAAAAAGCAAAAGCATGCATGAAAAACATATGTACCTGCCAGTACACTCCACACGTTCTTTATTGCCTTTTTTTACAACACAATTCTTGATACAATGCTATTATTACACTATTTACTAAAGGGTATACTATGACATCAATAATATTGTTATTTTTAATGTCTTTTTCACAGGCAGATGCGGCTATGCCCGAAACTCTTACTGATGGAATGCAAAAAATGTGCTTACATGATTATGGAGCTGTTCAGCAGAGCGACTATGCAGAATTTCGGAAAGCAGTACTCTTAAAAGACTCAAAACTCAAAGAAGACAGTTGGCATACAGCTCAAGCATATATTGCTCAACATCTCAGTGAAATTCGCGAGTTCATCGATGTAGAACCTTCGGAGTATAATTATCACACTCTATTAACATTACGGGATATTTTTTCTGATTTCAGCCCATATGTTAATGAAATCCAAAAGCAGCACCAAACTTCCGAAAATCTGCTGACATCCATGATGAACAGCCAGCATATCTCTCACAAAAGATCTATGGAAAGTATGTGTCAAAGGGGTGAAGCATCTCTATTGCATATATTTCCAGCGGAGATTTCGGAGGAAGAGTGGATGATTGTTTTAAATCCTAAACTGGAAGGCTTTATTCTTGATGCAGCCACCATATATACACTTTTAATAGAAGCGATAGAAGAGATAGATGCACTAACAGAGAATAGGTTGTTTAAGATCTTTGAAACCAAATTAGATCAATGCAGAAATACCAATATCTATGTACATCTCGTAAAAGTTTGCAAACATCTCTGTGACAACCAACCACAGATGTGCTACGAGGCATATGATCACTTTTATCTTCTTAAAGAACAACAGAAAGACTGGCTGCGAGAGCCAGTCTTTAGCATAATCTAGATTTGATTATGCTAAAGTATGCATCTCCTCAATGCGTTTTTAACTAACGCAGAGGCAAAGGTGTGGAGTTACACACTTTACCCCCCCAACCACTCTCCTGAAGCTACCGAACTATTGTGCGAATTTGAAGTTTTGGCGATACATACAGATCTGATAGAGACTATCAAGCATCTATGTGCAAACCAAGTGCATCAGGCTTTTCGCAGCTATTGTGTTTGGTATGAGAACAGAACGCCAACGAAACAGATTAAGTAGCGTAACAGCTTAAATGCAGAAGAGCTTGCGCAGCTTCTGTGCCCGATTGCCTGAAAGAAAAGAAGTGATCCAAATAGGGCGTATCAGAGCTATCTTTGACACGCCCACTTGAAACGCATCGTGGTACAAAATCTGTTTTTCAGAATAAAGTTAGCACAATTGCTGGATCAAACGTACACGTGGCTATATATATGATGTTGTTAAACTGATGCATTGCTGTCATGCTGTTCAGCGCGAAGTGGCAAAAACAACATGGTGATCTAACGCCCGCGATGAGAGCTACTGTATGCGGTATTTCCGTACGCTGACTGCCACATCATATAGTTTAGATCAGCATTTGATTGAGAATTATGGAAGTCACAATCGTTAAAAGGCATGACGAAGTCTATAGCTCATATTATTGAGTCTTTCGCGCGCAAGCTTGCAAAATAGTGATGGATTGAGTAGAAAGTCCTTCGCTGCTTCCGAACAGGTAAAAAATAATAATATCAATACTCTTAAGTGAAATATACCGTCAGTAAGATCGAATTAGTCCATAAGGAGTGGGGCTTGGGATGGCATCCTTAGTGTGCAGTGAGTCAATTTTCCCTTCCACAATAGTTTGAAGCAATTCCATTTTTCTTTCCACAAATTATATTGTTTCACAGCTTCCTCTAAACTATATTGTTTTGAAGCTCCCTTTTCCTCTCTCTCTGCCTCTTGATTTGTTCGACAAAAATTATCTACAGAGCATAGAAGGGTCTGACAGCACTCTCCGAATAAAGTCATCCCCGCAGCATTCATTGCAAGCATTGTTGTCCATTCTGATGGTTGAAAAGCAGTTTCACACAATTGACAAAACGCGGCATGAAAGACGGGTAGATCAAGATTGTGAACAGTGGGCGTGTATTTTTCGTGCGCACAAAATGCTTTTTCATCAAAAATATGCCCCTTACCTCTATCTAGGAGCAATTTTATTGATAGTGTCCAATCTCTTAATTGATTTAAATCTTGCACTTTCTCATATTGTTTCGACGCAAAAGCACTTAAAATCTCTTGTTTATACTCGTCAAGAACTCTTTCAGCACTTGTCTTCTTTTTTTGAGGTGACTGATTAGGACTAGTGTCATTTGTCTGAGGTTTACAGCAATCAAGAGGCATAGCTTGCGGACCAGCACCTCTGTCTCGATAGTCTGCATTCAACTGACGAATAATAGGACCAAATGCATCAGGCGAAGGACCACCTGGTGCATGCAATTCACCAATCAAGGTAGCAAACATTCGAGTATACGCAGGATTGATTGCATGAGCCTGATAAATAAGATTAAGATCCTCTTCACCTGCTCCATATATCTGGAAAACAACAAAAAACAATACTATAAACATAACTGAATTCTTCACAAACATATTGTAAATGATATTATAGAAAATTACTACTTTTTCGCACGCAAGAGAGTTTTTTTTTCAAATCAAAATAATTGGTAGCAAAAGCCTTCAGATCTATAGGAGAGTTGACGTGTTTTGTATCATTAAAAGCAACGGATTCTATGATAAAAAAGTTGGAACGCATCTTTGTATAAGTAAGACCAAGTATCTGCGCTTAGTATGATGAGAGTCAATCAGAAGAGCTATCCAAATTTTCTGTGGCTTACAAGATAAGCAAAAAATGCTATAGTCACACAGAGTGATAAGCAAATTGACATCAATATTACATTGATGTAACTATTTTTCACTTGTTTACATGCTGATGGCGCTTCTGCTCTAATGGCCGGTGAACAACTTAGTGAAACGGCACGTTGGCAACAAACTCAGAAAAGATTGAAACCGTATCGTAATGGCGTTCTGGCGACACTCAGACGCTATCCATATATTTTACCACCCTAGAGTTAGTAGAATTTGATTTTAAAGACGACTATCAAAATGTATCCCTGGCAACCGCCTATATCTCAGGAATAAAAGCGATTTTTGTAATAAAGATGCCTCCGCAGTAAGCGATGTACAAGCTATACTGGCTTCACTGTCATCTTTGTTGGCTAACAGGTATCCCAACTTAAAAGATATTTAAGAGAATCCTCAAGATCCAAATTGTCATCTTGATCTCCCCTCACTGAAGCTTTAAAATGAGGCAACTAGCCCATACCTTCGCCTTTCATTGCCATTTGACCCCCCCTTATCAAAAACCCCTTGTGTGATAATACATGAAGCAAAGATTTAAGTGGATCGAAAAAATCCTCTATACAGCGATAGAAAAATCTTCAATTCGATCTAGGTTGCCAATTCAGATCCTTGATTTGCGTTTCAAGCATATAAATGAAGGCAGATTAAGCATAAAAGAGTAGTGAGAGCATAGTATCTTTAAGAATTTATGATTCCAGAAGCGTAAATTCTGGAATCATGCACTTGTACTCATATTTTTGGAAGTTATAGTTGGAAAAGAAATCAAAAATTTATTGCTCCCTACACAAAAAAGATTCGAGAGACTATTTGTCTTTGAAGAGCTTTGCAAAGCAAACAAAAGAGTGCTCAAGACAGCGTCAAGTTTTATACTCTCACAATCTCGCAGAATTACAGGGCTCAGGATTATTGATTGACAACAACTAATGTAGCGTAGAACTTATCATATCTTGTATTAAACTTATCTTGGAGTCCATTACAGAGAGCTTCTAGACTTAAGAAGAGTTGTCTCAACGTCTCTTGGTATCTCTGTACTTCTCGATGATCTAAAGAACAGGGACTTAATCTTTTAGAAAATGTAGACAATTCTTGCCTATTCTCTTTGAGTACTGGAGGATTTTTTTTCAACAAGGTATGCATCTTTGCTTCCGCCACAACACTCAGGACATTACATCCATAATCAATGAGATCAGACAATGAGAGGGGATGCTCCGTTTGTATCAAGAAAGTGTCAATCGCAGTTAAGATCTTGTGTTTGTACGGAAAAATGGCTTCTTGCGCTACCTTCCAATGTTGTGATTTTGCAACAATCCCACCTTTTTTGCTATGTTCTAGAAAATGAGATTCCCATATTTCGACAGCTGCCTTCACCAGCTGTGCACCCTCTTCTTCCATGCCAGGCACTGATTTTAAGCTTGAGGTAGTTCCGTAAGCACATGAAAAAATCAAAAATAATAATATCAAATTCATCAATATCTCCTTATCTACAATTTTACCTTATATCATCTCACAATTTAACTATGATTCGCACTGTTATTGGGCAGAATTCTCATAGCCTGAGATCAGAATAAGTGGCCAAATTGCGTTACTCTCAGAAAAGTATATGAAACAGAGAAAAAAGCGGAGGAAGAAAAAAATAAGCCAATCCGAATGATGCATCCGTAATCAGGTTAGGCGTAGTGAATATAGCGTTCAAATCTTTAGACTTTATCGTCAAAATTTTTCACCATCCTCTGAGCTCAGATAGAAATGGTCAGTTTTACTCACTGAAACCTACTGTCATCATCCCATTTATCACAATATCATCATATGGCTTATAATCATTGCTTATAAGCCAAAAAAATATCATGAACAGATGGTGATATGTGAGCATACCAGTCTTTATATACTCTGTAAGCGAGATCCTGGTTGTTTTCACAGAAAGCTTTGCAAGCGTATAAGAGATTATTGTGTAGGATCAAACGATGGAGGCTTGACAATTGGACCCAAACTTCAATGCGGTGGGAAAAAACCTGACGATTGCGCAGATCTCCACGTATTGCTGCATTGAGAGCTTTAGCGAGGATAGGTACATCAAGTGTAAATTGTGGACATTGAGGATCCTCTTCACTTTCATTAATTATTGCTATTGCACTTGATCGGCCATGGATGATATCAGCAAGATCAAGAAACAGATTTTCTGTTCTGATTAAATCGCAAACGGTATATGAAGGTTTGTTCAATATGGGCTTGAGCAGCTCTTGTTTCAGGATTTCTTCAGTATATCCAGCGGAGGGGCTTAGCAAAGCTCCATAAAATGGTGAACTCACAAATAACAGTAAAATTAATATCATAAATCTATCCTTATTTACCATTGTCGCAAAAATGGTGAACTCACAAATAACAGTAAAATTAATATCATAAATCTATCCTTATTTACCATTGTCGCAAAAGTAAAAAATAGTTGCAAGAATCAAGTGGTTGCAGCATTGCGATTCTATTGACCTCGCAGCACACTTTGAATTGACTCTCAAACTAAGGATATACTGAAACACTTCTTAGAAATGCAAAGATATTAATCAGTGGTTGAGCGCATTTATGTATTTTGCTAAAAGTTAAGATATGCCAGAAACTGCATAAATAAATTTATCTCACCTTCATTCATATGTTTGTTATTGTTAAGTGTGTGAATAGTGATAGAATACCATTAACGGAGGATTTCAATGTGCAAAATTACTATCTTTTTTTACCCTTTGTAATAAAAAATTTATACTGCGCAAGTACTGAGCACTGTCTAAATATTGATGAAAGAGAGCAAGAAAGAATAGCCCATATTCAAAGTCCACCAAAGATAGATATAACGCAATCACTGGTGCTGAAATTAGAAAACGGCACTCATTCAACTTATATGGCCATAGAAGTCATTGATAGCGCAGAAGAGCAAGTAGAACAAAGCTCTCTCAAGAAATTTTTGAAGTGCAAGATTGATAAAAAACATGTGATTTTGACTACCTTTCTGGTGAATATGGCACTTACTTTAGGTATTGTGATCTCAGTATGGTATTCATAGGGCCTTGATGATTTACATAATAATAGCTTGTATGATGATTCATGCATCTGGATATGCGGCACACGACCCTTCAGAGCGAGACCCTCTTCTGACACTCCCACTTTCAAACAATGGAGCTTATAGCGCAAAAGAAAATATAGATGTGGTAGTTAATTTGAGGGGCCCTGCAGTGTTGTGTGTGAACGAACAATCCCCACAGATCCTGTTCGTGCGTATAAAACGCCCAAATAATCCTCCATCAAATAAAAAACTGATATATGCATGTCTTATTACACAACAACTGCTGTTTGTCCTCTTTAGTGGGTTGTGGATATTCCAATTGAGCAAATCTTGGAATCACTCCTCTTCTGTGAATACGACTAATACGACCACACTATGTTAAAGTTTTTGCGTTTATTTATATTGCTAATTTCAAGTATATTTGCTTCTGTTTCAGATCTCGAAAACCAAATTAACACTCATCAACTACCGCAAATTGTGGTGAAAGATCAGCATTATCTAATCAGTATGAATGAAACTGAAGTGCACAAAAAGCCTTCATGCGGCACGATTTTATATAGGGGTGTAGCTTATCTTTCGTGTCTCTCTGCCATCTCTTTTTTAGCAGCGCAAATTCTATATGCAGCTTCTGCATTTTATACCCCCTACGCCAAATGATGCCTGATATGATTACCGCATTCAGCAATGTTGTGCTCTCAAATACTAATGAATAAGCCAAACCTTGCTAGGTTTGAATCTGATAATAAGTGCTGAATAACTTAATATGGTTTTTGCAAAAGGAATAAACACTTGTAGGTGTTTATTATCGTCAAAATTTTGCAGCATCAAGTGGTCGCAGCATTGCGATCACTTTGACTAGATTTGGATACAATATAGTCTCGTATCATAGCGATTGCATTTGCAAACCGACTATATGACTGAGAAGTTTTAGATTCACATCCATCGCACAAATACTTTACAGATGCCAACAAGTCGCAGAGTGCTCTTTGAAAACTACTCTTCACCCATTGATCACGGTCAGGAATATTTATAAAACGTTCATACAATGAAGATAATTTTAGCTGATTCACCCAAGTGTTTTGGATGCTGTCTGTCGCACCCTCTTTACTGCTTGCATGCTTGAAAATTGCGAATATTGGGGCTGTCTCGGCCATTAAGTCAGAGTACTCTAAGTCAGTATACTGAGCGCCTAGGCTAGTTGCCTTCACCTCGATCATGACAAACGTATCCAAAATATCTTGCATATATGGTTGCATCTGACAATTAGATTCATTGAAATCTGAGTCTGAGGCAGAATAAGCGTGAAAACAAACAAAAAACAACAGCAACAACATGCACCATTATTATATCACACTACATTCTCCATACCAAACAACTCTTCATATCGTTAACATATCTAGCAATATTGTGTACTAACGTACTCACAAAGGTGGATCATTGTCTTTCTATATTTAGTTATAAAGACAATACGCAAACTATAAAAAATTATCTCCAAGGAATAGTATAAATCATCACTTTCGGCATCGATCCAATCAAGCATATAAGTGCCAAACATTTTTGTAGCGTACAATGACCCGCTGTAGCTGCAATAGAAGGTGCCAAAGGATGCTAATAATGGCAGGCATGCAGCATTGTATTATTTCTCTAATGGCCACTCTTCGTGTTTCGAATCCAGAAATTCGAATCCAGAAAAAAGATAAAAGTAGCACTCTAGATCAATTTGGGAAGATTCTATTTGTGGGAAAGTGCGTAGATTCAGTTGGGGAAAAATCCATATTTTCGAAATCTGTGCAATTAATTGCCCTGATCGTAGGGTAACGTGAAACTATCTTTGTAGCAGTAAGGGCCAATATCTGCTCAGAAGTAAGTTCATGATGTTTGAGCAATTTTTTTGCAAGAGCATCCGTGAATTGTGCTGTCAAATCACGCCATCGTTGAAATTCCAAATCCCAATAATTAGTTCACTCGTCTATTTGTATCACTTTTTTTAAATCAAAAAATATAATGATATAGAGTCATCAACGCTTTAGCCTAGTCTGGACGTTTGCACTGCAGGGCACATCTAATACGCCTCGCTAGAAATCTCTCTGCTGCCTCGCTAGAGATTCCTTTTCTTCATCGAGCAAGATCGCTCTGATTTCATCAAGATCCTTCTGAAGCGCACTCACTCTGGAGCCCTCAAAAACTTCACTATTCGCACAGAAATCTTCCAAAGCTGATAATACGTTACGGTATGCATTCTCGTATGCATACCGTATTTTGATTTTATATAGCGGCTCTCTCTCTTTATTCAAAGATAACAAGGATTGAGTCTCATTTAATTCATAAAAATAAAAAAATAAGATTTCTAAATCGCCACGCACCCATTTTTTATAGCGTAGAACATGTCGTTGATACCCAATTATCTGGGTAGAAGGCACGTGATAATGTTTCTCTAAGAGATCTTCAATATTATCGCTTATTTTGCCAACAAAGGTAGATAATGCTTCATACTGCATACTTTGATAATTATGATTCCTGAGGATGGTGAGCAGATTTGTTTTGTGCGTCTCCAACAATTCTTGATCGTTTTCCCAACTTTTCAGAGCAAAAGGGGTTTTTGGGCAGTCCTCAACGCTATATCCTGCTCCACAAGCGTGCAAAAAGGTTAAAAATAATAATACTAATAACATCAATATATCCTCATACTTTTGTCATTATAACCTCTACTGTGTATTGAAGCCATAATTTAATGCGTATCGAGAGTAAGAAGAGAGTTCACAACTTTCAGAGCCTCCCCCCCCTCACCATTAACCACGGTGGACTATCAAGTCATTATGATGCTGAGATTTCTGCCAGCCCAAAAATTCTTCCCTAGCGTTCACTTCGTGTTGTTGATAAAAATGGTAAAAAGATAAGAGGAGGTGTTGATACCCAGCAATTAATGCTGATTCGTATCGACAAAGATTTCCAACAGACTTGAAATAACCCGCATTCATTACACAAAATGCCCAATAGAAGTTTTTTATATCAAGAGGACAGTACGAATTTTTTGTGATGTTTTTGATTGTCAGATCAATCTCATCCAGATTTTTTGATTCGAAATAATCAACTTTTTCGGCGCACTGAAAAAGACTGCCTCTTATTGATTGTGCACAAGTCAATAATGTTTGAAGATTGCCACTTCGAACAGAACCTAGAATACAAAAATTATCAAAAATACTTCTATACGGGTCAAACACTCTTTGAGCTACTATCCACAGTGAAGGATCGGATTGATGGATGCTGGCAGTAACTGGTTGTACTGCTTCATAGCGATCATCCATAGCTCCATAAACTTGCAAACAGCTGAAACAAAATATAAATATCAAAAACATCTCTATTCCTCCTATAAATAGCAAAGCCATTTTACACCATTTTGCGCCACCAGCAATATTTCTGAGCTGCAAAAGATATTTTTTTATGAATATACTCCTATTTTAGACTTAAATATGCCTTTTCGTTTAGTGAAATCAGGAAATTAAAAAACTCCAGGAGGCTCAGCGTCTATGAAAGCGATTGCGGCCAACAATCAAAATATTCGTTCAGAGCATCTTGCGCATTTTTCTTACAGCAAGCATAAAAAGATCGTAGCAAATGGTATGCACCATCTCTGCTTGCCTGGCCTGTCTGGAGAACCTTAAAAGAGTGATAATAAGTTTCTAAACTAAGGTAAAACATATTTTTTTTAGCATATTTTATTATACATACTCTTCTTGCCAATATCTCTTCAGCAGTATAGTCAGGGTAACGATTTCTATAAGCTTTCTCCAGTATATCGGTTATTGGTTGCATGAATTCCCTTAGTTCATCAATACTCATATCTGGTAGTATAAGCTTATCATTACAATCCACAAAGATCTTAAAGTGTTGGAGGAACTCTGCTCTGTCGCTTTCAAATAAAATTTGCTCTTTTTCCCACTGTTCATCACTTATCGCTCCTATAGCACTTGGCGCTGTCATACAAACCATACTCAAACACAAACACATCTCTTCTATCTTCTCATCAAGGTTGTTTGCGGCAGCCATCAAGCGTACGCAGGTGAAAAATAATAAAATGCATATCACAAATAATACTCCGGATGGTGTTATTATATCATATTGAATCAAAAATCAGTGGTGGGTTACCATTCCCACAAAGAGCGATATTCTTCATCAGCTTACTATTTATTTCCTTCATATCAATATTCCAAAGATGAGAAAAGTTTCCGGCACACATTTATATATTTTGTTGCGTTCAAGGCTTGGGGTTTGCAATATATAGTAGTCTGCATAAAACTTATAAAAAGCCCAAAAAAATATTGGAGCAGAAAGGAAAGAGTATGTGGTTTCTATGCGACAGTCTCCCGGCTCTTCTGAAGCATATCAAGCTCAAGATCAGAGTATTGCGTTGTGTAGATTTCTGTAAGTATATTTCTTATTGTTTCTTCAAAATACCTGAATTTATCCAATCGAATCATTGCAAGATAATTTTTAGATTTTAGCGCATCTAAAATTTCTCTTTTCTTCGGTTGAATAACTGCTTGCTCTGCTTGCCACCGCTAATATGCTGGCGCAGTTAATGCATATATCACAGCTGCTGCTTTACTGTTTATGTCTCTTTGATCTTCGATGAATGAGACTCCTTGTAAAAACAAGCCAACTCACCACCGCAATCATCAGGATATTTGCCTATATCAAATCAATTTAGCAGAACGCAATCAGCATGAAAACAAATTGCAAACAAATGCTATTATGCCAATCTCTATCTTAAATTAATATACCATTATATACAGAAGGCTATTTGCACAAAAATATTTATTTCATTGAGAAGAAATTATTATTGACTCATACAAGATAGAGCGAATTGAACTCTTGCATAAAAGATAGCAAGATCATCACCAAGATGATGATCTTGGTGCCTGGCATACTGTTTCAATCTGCTTCATTACCTTTGTTGTTTTTTTGCACCGACAAAGTGACCGTTGTAATCTATGCTCTTGCCCAGTGAACCAAACTGTGCATTTTGCCATTCCAACCAATACTTTCTACAGTGCCATAGATCTCTTTGATGAAAATAGTAAAAAGATGATAAGAGTTTGGAATATATTGCCATGGACATTTCTTTCTTTGAGGTAGGCGTTTCAGTTTTTTGTGCATATAATTCAGGATATTTATCCGATATAACAAAAGCCCAATAAAAGTTTTCCATAGTAAGATAACAGTGTAGAGATTTGATAGTACCGAATCGATATTTCCACTCACTTTTACTTATTCTAGTAGTAATTCCCCCGCATTCTTTAAGCTTTGATTGCAGCGATTGTGTCTCACGATATGATTGATTAATATCATATTTTTCCCAAGGCATTCCAATACACCAACCATCAAACTGACTTCTGTGCACATCAAAATCTGCTTGTGCGCAGTCCCAGGCCAGAACGCCATGTGGTGCACATATGAAAAAGAGCTGTTGCGCAAAAGCTGGGTGATAATATGCAAAAGCTGCTTGAGGCTCAGCATATGGAACAGTCTCCTTACGCAATTTTATGACCAGCTTGGTCTCGCCCTGCTTCATCTCTTTTGGCAGAACTATTCTATCCTGATTATACTCATCCTGAAAAAAGCGTTTTCTGGTGCTATCTTTTGCGCGTTCATTTGTAACGATATTGCTTTCAGCGCCTTGTGCGTGCAAACAAAGTAAAAATAATAGTAAGGTCATCGATCCCTTGGTAAAAATAATATACAAAATTATACACTGTATTTTTTTAATATGATTTATTAAAAAGAAAAAATAGTAGTTTATTTTTTTTTGAGAAAAAAGCTGTCAATTCGATCAATCTTATTGGCATACATAACACTACATGTAATGTTGCTCAACAAAAAGAATATACCCACAAAGAATATACTCACGACACACAATACATAATACTATATACAATCGACAAAAAATATCAAAAGGCATGCCAAAAATTACTGTTAGCTTTAAAGGATTTGCGTGATGGAGATAAAGTTAAAGCTAAGTCACGGCATGATTATCTATGGAAAGAATTCGCTTGAATTTTTTGAAATAATAATATACTCTTCGATTTAATTTTATTTGCAAACATTGCACAATATTTTGATTTCTCGATGATTTTTCATACTTATAGCGTTGTCTTTGCATGCAATAAAAAAGTAGGGATTATCCTCCTTTTTTACAATATAGTGCAGCACACTACGCTTCTTTTTCTTTTTCATCAATCAAAATTTTAATCTTTTGGATTTTGGAGGTAATATCTCATCCGTTTCAGCAATCAACTTGGTCTCCACCATCATAGCGGAAGCGTGATGGAGAAAGATGCGAAATCTTGAAGCACTCCATGGCATCTTCATACAGAAACCGTGCAATGATGACATTAAGTTCACGCATGCAATATTGTATGACTTTAATGACTCCTCACTCTTCAGCTTATCATCTAGTAGTGCTGGCAATGCAGACAAAATATAAAAATATGTTTTTATATCAAGAGCCTTTTCAAGATCTTCCTCAGTCTCCTTATTATGCAGATATCTAAGCAAATTGTGAAGCACATCAGCAGAGGTGAGAAGCGGATTTGGATAACTGGCAGTTGCACATTTTTGTGAAACCATATGTAGCACCTGTTCAGCAGTGCACATACCCTGTGTGGTCTCCTGCATTGGAAGATCGCGGCTCTTCTGATCCAGATCTGCAAGAAAAGGATGGAGCAAACCAGCAGCGGCTTTACTCAGATGTTCAGCAACAACAATTGAATAGTCTGCTGACAAAAGGGTGAGAATCGGATTTTGATCATCGACAGTTTCTAGCACCTTCTCAACAGTGCACACACCCTGTCTGACCTCTTTCATTGCAAGATCGCGGCTCTCACGATCCATATTTGCAAGCAAAGGGTGGAGCAAAGCAGCAGCGGTGAGACGCATATGTGAAGCAATAACAGTTAAATATTTTTCTGCAAAAATAAAGTTTAGCACCTGTTCAGCAGTGTACGCACCCTGTATGGTCAAGTAACGTTTTATATGATCCTTGACATTCTTGCTCAAAGCACGGTTTTGCTCAAGATCGAAACCCTGATAGGGCAGACCGTTCCAGGCAGGTATAAAGTACTTAGATGTCAAACTACTTGCGCACCTCTCTAACATTGATGGAGTTAGGCGGTCTTCCCATTCTTTCATAGTAAGTGCGTTTTTTTCACTCCCATCATCAGAGTCGTCGATCGATGCTCCATGGACATGCAAACAGATTGAAAATAATAATATTAATAACATAAATACATCCTGGCTATATTATATTATAAAACTAAAATAATGCATATACTCAACATCCTGCATGCACTCTACATTACTTAAGATTCTCTCAAAACAGGGTGATAGATGTACAGCTATTGTAATTGTTGAAATATATTTGCGAACTCTTCATCCATACGGAGAAACGCACTTGTCAATTTTGGACTGAGGCTTAGTGGGTCAATTTTTGCAGGTTTTGCTCAATCCAGATTGTTGCTCGGATGCCCCGGAAATATTCTATCAAGTGAAAAAAATAAAAAGTGTTGCTCTACTCAAGACGCCCCCCCTCTTAACACGCCTTTCTCCCTGTCGCTCAACATCGATGATGTCAAGCATCTCTTGCTTCCATAAAGAATAGCGCACCTCAGATGATATGAAAAAACTTTTGCAAAAAAACTTGAAAGAGCTGAGGAGCTGATAATACTTTGTTCTACTTTTTTCATCATCGCTTGGAGCATTGCATTGTGATAATGCATAGTTTTGTTCCAAAAAAGCAAAAGCATGAAAATAAATCGTTAGATCAAGACGGAAGTTAGTATTTAGCATATCACCCACTTGTTTCAGGGTCATAGCCTCAGATATGATGGGATGCTTTTTTTTATAAACTTTCACAAGAATCTTGCTCACTAATTGCGCAATATCCCTTAATTCACATAGTGTTGACGCCTCAGACAAGTTTTTTTGCTTCATGATATCCTGAAACGCGGTTCTGAGCGTCGTGTCCAAAAATTCTTGAGAGCGTAATGGTTCCAGAGGAGCATCACACGCCATTCTGATTGTTTCATCCAAAGAACTTTGAGCGAAAGCCCAGGAAGAAGCATGCGCAGCTTTTTGCAGACATGGCAGGGACTCGAAGAAAAAAAGTCTTCGATCTTTTTCCTTTTCTGTAGCAGAAGGGCACTCCAGGCTCTGACTAGCCTGTAAACAAGTTAAGGTTAAGAATAATAATATTAAGCGCAATTTCATAAATAGAGCAGTAAAGATTTATATCTGTCTGCTAATCCAGCAAAAATGTAAAAGAAGGCTTCCATATCAATAAGAAATTCATCCTCTTCAACATCTGTGAGAATAAATGTGTTTCATTGCCATCATTTTTTCGAAAAAAAACATGACAAGGTGTAAGAATAGTGAGCACTGGTTTTTCAAAACTCATTAATTGATCAAGGTTGTTTATTGCACGATAAGTCTTTAGCAAGCGCTTGATCCAACTCTTCTCTGTACGGATCTCATAAATCTTGATATGCTTTTATCCGTAAATCAATACATATGAAGATTCAATGCATCCATAGACTCCCAAAAGCTTCTCATCTCACTCTGCGCTTCAGAGTTTATAGTTTCAAATTCATCCTTTGGCATGTTGTCACAGAAAGTGGCTATAACTGATAATAAATTATGGCATGCACTTATGTATTGTTTTTGCATATAGTTTAGCTGACCCTCCGGCACTGCTTCAGTATCGCATGCAAAAGTATTATATTTTTCTTCTAGTTCAAAAAAAGCGTAAAAGATGTATTCCATATCAAGAGTCGATCGGCCACGTCGAGACTGTTCAAAAACAAATACTTTCCTTTCCATCATTCTCTCAAAAGAATCCTGATAAATCTTCGAATGTGCGCTCTTAAGAGTGGCTAGTAGTGGTACTGAAACCCGCCTTAAGTTGCGAAGATCTTTTACCGTAAAAAAACATAGAGGGTGAGGAAGACACTCCCTAACCTGTTGTATGTGTTCAGACCAGAGTGCTCGAGATAGTTCGCAACGTAACAAATCAGGCATAAATTTGTCGGTTGCATATGCATAGCTAATTTCAGAAATATCTGAAAAAAAAAGCTTAAATCCGTCCTCAGACCAAATTAGAACATTCACGCAAAATCCATGAAAAGAGTGTGCTAAATTCTTGCAGGCACTGATGTATTTTTGGTTGATATAGTATGATTTAATTCTATCTTCTTTGATATTAAAACCTGAACAAGTATTATATAGTTCAGCCAATTCAGAAAAAGCCAAAAAAAAGGTTTCCAAATTAAGATTAAAATCGCTATCTTCGCAACTTTTAATCTTTCTCACAGTTTCTTTTTGTATATCTTTTTGTCTTAAAAGCATCTCCTCAGAAGTAAGTTTATGACGCTCCAACAAAGGTGGCAAAATAGTGGATATTGTTGCTTGTATAAATTTATGAAATACATAAATGGGCTGATCATCCGCAGGCAATCGACCTGGGATGCCTACAAGATTTGTATTATTTAGAGATTGAAACCAGCTTTGATCTCTTGTCCAACGCTTTCTATTAGGAGAAAAATCTCTCCCCATCCCATCAAAGCTGCTTGGGGTAGCCGCATTAATTTGAAAGCAGATTAAACATAATAGTATAAAGCGCATATGTACCATTAACATGTCATGATTATAAATAATTTTTCCATCTTATACAAACATCTAAATTCATGCCAAAACTTATTGTTAGTTTTCAAGTATTTTCGTGGGGGAGAGAAAGTTAAGGCTAAGGAAAAGTATGATTCTGTATGGAAAAATTAGATTAAATTTTTTGAAATAGTAATAATATATATCTTCGATTTAATTTTATTTTGCAAACATTTCAAAATATTTTGATTCCTCAATTATTTTTAGTACTTAGCGCTGTCTTGCATAAAATACAAAAAGGAGGGAACTGCCTCATTTTTTACAGTATAACGCAGCAATCTCTGAAGGGATTCACAGGATCCTCAGTAACAGGCTGCAAACTATAAGACGGATTCTTTTTTAATTCTTCTTCTAGATATAGGAAAAGCTTTGCATCAATCATCTTAGTATAAAAGAACAGTTGATTTTGCCTTCTTTTGTTAATTCGGAAAAAAGTACATGCCAGAGTGAGATCTCCTTTTTGATCTTCTACAAAGGTCACATAAGGTTCATTTTCACTTTTTTCACTTGGAGTCCATAGACCCTGCGCTTGACTCATTATTGCCTGCACAGACTGCAAAAGCTTGTTACCACGATCACAGTTATACTCATAAATCTTTAATAACATAGGGTCTTTGGTAATATTCCAACATTCTTCACTGCTCTCACTTGCAGCTTTAACATCGTCTGGCAGCTTTAACATCGTCTGACCGTCATCAACGATCTTCTTCCCGCGAAGCAATCCGCTCAAATGTAGTAATCTAAATCCGCATGCGGCATTGAGACTCTCATCCCATAACATATATGCTGCATGGAGATTAATCGACAATAGAAAAAAGAGTAATTTAAACATAACAGGATTATAACACAAGAACCGAGTCACAGTCACTATTTTCAACAAAGGCATTTAGCATACTTCTCCATGATATTAGTGCTAGATTTCCAAATTAGAAATTATTGCTTGCTAGCAGAGAAACTGAAGAGTAAAAAGCACTGATCACCCTACCACAAGGTTTTACTGTGGATTTTGATATCATTGATGCTATGATCCCAGAAGCGTAAATTCTGAGAGCATGCAATTATGCGCATATTTTTTCTTGTTTTCTCTACAAATTATTGGATGATTAGAAGTGATAGCTGGAAACGAAATGAAACATTTATTATTCCCGACACAAGAAAGATGCGGGAGACCATTTTTCTTTGAAGAGTTCTTGAGAATCTTTTGTGATTAGGATAGCTCGTCCAAAAAAAGCAGCCTGTGAATCATGTGATTGTTGTTGCATCTTATGCAAAAAAATGGCAATAAGAGGCTTTCATATTGATTTCAAACAATCTTTGATCTGAATCAAGAAGTAGGCTATACTTTAAGTTAAGAAGGAGAAAAATTAATGGTATTAATTTTATTTTTTTTAATCTTCTTGCATGCTTATGGAGCTGTTCAGCAGCGCGACGATGCAGAATTTCAAAAATCAGCAGTATTCTTAACAGACTCAACAATCAACAAGGATCGCTTCAGACAGGACAGTTGGGACACAACTCAAGAACAGATTGCTCAAAAGCGCAGTGAAATGCGCATGTACTTCGATGGACACTCTTCTTATGAGTATGATTATTACACTTTAACAGGATTAGAGTATCTTTTTATTGATTTCAAAGGACCATGCAATCTGTGGAAATCTAGCACAAGCACAACATTGATGACTGTATTCAATCCTAAACTAGAAAGCTTTATGCTTAATACAGAGACCATAGCTCACCTTTTGACAAGCGCCAAGGAGGAGGTGGAAAAACTAATTGAGGAAGGATTAAAGATCAACAGAAAATTCAATCGACACATAGGTACCAAGCCCTATGTACATCTCCTGAAAGTTTGCAAACATCTTTGTGACAACCAACAAAAGATGTGCTACGACGAGTATGAGCATTTTTATCTTCTTAGGGAACAACAGAAAGGAAGATAACTAATCAGAATAGCCTTAACATAGTTGAAGACTCTATCACTCGAATCTTTAAAAAGGCATGCCGCAATTTATGAAGAATGTGATTTATCGAAAGATGAGCAGAAAAAGATCAAAACTTTACTGTGTAAGGACATCGCAGATCACAGAGGTTGCAGCGATTCCTGAAAATGCCCACAAAAATTCTTTAGCAGTATTTTACTACTAAAGAATTTTTAAAGCTGAAAGTGTAATTTCTCACTCCCCTACCCATAATGGATAAGGAGGTTGTCTCCTTATTTTCTTTGTAAAAATAGTGCGCCTATTACATAAAGAGCAAGAGGGTAAAAGCAAAACGGCATAATATTAATGGGTGACTGGGAAACAATGGACGATGCCAGCAAGATTTGTGCTCCGTGAGGAATAATACACTGCGTTGCGGTGGCAAAGACATCCAAAGTACTAGCTGCTTTTGCTGCTTGAAGTTTGTTTTTTTCAGCAATTCTTTTTACGCTTTGACCTGAAAAAAGAATGGCTATAGTGTTATTGGCAAAAATAATATCTGATATTATCGATATTTTGGCAATAAACCATGAGGCACGATAAGGATTTTTATATGATTTTTCAAGAATCTCCAAACCTTTATGTCGCACAATAAACGCTTGTATACCTCCTAAGAAAAAGGAAAGGATGGCCACTTCCTTCATGGAAAAGATGCCTTCTTTAAATTGTTCTGCAAATGTTGTCGCACTGTAATCAGAGAAGGAAATCCCTAGCAAAGCTGCAAAAAGTATAGATCCAAACAAAGAAAGTGTGACAGGTATACCCGCAAGCGCCAGTCCTGTGACCATAACATAAGGAAGAAGTTTCCACCAAGAGATATCAGCTGCAATGTTTTCATTTCCTAGTATTGGTGTAGCGCCAAAGGCTGAAAAAATGCCATATAAAACAATCACACTGATACACGCTATAAGCGCAGTTGGAGCGTTTGCTATAAGTTTTTCCTTTGGCGTTACACCTACAGTTTGTGATGCTGCAATGGAGGTGTCAGAAACAAGGGATAAGTTATCACCAAACGCCGACCCACTCACCACAGCTCCAATAAGCCATAACGCTGCTAATGAATCGCCATGCGCCAATTCAACAGCAAAAGGCCCCACAACTCCAATAACACCCATAGAAGTTCCCAAAGCCATGGATATTAAGCAAGAAACAAAAAATATACCTGGCAATATTGCTCCAGATGGAAGAAATTCTTGTGTAATAAGCACGGCTTCTTGGACACTTCCAATGCCTTTGCTAACTTCGGAAAATGCACCGGCCAAAAAAAATATGAAGAGCATGGCCGCAATGCCTTCATTTGCAAAACCTTTGCATAAATTATCGACCCTTTTTTTTAAAGAACCAGAGTCTAAAAGAACCGACAAAAAAAGTGCTGGCATAATACAGACAACCGCTGAAACCTTGTAAAAAGCAAAATCAGCACCTTGGAGTGTAAAGTAAATCCCGCAACCTAAAAAAAGCAGGACAAATAATAAAATGGGGCTTAACGATCTATATAACATGATCATCTCCTAATAAATAGAGTTAAAAATAAAATTGTTTTTTTGAATTAAAGAAATAGGTAAATTAGTGCGCAAAGCGCATTCGCATGGTGAGAGCAACATTCATATCATGCACATAATACATAATTTATTTTACCATACCACACTCATATAGTCTACGCAGTAAAGTTTTGAGGAATTATAATACATTCAAACAAGAAATAGGTTTGATAAATCTGCTGCATTCTCGATATCTTCAGCACTGATTTGGCATTGGCGAATAGTATCACCTGAGGAGAGTCTGTACCTCTCTCCTACCTCCAACCTCTCTTGAGCGCACAACCTTACTTGTGTCGTTATTGATCACAATATTAGTATAGTCAGCTTAAAGTCTTGACCTTCTGCGTATATTTGAAAATATTATCAAACAACCATGATGAACCAGTAGTTCATTATACTTTTCTACTACAGCAGAAGTATATATACGCACCTAGACTTATCTTTCCAATGATGAATCGGATGCCAATGCAACAGAAAAATTTCCTACACCACCCATTGAAAAATCTTCTGGCATTCCTTTGTAAGGAAGAACATCTTTAAGGAGACGAGATGTCGATTGCCCATACATATAGCCTCGAAAACACCTAACAGATTTATGTATCCTGCTTTAACACGCGCATTTAGACATGCTGCGGAAACGGATTTAGGCCGTGATAAGGTTTGTGCGTCAGAAAGGAGCAACCAGCGACGAGCTAAAATGTTCAGCAAGCTATTCTCTATGGTTTCAGTCATAATAGGTTCATCCTTTATTCTGGTTAGAGTCTTTATTATGCTTACAGTAATATTAGGTTCACCCTGCTTTAGTATGGTTAGAGTCTTTATTATGCTTACAGTAATATTAGGTTCATTCTTTATTTTTGCAAAATCATACGCGCACACAACTTTTGAAAAAACATTATCGCACAAAATAGTCATGATTGGTTTTATATAAATCTCTTCTAAGTCATCAAGATTACATGTCTCTTGATAAGCCAAGCTTATATATTTACCTGTATCAGGTGCAGATGCACTATAGCAGCGATCGTCGCGAACAGTGTCGAGAACAGCTCGAATCTTACCTCTAGATGAATCCATGAGTGTTTGAGTGTTTGTCCACTCTTCATCAGAAATTGCGACAGAAGCGCCATGAGCGTATGAAATGAAAAATAATAATATAAATAGCATAATTGTTACCCATGATATTATGCCTGACAACTAAATATTTGCAAATGGTAGTCAAATTTTTCTGGAAACTCTAGATATCTGCCACGATTCAAGAAAACACTTTCTGAACAGGAGACAAATATTCTGGATGCTCTATTATCAAAAGTATCTTAAGGAAAATCCTCTTGAATTACTGAAATTTTCAGATCAAATGCTAGGTATAGTTGCTAAAAATATTGGATGACCAGAAGTGATAGTTGGAAACGAAATGAAACATTTATTATTTCGGCAAGTAACAAGGCGTCTCTATTAGGCGCACATAAGTATACACACTATGAAGAAGTTGCTTGTACCATGTCATGCTTTGATCAAAATCTGTTAGAGGTCCTTCTTTTCCTTTACAGACAATTTTTAAAGAGAGAAAGAGTCGCTTCAATGCCTTTTGGACTTCCCTTGCTGTCTGAAACAGTTTTTCCGCTCCTAAAGTATCAGCTGTTCGTTTTTTGAAAGTCGCAATCGCATCTAAAATCGTGTCTTTGTACGGCTCAATACGTTCTTGAGCTACCTGCCAATTTTGTAATTGTTCCAAAGATCTTGTCTCCGACTGAGCACTCCTTGGGGGCAAGACAACTTTTGTTGGATCCATCCCCCTCTCTGAGATCTGGGCATTAGCCTTAGCTAAGATCTCCTCTAAGTGATTTTGCAAATCTTGTCCTCCCTCTGCTCCGTGCAGTTGCTCCATGAACGCAGGAAAAATGAACAATAATAAGACAAAGTTCATAATAGAGTGCTATATCATATGACGTGTTTTAACAAGGCTTGACTCAAAGTCAACCCGCTGCATTAGCGACATCTTGAGCAGTGATTTATTATTGGAAAGTAGTATCAACCTTAGAGTCTGTATCCCCTCTCCTACCTAATACACAAATATCTCTTCAGCACGCAAACTTACTTATGTTGTGATTGATCAAAATAAGTGATTCTGCTGTCAAGATACAGTAAGCTATGCAACAATTAGTTATGAAAATAAGGATTTTGTGTATTGGTAAGTTAAAAAGTAGTTACCCTATATCAGATTTGATATCTTTTTATCAAAAACGTATTAAAATAGCTGTAGATATTATAGAGTTAACGTCAAAAGAGCCTCGCAATGAGCAAGATATGATAGCTTTGTTTTCATCCTATAAAAATGAAAAATGCTGGGCACTTGATCAGCGAGGTAAAAGCTGGAGTGAGCATGATTGGGCTCATCGCATTCTCCAAGAGAAAATGCAAGGATTAAAAAGCTTGAATATTATGGTGGGTGGAAGCGCGGGCATTCCTTACACACTTTGTAAATCCAGTGAGGAATCTATTGCCCTGGGACCTGTAACCTGGAATCATTTGTTGATAAGACCTATGATATTAGACATGCTTTATAGATGCGAAAAAATTTGGGAAAATCATCCCTACTCACGTACATAAATAGTGCAATATACTCAAACAGGTCATGTTCTTCAGTTAGTGGTCATTGAGGGAGATATCACCACTGACTAGATATTCATACTTTTCGTTAACCATCACCAACAACAAGAGTCTTATAGAAAACTAGAAATTCTTTACTAGGAATCCATCAAGATAGTGTATCTCAATTTTTAAGAATGTTTCTTTACATTAATGTGCGCTTTTTATAAGAGGAAGTGGTGGGCCTGGGAAGACTCGAACTTCCGACCTCACGCTTATCAAGCGTGCGCTCTAACCGGCTGAGCTACAAGCCCACATAGATATTCTATGAAATTATACTTATTTTATCAATGCCTAATTTTTTAATTAACACCCTTTTTCTAATCAAACATAATTGTTGAGTAAAAAATGAAGAGCATTATTTTGATTTTTCTTAATAGTATTAAGGGCAACTCGCTATCTTCTGGAGATGCGATTTGATAATATATTTTTTCATTTTAAAAAATATTTCTCTTGAGGAACGAAAGAATAAACTTTTTGTTAAACAATCATCTTTATATTGATTGCATTATTGTTTCAAACAATACAGTGTATAATATTCATAGTGATTTTATATAAAGAGCCATGATAGCATTAATACTCTTATTATTTTCAATCTATTTAGACGTTAATGGAGCATATCTCCCCCCCTTTGAGACGATTAATAGAGAAAGAAAATCCACAGTTACATCCTGTGCGTGGAGAGAATCAATATTACCACCCATACATTTTAACAGGGCTGTATGCACGGGAAAGTCTAAAGTTAGCTTTTATGGTGATCAAAGAGACAGAAGCACTTCTGATAGAGAGGAAGCAAGAGCTCAATTACAACCTGAATCCAGAGATGCAGAAAAATTTACACCTACCCCTTCCGATAATGAACTCAAACAAGAAATTGGGAAATCCAAAATCATAGCTAAAGCTCAAATCACACTCACTCAACAGATGAAGATATTAAAATCCACAAGTGAAGTCAAAGACAGTGTCCAATCCTACAGTGAGGATGTTCTAGCAGAAATTTTGCAATATATCTCCAGAGTCAAATGTATACCGCTATTTCCAGACAATTTCTCTGATGAAGAAGGAGAAATAAGTATAACTACAGACAGATCTGGCACCAGAGCCAGAGCCAGAGCCAGAGCCAGAGCCAGAGCTATAGAGAGAGACAGATCAGTTCCAACCCAAGCTAAACTCAGACTCAGACTCAGAGCCAGAGCCAGAGCTAAAACCATAGAGGGCGACAGCACTTCACCTCCAGCCAAACTCAAAGCCGCTACATTGGATGGTATGACTATGAAAGACCTCTCTTCATCAGATCTTGAGATAGATAAGAAAGCAGTCCCAGCTACACTCATAGCCAAAACTAGGACTAAAATCATAAAGAGCGACAGCACTTCATCTCCAGCCCCAGCCAAACGCAGAACCAGACACAAACTCAGACCCAGGATCAAAGCCCATTGCCAAGATAGTTCCTTGGATGAGCTAAGAGAAAAAAACTCAACCTCAATCCCAACCACACTCAGGCTCAAAGCCTCTACAGTGGATGGTGTGACTATGCAGGACCTCTCTGCATCAGATCCTGAGAGCGATCAGAAAGAAGTTTTTTTTCCAGCAATTGTCAAACATTTGAGTTTAGAAGAGCAATCTATGGCGCCGTGCAAGTACAAATATAGGATTTTATGTGAGCTCTCAGGTGAATGCCATCTTCAACTGAAAGAGATTCATTTTCAAACCCCTATTTTTTTAATGCAAATGACACAACCAGTAAACAAAATTCTGAAGGAAGCTTGCTGGCAACACTATTCTGAAAAAAGAAGCGATTTTACTTGGAACCCTGGTCGAGAAGAAAATAAAAATCTAGCACTTGTTATGCAAGAGGCTTTAGATAATAAAGCTACTCTTAATCTATTCAACTTCTTTTATTCTTTTCTCCAATTGGAGAGTGATTTTGTTTGGGCATACAAGGGCGCATTGCGTCAGTCTTCTGTTGATAGCATCGTTGAGCATGCTGTACCAGGATTTATTGAAATAAAACTAATAAATTCGTACCATCATCTTTTATCATCTTTATACTATTTTTGTAAAGGAAATGAAATGAAAGCGGATCAATCATATCATTTATATTGGAAGACAAGAGATAGAAAAATAAAATATGAAAAAGGAGAGCCAGTATTCTTTAAAGCGTATATTCAGTGTATACGAAAAATATTCCAATCTTCATGGCGTGTGTAATATTACAGTAATAGTCATAAATGTAAAAAAAAATAAGGTTTCACGCAATCTTTTCACTAGAGAGCCCTTTAGCATTGAACATGATTTAGATGAAATACGTATGACTCCTTACGACACTTTAGACTGCTCCTAATAAGGAAGAATCTGGAATATCTCATTATTTTGACACATATTTTACACTTCTCACTAATATTAGTTTTACTTGCTCTGACTGGATCAGGATTCCGTATCCTCTGTACATGCCATTCATGATCTATAATGCTGGCTTGCAGGCAGATCATCAACGTTATTCGCACATCTTTTTTTGGAAGCGATATGGGTCTTCAACATAGCACGGCATTTGTCTTCGCAAGATCATCCCAGCATATGAAAGATAGAGTGTGCGAAAAACAGGTCACATGAGAATAGAATTCATGGGCGTTTGGGTTGCAGAAAAAAAGAGAATATCAATATCATACAATTACAGAACATTTGTTCACATCCACCTTACAACCCTTTGTTGGAGTGTATTGACCAAACATTGCCACTTATAATATTCGTCCTCAGCGTCTAATTTCTTTTCCTCACAATAATATTTCAAAGATAATAAGAGGGTAGAGTACACGCTACCACTGTCCAGAGAGACAGATGCACCTTTTGCTTCTAAAAGTAATCTCTCGAATTCTGTACTTGTAGTACAAAAAGCACAAAGGTACGTTAGTGGGTTAAGATGAAAATACCGAGCTCTGCAATCCACCATTGCTTGACGTCTCCTCTCATCATTTTCTAGCAACTTCTCTTTGTTGCAGAACTGTGCAAGCATATCTTCTACTGGTGTTACGCAATCTTTCATTAATCGCTGAAAATCATTAGTGTGTATTGTCCCGCACGGTAAAGTTAAAGTAGAAAAAAAATCTTTCAAACCTGTTCTGCACTCATCAAAAGATCGTTGATCCATTTTCCATTTAAAATATCGCAACCCCATATCTTCTGCTGATTGAGTCCTAAATAGCATATATCTATACAATTCAGACTCAGAGTCCTTCCCGCTCTCTGTTCCATGAGAGTATGAGCATATCAAAAATATTAATATCAGTTTCATATGGCTATAATTTGATTTAAATCATCCTTAATAATATTACACGCCATCTTTTGCAAATTTCAAAATCAAAGTGCAGAATCACGATATAACAAAAAAGAGCACTTTAAAGCGCTCTTTTTTGCATTCACTTTCAATCATTTAAAAGGAGTTTCTGGAATAGCTATGATACGAAAACCAGGCAGATCGACTGTTGATAAGTCTCCTGGCAACTCAAGCATTGTGCATCCAGGACCCTCTAATGAGTATTGCGCATAGTGAGAAAAAGGCTTATCTTCTCTGGGATCAACTCGAAAGTGACAGCCAGCAACATACACATGTAGCTTATCACTGACATTTTCAACTTTGTAAACAAACATTTCTGTCCCTTTATAAGCGAGTATTGTGCCTGCCCTTAAATCTACTTCGTCACCTTTCTGGCAGATCTCGAAAAGCTCTTTCTGAGTGCGGCGTACTGCAGAGTTTATAATGGTAGAGGCGAAAGAGCTTGAGTCATGAGATTGTCCTGTTATATAGGCTCCCAAACCTCCCATTTGAAATCCTCCGCCCAATACTTGAGGGCAGAACCAGTAGTCAAACCCAGAAACCTCATATTTTTGATAAAAAGACCCTTCCGAAGTATTGAAACCTGTCAGAATGTCTAGAGGAGTAGGCTGTCCTCGCAATCGAGATATTTGTACTGTACCTGGAAAATATTCTTCAGCAGCTTTTATCATTCCATCCAGAGTGTTATTTCCACGTGTCATCATAATGTGAAAAAGATAGGCATGAGCAAAAGGCATAAATCCTTCATGAGGATTTGGTTTCTGCATTTCATCTTGTTTTTGTGCTTTGGCATACCAAGCAAATCCATCCTCTGTGCAAGAGTTATATTGCCAAATATGCATCCACTCTTTTGCATAGTCGTGTACGATTCTAGTAGCTTTGCTTAGAAGATCGGGTGCAATATTGTGATTCACTGGCAAGACATTTGGGATTTGATCGTAAAGTTTTGAGTGTTGTTGCGCTTTATAAAGCATAGATGCTTGCACATAAAGGAAGCTTTTTTGCGCAGAAGGACTCCAACAGTTAGGAGGGCACGATTCAAAGAAACCTTGGGATTCTTGTACATCTTCTGAAGAATCACCTACTTGAATCACACCGTATGTTGCTATTTGCGCTAGGAAGAGCCTTTCAGGGTGCTTAGCAGGCATTGCCGCAAAAAATTTTGTTTGAATAATCATAGATGCTATTTCTTTTGATTTTTCTTTATCTGCATAATCCCCCCAATCTTTTACAAGTTGATCGCGACTCATGATCCTATTTTTTGCAAAATTTGCAAAATCAGGGAGATTCAAAGGAGAATCTGCAGGTAACACACACAAAGGAATTGTTTTAACTGCTGACTGCGCCGTCGGAACTAACGCAAAAAGTAATAGGAAATAAGTTATATTCATACTCAAAATTATAACAAAAAAACTGAAAAATCACCTCACATGCCTTAAAATGATAAAAAAGTAATCATTCTGACAAAAAATAGATCATGACTTTGACAAAAGTCACATTTTCTGTTGCAAAAAAAGGATTATTGATTTATAATGTCTACATAAAATAATAATAAAAAATAGAATAAAATGCGAAAAGTCAGATTGTTAATATTGGTGCTACTGCTCATTGTGATTAAAAAGGGGATATTAGATGGAGAGAATACTGTAAAAGTGGAAGAAAACAACACAAATGTTGTGAAACGCATTGTCAGTTATTTTGAATAACGCAGTATAATTTTGTCCAAAGAGCATATTTTTTCACTAAAAGATGACACAATATACTCAAGGAGATGCATTGTGCTAGAAGCCAATAGCCATGTTTTAATATCCAAGCAAAGTTTAAGAAGCAATTATCAATTTTTTGCTGATTATGTCTCTTCGGCTAATGTTGCAGTGGTGTTGAAAAATAATGGATTTGGATATGGCTATGCAGAAATAACACCCGCACTCTATGCACAAGGCTGTAGGCGGTTTTACGTTGCAGATGTAGAAGAAGCGCTCCGTATGCGGTCTTTTATGCCACATCAAGATGTTATTATAGCCCCCCTCTTTCCTCTAATTTCTCAAAACTCTCTTCACACTATGCGCAAGGCCGACCTTACCCCCTCCTTGAACAGCGTTGAAGATATTCAAACATACCTACGCTATGGGTGTGGAAAATCTTGTGTGGTGCGCGTAAGTTTTGGTCTCAATGTGGGTGTGCCTTATCAAAAAATTGCAGAATTAAAAGGTGAATTAGGCAAAATCAAGCAACTCACCGTTTTGGGGCACCTTCCTTTTGCAGATGACAAAAATTCTTCTCATAACACAAATGCTCTAAAGGATATGATCGCACTGCGTCAACATTTGCCAGATGCGCGTTTTAGTTTGGCTTCTACAGCGGCAATATTCCTTGGAAGTGAGTTTTTTATGGATGAAGCGCGTATAGGTGTGGGTTTGTTTGGTGCTGTTCATTTTTCTAACAACAATGCTGCAAAAAATGCGCAAGACAAAATTTCCTTTGCTTTAAAATTAAAAGCTTACACACGACATTCTTATTCTGTAAAAAAAGGTCAGATCCTTGGGTACGAAAGCATCGCAAAAGAAGATATGCAGATGGTGGTTGTGAGCTGTGGGTACGCAAATGGCCTTCCGATACAAAAAAGTAAAGAGCCACTCTCACTTCCATATCAAGGCAAATCTCTAAGATTAGTTCCAGAAACTCTCTCAATGTATAACGCATCTTTTGCTACTAACGATATTATTGCTTCTGGAGAAGAAGTCACTCTTCTAAAATCCTTTGAAGATAGCATGCAATTTCGTCGTATAGAAAAAATCAACCACTCCGAATTGCTTCTGCGCATAAGCCGCGCCCACCAACAATTTATTCCGTAAACACTATGTTTGTGTGAAGGACAGCTTCTTTGTCAATATGAGCATTTTTAATTCAACCGTGATTAATATCATGACTTTAAAAATAATGTAACGCTATCATGTCGTAATATTATGATTTTCAATTTTCTTACATGATCATGGAGCGAAAAAAGTTTTTGAATCAGAAAATATATTAATCATATGGGTGAGTTAAACAAGCATAAAGATCAATTCGCTCAGCACAACATCACGAGCCTCGTATTCATACATGTGTGTGAGACGCCAAATATTATATTTTCGTTCAGCGACTTCCTTATTATCCGCACAGTAAGCTTGAAAAGCTGATAAGAGGAGCCAATACTGCTGCGTATATATTGGGTCTAGCGAAGAGAGATCTTTTTTATATCTTGCCTCTAAGAGTAGTGAGTGACACCTCTCTCTCAATACTAAAAAAGCATAACAAAAGATCTTTGCATCAAGCTCAAAGTACACATCTAGGAGATTTTTCTCATAATTCACATCACCTGCTCTGAAGACATCCCTTTTTCAGAAGGCATCAAGTACATTTTCTATTTGCTCTGAGAAAGCCATTAATTCTTTAAGATTCCTTATATCAAAAAAATTTTGAGGGTTTAATATATCTTGACAGGTTTTCCTGCAGGTGAAACATTCTTGATTTTTTGCCACCTAATAGTGCGCATAGCTTGCTCCTGGATTATAATCCGTTCACTAATTTTCTTGAGTCTGAGAAGATCAGCAGAATTCTCTAACGATATTGCGTCATCTGCTTCATGCGCCAGTGAATAGATTAAAAATAGTAAGATTAATTTGATAAATGCATTTCATAGAGAAACCGTATCACATCTTCATCATACCCTCAATCAATTTAAGAGTGGATGGGTTGAAAGGGCTTAGATTAGCTCCATGTTCTGCTGCATCACAAAATCACGAACCTTGTGTTCCTGTAGGTGTGTGAGACGCCAAATATTATATTTTCGTTCAGCGACTTCCTTATTATCATCAGAGTAAGCTTGAAAAGCTGATAAGAGGAGATGATACTGCTCCGCATATATTGGGTCTAGCGAGCAATCTTGCCTCAACATTATATAGCTTGCCTCTAATAATACTGCGCCACACTTCTTTCTCAATACTAGAAAAGCATCATAGAAGGTCTTTGCATCAAGCTCAAAGAGCACATCTAAGAACTTTTGTGAAGAACCCACCTCCCCTGTTCTGAATATATTATTGCTTTTGCAGAAGGTGTCAAGCTTATTTTCTATGCGCTCTGAGAAAGCCATTAATGTTTCAAGATTGCTTATATCAAGAAAATTGTAAGGATTTAATATATCTTGACAGGCTTGCCTGCAAGTGAAACATTTTTGATTTTCTTTCCAGCGAACACAGCGCATATCTTGCCTCTCGATAGGCAAACAGCACTTGATTTCCCTTATTCTTTGAAAATCAGCATAATTCTCCAAATCGATTTCGGCACCTGCTCCATGCGCCAGTGAATAGATTAAAAATAATAAGATTAATGTCATGCTCATAAATGTACCTTTCATAGAAAAATCATATCACATGTTCTTCATATCCTCACTTTGTCAATCAATACATTTAACAAAAGTATTATTTTTCTCATCACTCACATGATCTGTTGACAAAATGAAGTGACCAATTTGGAATTTGGATAGACAACTTCTAGCGGTTGGTGAGCCCAATCACAGTATTTTTTCTTATATTTCTCTTTATTTTTGTTTGAGAGATTTCATCAATGCCAACGAAGAATATAATGCTTTGTTAGCTCTTGTAATAGCATATAGAGATAGACCTCTATTGCAATTTTGTACATTATTAAAAAATCAAAAATTTGAGAAGACTGTTTACACTTTTCCTCTAGAGAGAAAATCAGCTATTTCAACACACCTCCATGCCTCTTGAACGCAGTCTATGTTCGCAATCAAAAATTTATATAGTAAGGTACAGGTTTTGTGCTGACTATTTAGCGTATTCTCCCGCTTCAAGATTTTAGCCTATTCTGCTAGGCATTATTAATCCACGTACTCTTCTTCCTTGAGCAAATCCTTAGTAACATTCCTTCGTGGAGGTGTATAAAACGACAAATATTAAACTTTCGTTCAGATTCATCTTGAATTTCTAAAGAGTAATTTCGAAGATCTGATAAGAGACTATGATACTCCTGAATGTATCTTAAGCCTTGCAGAGGAGGGCCGCTCTCGCATTGATATTCTCTCTCTAAGCATCGTAAATGCACATTTCCTCTCAAGAGTGAAAAAGCACAGAAGAAGGTTAATGCATTAAGTTCAAATCTCCTCTTTAGGGACTCTGACATATCAAAATACACAACATCCCAATCGCCTATTAGATCAATTTTGTGTCAGAATTCTGCAAGCATCATATTAAGAAAAACTGCAGGATCGAGATTCTTTTCAAAATATTCTCGGACAGAATCAAAACGTTGTTGATCTGAGGTCCAGTTAAAAGCGCGCATACCTCGCTCTTTAACTGTTAAACGAAGCAATGAATAAAACCTTTGTGCGTCAGCAACATCCTCAAGAGGATGGCTCTCTCTGAAAGACGGTTTGACATAAGTTAATGATGCTCCATGAGCTTTTGAATAGATAAAAATTAAAAAAACAATAACATAAATTTTTTTCTCAACATGAGCATTTTCAATGAAACCGTAATTAATATTATCACTTGAAAAAAATAATTTATAACGCTGACATGTCGAATATTATTATTTTTAATCTGTTTACATGCTCATGGCGCTAAAAAAGTTTTTGAACCAGATAGACTATATTAATCATCTTGATGAATTAAGGGTCTTGGAAACTCAGTGCGGCCCAGCTCTCCTCCGCATCACAGCATCACGAACATTAGGTCCCTCGAGGTATCTGAGACGCCAAATATTATATTTTCGTTCAGCTTTTTCATGATTCTCCACACAGTAAGCTTCCATAGCTGATAAGAGGTCATGATACTGCTGGATGTATATTGGCGGAGACAAATATTGCTGAAATTCTGGCTGATCGTACAGACAGTAATTTTGAAAAGATAATAAGAGGTCGCGACACTCCGGCGTGTACGCTGAGTTTGACGGAGACAAATATTGCTGAGATAATTTTTTATATCTTTGCGCTGATAATACTGACGTAACATGGCCTCTCAACATTGCAAAAGCACAGAAGAAGCTGAATGCATTAAGCTCAAAGAGCTCATCTGTGACAATGTTCACAACAGACTTCATATCAGCATAAGCGATTAAATTATGGTGCTGGTTTTTCTTCAGAAGCTCTTCTAATTCCACTGAAAATGCCATTAATTCTTCAAGATCGACCATCTCAATCCACTTCTGAGAATCGAGTATTTTTTTACAAGCTTCCCCGCAATTCCCAAAATGTTCTTGATTTTTTATCCTGTTGAGCTCCCGCACACCTTGCCTTTCTACTGACAGACGGTTGAGTGCAGTTATTCTTTGCGCATCAGCAAACTCCTCCAGAATGGTGGTGGGCTCTGCTCCATGCGCCAGTGAATAGATTAAAAATAATAAGATTAATGTCATGAATAAACCTCTAATACAAAGTTTATATCCTATTCTCAGCTTTATCAATGAAGAAATTTAAAAAAATGATTGTTCCCCTCATGTTCACATCATACCAACATTGGTTGTGAGAATTCCATTAATTTTTTAATACACTTTATATTAAGAAAAACTGCAGGATCGAGATTCTTTTCAAAATATTCTCGGACAGAATCAAAACGTTGTTGATCTGAGGTCCAGTTAAAAGCGCGCATACCTCGCTCTTTAACTGTTAAACGAAGCAATGAATAAACCCTTTGTGCGTCAGCAACATCCTCAAGAGGATGGCGCTCTCTGATAAAACGGTTTGACATGACATAAGTTAATGATGCTCCATGAGCTTTTGAATAGATAAAAATTAAAAAAAACAATAACATAAACTTTTTTCTCAACATGAGCATTTTCAATGAAACCGTAATCAATATTATCACTTGAAAAAAAATAATTTATAATGCTGACATGTCGTTAATATTATTATTTTTAATCTGTTTACATGCGCATGGAGCTAAAACAGTTTTTGAACCAGATAGATTATATTAATCATCTTGATGAATTAAGGATCTTGGAAACTCAGTACGGCGCTCTCTCCTTCACAGCAGCACAAACATTAGGTCCATTGAGGTATGTAAGACGCCAAATATTATATTTTCGTTCAGCTTTTTCATGATTCCCCACACAGTAAGCTTCCATAGCTGATAAGAGGTCATGATACTGCTGGATGAGCATTTCTGGCGGAGACAAAGATTTCTTAGATTTTGGCCGCTCGTACAGACAGTAATTTTGAAAAGATAATAAGAGGTCGCGACACTCCGGCGTGTACACTGACTCTGACGGAGACAAATATTGCAGAGATAATTTTTTATATCTTTGCGCTGATAATACTGACGTAACCTGGCCTCTCAACATTGCAAAAGCACAGAAGAATTTGAATACATCAAGCTCAAAGTACTCATCTGTGACATTGATAACAACAGCCTTCATATCAGGACGAGTGATTAAATCAGTCTGCTGGTTTTGCTTCAGAAGCTCTTCTAATTCCATTGAAAATGTTCTTAATTCTTCAAGATCGACCATCTCAATCCACTTCCGAGAACCGAGTATTTTTTCACAATCTTCCCTGCAACTCTTCTCAAAATGTTCTTGATTTTTTATCCTGTTGAGCTCCCGCACACCTTGCCTTTCTCCTGACAGATGGTTGATTTCATTTATTCTTTGCGCATCAGCAAACTCCTCCAGAATGGTGGTGGGGGGCTCTGCTCCATGCGCCAGTGAATAGATTAAAAATAATAAGATTAATGTCATGAATAAACCTCTAATACAAAGTTTATATCCTATTCTCAGCTTTATCAACGAAGAAATTTAAAAAAATGATTGTTCCCCTCATGTTCACATCATACCAACAAAGGTAGTAAGCACTCGGAATTTGATATCTTATAAGGGCTGTTGAAACAAAGCATGACAAGTTGCATTGTGAGACGTTGCGCAATCTAAGAAGTCATAATAGAGAAATCTTAAAAAAAAGCGTGTGAGAATATTGACAGATTCATATTATGTGAATGAGTTGTGTTGGTCCAAATTTGCTCTGCAAACACCATTTTTTCGTGCAAAGTACAATGATATAATACAAAAGATGATCACACCTGAAAACAATCGCCCTTTTTTTATCCATCTGCGCATGTCATCCTCTTACTCCTTAGCACAAAGCGCCATTAGCATTCAATCTGCTATTCATTATGCAAAAGATCATAATATTCCAGCGTTGGCGATCACAGATGCGCAAAATCTTTTTGGAGCTTTTGAATTTTCATTAAAATGCTTAGAGCATGGCGTGCAGCCTATTTTAGGAGCCACCATAGAAATTTTCATGAGTGAGACAGAAGAAAACGCGCAGCTTCTGTTGTTGGCACAATCTGAAGAAGGTTTCAAAAACATCTCTTCTTTGGTGAGTCAATATCATCTGACAAATACACCCTGCTCTTGGGAGGATTTGCGCGCAAAAAATACTGGTGTCATCTGTCTTTCTGGTGGCATACATGGCCCAATAGGTCGTCATATATTGGCCAATGATACCGACCAAGCCCTTCGTGTTGCAAAAAAAACTAAAAATATCTTTCAAGACAGATTTTATTTAGAGATTATGCGCCATCACCGCGAAGAAGAAGTGAAAACAGAAGAGATATTTTTAAAAATTGCTATAGATGAGCATATTCCTATTGTGGCAACTAATGAGTGTTTTTACACACAAAAAAATATGTTTGATGCACATAATGTTCTTTTATGTTTAAATGCAGGTGCTTATATTCACTCAGCAGATAGACCACACAGCAATCCATACTTTTATTTACGAACTCCACAAGAAATGGCCGAGCTGTTCTTGGATCTACCTGAAGCCCTTGCTAACACTGTCCATATTGCACAAAGATGTCACTTTTACTTAACACCTATGAAGCCAGAGCTTCCTCACTTCCCTAAAGTGGGTGATGAAACCGAAAACGCTATGATTATGCGTGTTGCTAAGCAAGGGTTAGCAACACACATCAAGAATCATAGAGTGTGTGAGCATATTGCCCAAAATATTTACGAAGAGCGCATTGATTATGAGCTTGAGGTTATTACAAAAATGGACTTTTCTGGCTATTTCCTTATTATGTCGGATATTATTTTATGGGCCAAAAACCAAGGCATACCCGTTGGCCCAGGCCGTGGTTCAGCAGCAGGATCTCTTGTCGCATGGACCATGGGTATTACCAATGTGGATTCGTTAGCATTTGATCTTCCTTTTGAGAGATTTTTGAATCCTGACCGTATTTCTATGCCAGATTTTGATGTAGATTTTTGTCAAGAGCGGCGTGAAGAAGTGATACATTATGTGCGTGATCTCTACGGAGAAGACTGCGTTGCACAAATAATTACCTTTGGAACATTGCAGGCGCGTGGTGTACTCCGAGATGTAGGTCGTGTTTACCAGCTTCCTTATATGCAAGTTGATAATTTGTGTAAGCGCATTCCTAACCAGCCCGGTCAACACGTCTCCCTTGCGGAAGCCCTTAAAGATGATCCTATTTTGCAAGATGAATTTGATAATAAGCCTGAAATAAAAAAGGTTTTTGAAATAGCTATGCAACTAGAAGGTTTGCATAGGCACGCCTCAACACATGCCGCTGGTGTTATCATCTCTAGTCGCCCAATTGCTGATATCATTCCTATTTATAAAGACGCCAATACAGATCTGCAAGTCACACAATATACAATGAAGTATGTTGAATTTGCAAGCTTAATCAAATTTGATTTTTTGGGCCTCAAAACACTTTCTGTATTAGCAAAAACAACAGAACTTTTGAGCAACGATGGATATGATTTTAATCTTGATAGTTTAGATTTTAACGATGAACAAACATTTTCCCTTCTTGGCACAGGTATTACAGGTGGAGTTTTTCAAATGGAAGGCTCAGGCATGCAAGAACTGTTACGCCAAGCAAAGCCTGATTGTTTTGACGACATTATCGCCATTGTGGCACTTTACAGGCCTGGCCCTATGGAAAACATTCCTAGTTTTTTGGCACGTAAACAAGGAAAAGAAAAGGTAGTCTACCTTCACCCTCTCTTAGAAGACATTTTAAAAGAAAGCTACGGCATTCCCATTTATCAAGAACAGGTTATGCGCATTGCTCAAAAATTGGCGGGGTATTCAATGGGTGAAGCAGATTTGTTGCGTAGAGCTATGGGCAAAAAGATTCCTAAAGAAATGGCAGCTCAAAAAAAGAGATTTCTAGATGGTTCTTCCAGAAACAATGTTTCTTTAGAGATTGCGGAAACTTTATTTGAGCAAATTGCACGCTTTGCTGGGTATGCCTTTAATAAATGCCACGCTACATGCTACGCCTTTATTGCCTACCAAACAGCGTACATGAAGTCCCATCACCTCCCCTATTTTATGGCTGCCTCTTTAAGCTTTGATATTAATAATGCCGCCAAAATATGGGAGCACAGCAAGAGTCTTTCTGTCTTAGGAAGCGACCTTTTGCCACCAGACATTAACGCTTCAGATGTATGGTTTTCTGTTCAAAAATCAGGAGATAAAAAGTGTGTGAGGTTTGCATTAAGTGCTATTAAAAATGTAGGATCTCATATGGCAGAAACTATAGTAGAGGAAAGAAAAAAGAAGCGCTTTTCTTATCCTTCCGAGTGTTTTCAAAGGCTGCTTATGGCTGGTGTTAGCAAGCGCACTATTGAACAATTAATGAAGGCAGGAGCTCTTGACTCTATAGAAAGAAATCGTGCTCTCTTGGAGTATATTTTCTCTGACACAAAAGAATGGATGCCGGATGGCAAAAAAATAGCAGATGACCAGCCTTCCTTCTTTGCTGAAGATTCTGTGAGCATCGTTGAAGACAATCGGCCTTCACTCATCCACAAAGGCATTGTGGATAAAGGATTGCCTCAAAAAGCAGAAGATGAAAAACAAACTCTTGGTATTTATGTACAGTATCACCCTTTGGCGCCTTATAAAAAAATCATTAAAACCATGAATTTATTGAGTATTGAAGGCGCTTATGGATTGTCAGACAAAGCGATGAGTTGTTCAATTATTGCCATTGTGAGCTCTATTACTGCTAGAAAAACGCAAGATGGGCGATCATTCTCTATTCTTGAAATTGCGGATGAAAAAGCAACCATGAGCTTATTTCTTTTTAATAAAGAGCTGGAAAAAGTTTCTGCCTATAGCGCGGGCGATATTGTTGTGCTTCGCTGCTCAATTCGCAAATCGGATCGTGGAAGACGTTTTAATCTCGTGGACATACATGGAACAGAGGCGCTGTTGGCGGATATGAAACGCCAAAATATTATCATTAATATTAATGCTTTTGTTAATATTCAAAAGTTGCTTGATATGATACAAGCCGCTCTTTTTGAAGGCGGCCCTCACACAATAACAATTTGCTTGGAGGGTACGGTGGATTTGCCTCTTAAGCAAACATTTCTTTTCACAAATTATGTGTTGATGGAAATGGCAAAAATTGCTAATATTCAACGCAAAACGTAATTAAATCACTACAGTCAATCTATTATAATATTCTTATATTTTTAAAATTAAAAGAAAAAGCAATACTTTATTATTGACGAGATGCTTGTATAGCATTACAATAGTTTGATTTACTGTTACAAGGAAAAATCATGCATCATCGTCAATTTGTCATCTGGTCTGGATGGTTAGTAGTATCACTTTTTTATGCGTATCAATACATTTTACGCGTACTTCCTAACATTATTTTGCCATTTCTGACAGAGCGTTATGCCATGGACGGAGTGCTCTTTGGACAATTTTCAGGCTTATACTACACAGGTTATGCGCTTGCGCATGTTCCTTTAGGTATCCTATTGGATCGATTTGGTGTTAAAAAAGTTCTTCCCCTTAGTTTTGCATTAACATTTTTAGGTATTTTACCCATTATTTATGGAAGTACCTGGCATTATCCCGCCATTGGACGATTGATCACGGGCATTGGCTCATCAGCAGCTATATTGGGTGCATTTCAATATATACGTCTCGTTTTTTCTGAGGGACGATTTACGCGCGTTTTGAGCATGACTGTTACCGTTGGTTTGATGGGTGCCATTTATGGAGGACAGCCCACACAATATCTTTGCGATACTTACGGCGTGTATACTGTTATACACTTTTTAGTTGTTGTTGGATGTTTACTTTCTCTGGCAGCATATATCATTATGCCTACCTCTAAAAAAGAACATCAAAAAAAGATTGGTTTTAAAGAAATTTTCCAAATCCTGACAAACACACGTACCTTATTGCTCGCCATTGCTTCTGGCTTTATGGTAGGCGCATTAGAAGGGTTTCCAGACGCTTGGGGTGTGGCTTTTTTAACAAAAGTGCACAACGTTACCGCCAAAGATGCCGCACAATTAACATCCTTTATCTTTTTCGGCATGTGTTTTGGCGGCCCTCTTTTAAGCTACATTGCTGACAGCACAAAGCGTTATGTAGAAACCATTATTGGGGCTGGATTGGTGATGACAGCATTGTTCTTTATTATTTTATTTTGCTCAGTGCCCGTGAGCTTGCTTTACATATTCTTCGTCATTATTGGTATCTCTTGCGCTTACCAAATCCCTGCTATTTATCAAGCATCAACATATGTTGAAAAACAATTCACTGGCCTTGCCACCGCTCTCGTCAATATGGTGATTATGGGGTTTGGACACTTGCTTCACTCAACAATTGGTGCAACAGTGAACTCTTATGGAGGGATTGACTCTGTATCTGGTTTGCACGCCGGCGTCTTAACGGTACCGATCACTTGTGTAATGGGTGTTATGCTGCTTTTGTTGTTTAGAAAGTCTCTAGAAAAAGGTGGCTCATGAGCAATAGATTAAAAGGATTACCTCTTTGGATCAGTTGGCTATTTGCCACCGCTTTTTATGCGTATCAATACATATTACGTGTACTTCCTAATATAATGTATGAACCTATTGTCAAAAAATTTTCGATTGATGCTCATATTTTTGGTCAATTTTCTGGCGTTTACTATACAGGGTACGCCTTGGCTCATATTCCTCTAGGTATTCTATTGGATCGATTTGGTGTCAGAAAAACACTCCCACCTATGATTATTATTTCTGTATGTGGGCTTCTTCCTATTCTGTATTCAGATTTATGGCTATATCCTGTCATTGGAAGATACCTCACAGGTATTGGTTCAGCAGCAGCCCCTCTTGCAGCTTTTTATATTATTAGAATTGGATTTTCTGAATCCCAAGGCCCACGTATGCTGAGCTGGTTTGTGACCTTTGGTTTACTAGGCGCCATTTATGGAGGCACTCCCACCACTTATTTTTGTCAAAAATTTGGATATGAATCTGTTCTGAAAAGCACCATTGTTTTTGGATTTTTTATGGCTTTTATTGGCTTTTTGTACCTACCAAAAGAAGAGAGCAAAAAAAGAAAATATGCTGCGTTGCAAGGAATATGGAAAATTCTTAAAAACAAAAAAACCATTATTATTGCCTTATCTTCTGGCTTAATGGTTGGTTCATTAGAGGGATTTCCAGATGCATGGGGAGGCATTTTTCTTACGAAAGTCTACGGTCTTGATCTAAATCTAAGTGCGCACTTAACTTCCTTAATTTTTCTAGGCATGTGTTTTGGCGGCCCATGTTTAGCTTTTATTGCCGAATATCTGAAAAAACCTATTATGACAGTCATTTTAGCAGGATGCGTTATGACAATAACATTTTGTTCAATTCTTTTATTCACCCTATCAACAATCTTGTTAAATGTTATGTTTGTGTGTGTTGGCATTTGTTGTGCCTATCAAATGATAGCTATATACAAAGCAGCGTCTTATGTAGACCCTAACTCCGCCACCTTAGCGACAGCTATTGTTAATATGATTATTATGATTTTTGGTCATATCCTACACACCAGCATTGGTGCGGTCGTAGCATATAACGGAGGCATGCAAAGTATCTGGGGCTTACAAATGGGCATAAGCGTTATACCTATGTTCTGCCTAATGGGTGTTGTAGTGTTAGCCTATAACTATAAAAGATTGAGGAAGGATTAAATATGATGTCTGTAAGCTTAGCGATGTGGCGCAATTGGTCATTTATCACACTGTTTTATGCCTACCAATATATAGTGCGCGTATTACCCAATATTATCTACAAACCTATTGTAGAAACCTTTGGCATTAATGCTACTATTTTTGGACAATTTTCAGGCATTTATTATATAGGATACGCATTAGCACACATACCTGTAAGCCTATTGTTTGATCGATTTGGATTGAAAAAAGTTCTACCACTAACGCTTTTATTAATGGTGGGAGGGCTTTTGCCTATTATTTATACAGAATCATGGATTTACCCTGTATTTGGAAGATTTTTAACCGGCATTGGCTCTGCCTCCGTAACGCTGGCGGCTTTTCACATTATTCGTGTAGGATTTCCCGTGGCAAAACATCCTATGATGCTAAGTTTAACAATAGCATTGGGATTGGTTGGGGCTGTTTATGGAGGAAGGCCTACAGCTTACCTTTGCGACCAACTTGGACATGTAGCCGTTATTCAGATTTTGGTTGCGGTAGGCAGTATTATTTCTGTAATTTCTTATATTTCACTTCCTAAGGAAAAAAATCGTTTAAAAGATGTGCAAATTTTGAAAGGCCTTAAGCATGTTTTTTGTAACAAAAACACCATGTGGATGTCTCTTACAGCGGGTTTAATGATTGGATCACTTGAAGGTTTTCCAGATGCTTGGGGCGTTATGTTTTTTACAAAAGTATACGGACTTCAGTTTGATTACTCCGCCCAATTAACCTCTCTTATATTTTTAGGTTTAGGAGTTGGCGGCCCATTGGTTAGCTACGCAGCAGAAAAAACTGGAAAAGCCCTTTGGTTTATTATCATCGCAGGCATTTGTATGGCTGTTCCCTTTTTATTCTTTTTGGGAATGCAGCTTTCTGACACAATGCTGATCGTTTCATTGATTACTATTGGAGTGGGATGCTCTTATCAAATGCTCTCTATTTACCATGCCTCTTACTTTGTGGAAAAAAAATATGCCACTATTTCTACAGCAGTGGTGAATATGATTTTGATGGGGTTTGGACATTTACTACACAGCGCAATTGGATGCACCGTCAATATTTCAGGCGGATTGGATAATGTGCAAGCCTTGAAAAATGGCCTTTATGTTGTTCCATTAGCCAGCCTTTTGGGTGCTATTATTTTAATTATTCGCAGAAAATATTTTCAAAACCTCAAATCCTGACGCATGACATTTTTGAACAAATTTTTTTCTGACAGAGCAGAAAAAGGTTAGCTATATATTTTTGACACTCTACTTTTCAATCAATTCCTGCTAAAAACATAAATGAGGTATTTTTCCATGCCTTTAAAAGGTGATATTTTTTAGATAAAAATAAATATTTTTATTTAAACAATATTATTCTATTGATGTATAATTTTTTCATCAAAAGGTATTATATGTCGCTACTGTTGTTCTTATTTTTTATTGCTTTAGATTCCCAAGGATATCACAAGATTACAGATTTTATGGAGACTACTCTTGAGCACACTAAAGCCAAATGCGCCCCTACTCATAGAGTGATCCTGTCTAGATAAGGCATTTCAAAATATAAGATTCTATTTCAAAAAGAGAATAACTTCAGCTTTCTTATATAATATAGATATAGATAAATGGACAATCAGGCAATCTTAAACAACTCAATATATCTGCCCCCGACTTCCATGATCTCGCAACATCTCCTATCTAGCTTTTTTGTAAAAATCAGCTAGTATCAATAAGAAACATAAACTAGAAATTTCAATACTCTCAAGTATAATAAAAACTTTATTGAAAAAAAATTCTCTATAGTTTCATAGATTATATTACTTCTTTACATATAAAAAGCATATAATATACAAAATAGACATTACTTTTATGATATTAATATTATTATTTTCAATCGCTTTAAATATTTATGGATCTGCTCGTACCATATACTACTCTCTAACAAACTTAACAAATTCTGGGTTATCCAAACAAGTGATGTAAGACAGTTTGTCGGTTAAAGAAGTTGAGATACCGCGTAAACTATTTGTAGAATCTTGGCAAGAAGCAAAAGAATTTTCTGAATGTGTTGTGGTATATGAAAACATAAAACTAGCTCATACACAAACGTGTAAAAATCTAGATGCAATGCGTGAACTCAATGAAAAAAATCCGAGACCAGAGACTCAAAGCGAGTTCATGCTATATTGCGACGTAGTGGAATCACTTCCAGAAACAACACGCCAACTAGAAGAAGCAGTAGTAGAGTTAGCAAAATCATCTAAAATCGCGAAAAGACAAAAGGAAGAAAAGAAGAAAAAAATACAATCTCAACATGCGGCATTAGACACAAATGAAGGAGTTTTGAAACTACTTGAAGATAGGGGAACGGTTGAAAAGCTTTGGCAATCATTGGAGGGACGTGCTAAAGTAGCGCAAAAGAAAACAATATACTAAATAGCATGTGGGAAAAAGTATTCATAATGCTCTAAATACATTAAGCACCAGCGCGCATATTCTTGATCACTGCGGAGTCTTCTTTCATTACAGTAAAATTGAAAAGAATTTAAGAGGGCATAAAACATACTGTATATTATGCGGCGAGCCTTCTCACAGGGACCTCCTGGCCCACTATCCTGACAATTCTCCATAGCTACATCCTGTTTATAAGAGATTGATTCCATTCTAGAAAAAGCGTCGAAGAATTTTGATGGTGTAAGGTTAAATGGATGATTTGCCGTAAGCGATACGTCTTTTGTCACACCAGGTTCTAACGGGCTTTCACACTTTAATTGAATGGACGTCACTGGATTGGGTATAAGCGATACGTCTTTTGTCACACAAGGTTCTGACGTGCTTGTAAATTTTAATTGAGTGGGCGTCACTGGATTTGTAAGCAGCCCGTCTTCTATCTCACAAAATTCCACCGCGTATGCAAGATTTTTGTGTACAAATTTCATCCATGTCCTGGCTGCCATATAATTAGCTGGACTATATTTCAGCATGCAATCCAAATCTACATTCCTAAAATTTTTAAATGTTATTCTGCGTGAGTCAAATTCTGCTTGATTTTTTGCCCATAAAGCACTATGGTAGTTCATCACCCTCCCTTGCATAGCACTCACGGAGTGAGCCATGTTTAAAAGAACTTTTTTCAGATACCCATCATCTTCTTGAGATGTAGCGCCATAGACATATAAAGCACTTAAAAAAAATAGTAGAAATAACATAAAAATATCCGACGTCATTATATCTCACGTTATTCAATAATTCAATACATATCTGCTTGATTCAAATAAGGAATTGTCAAAACCCCAAATCCCTACGGAATACATTTTTAGACAAGCTTTTTTGTCTGAAAAAAACTGTATATAGGCTAAAATTTTTCTTTTTTAGCTAATGCCATTCCTCTTGAGCATTGCTTCAGAACAATCTTTAGATACTCTTAAAGCTACACTAGTAATCAGAGCCTATCCATAAATGTGTATACAAATTAAAATAATACTAGCACCATTAAATGGAAAAAAATATGCCACTATTTCTACAGCAGTGGTGAATATGATTTTGATGAGGTTTGGACATTTACTACACAGCGCAATTGGATGCACCGTCAATATTTCAGGCGGATTGGATAATGTGCAAGCCTTGAAAAATGGCCTTTATGTTGTTCCATTAGCCAACCTTTTGGGTGCTATTATTTTAATTATTCGCAGAAAATATTTTCAAAACATCAAATCCTGACGCATGACATTTTTGAACAAATTTTTTTCTGACAGAGCAGAAAAAGGTTAGCCATATATTTTTGACACTCTACTTTTCAATCAATTCCTGCCTAAAAACATAAATGAGGCATTTTTCCATGCCTTTAAAAGGTGATATTTTTTAGATAAAAAATATTACTATGTTGTTTTCTTTTTTTGTTTTTCTTTTTACTATATACGATGTATAATTGAACCATTAGAGGTTTTTTATGCCAGTAGTGTTGTTCTTATTTTTCATTTCTTTAGAGTCTCAAGGAGCTTGCAAGCCTTGTATGCCAATTAATGAATATCCTAGTGTCAGCTTATCCCCTACAGTCAGTCTACAGATCTGTGTTTCAAAAACATCCAAATTGGATCCAATGTATAAATATCCTGGACTCCGTCAACAAACCATATTGCATGAAATGCAATGTGGTTTGTGGAATCCAATGTATCAATATCCTGGACTCCGTCAACAAACCACATTGCATACAGTGCAGGAAGAGACGGGTCTCCACCTTCCTCCAGTCCGTCAACAACTATTGTTTTCAAAATGCATGAAAAAATCTTTGCAATATTTGGATTTGGCATATTTAGATGTAGCAGATCAACGAAGGGTAAAAGCCAAGCAAATAGAAGGAGTATTATTTTGTGCAAAAAGATCCAAATGTCAAACTAAATTCATAAAAAAATCTGTGGAATATTTGGATGTAGTAGAGCAACAAGGAGAGCAACGAAGGACAAAAAACCATGAACAAGCTAAAGAAACTGAAACAACACTAGTGTCTCAAACAGAAGCTGATCAACTAGCTGATGTAGAAGATGCATGCGATATTGTACTAATGTTTGAAGAAGTTGCGCAAGCTGCTAAACTAGGTGCAGAAGATTCTGCAAGAGAGTCTGAAGCATATGCTCAATACAGTAAAAGAGCTGCTGAAGCTAAGAAATTAGCTGCTCTACATCCTCGCCAAGTTTGGTTAGAGATTCAAAGGTCTAGGAAACAATATGCTCAAGTAGTTGAGGCTCGTATTAATCAGGATACTAAAATCAGTGAAATGTTTGCTAAAGTAGTTGCGGGTCGAACTGATCAAGAGACTAGCCTTGCTGAAAAACTTGCTCTACAAGATGCGAAAGAAGTTGAGATCGAGAGTAGAGAGACTTACGTAAATGCTCAGAATGCGGCCTTAAAAAGCTATGCCGATGCTGAACAAGCTTTAGAAAAAGGAAGACTAGCACATCAAGCATTTACGGAAGCGCAAACGCTTGCTAAAGAAGCTGCACAACAGCTAAACGATGCACAACAGGTAAACGATATTAAACAAGATGCTGAACAAGCTTCAGAAAAAAGAAAACTAGCATATCAAGCATTTACGGAAGCGCAAAATCTTGCTAAAGGAGCTGCAGAACAGGTAAAGAATAAAAAACAAGATGTTGCATGCGCAGACGAAAAGCGAAAACTAGCGGATGACGAATTTCAACGAACTCAACTTCTTCTTGAACAAGCTAATGAACAAGTACGCATTTTGAAACAAGATGCTGAATGCGCAGATCAAAAGAGAAAACGAGCGTATCACGCACTTCAACAAGTTCAATTTCTTCTTAAAAAAACTACTAAAAAAGTACGCCTTGAAGCATCTGCTCAACAATATCAACTAGCGCTTGCAGAATTTACGGAAGCTCAAACTCTTGCTACACACACTGAACAAGAGGTGAACAATATTAAACAAGATGCTGCATGCGCAGATAAAAAGAAAAAACTAACGGATTACGAATTGCAACACACTCAATTTCTTCTTGAACACGCTAGTGAACTAGTACGCATTTTTAAACAAGACGCTGAACGCGCAGATCAAAAGAGAATACTAGCGTATCAGGAACTTCAACCAATGCCATGGCTTCTTACAAAAGCTACTGAACGATTACGCCTTGAAGCATCTCGTCGACAAGATGAGGAACAACGAGCGCATCAAGAATTTATAAAACGTCATGAGCTTGCTATAGAAGCTGCACAAAAGCTGAACGATATTAAACAAGATGCTGCATGCGCAGATAAAAAGAAAAGACTAGCGTATCACGAATTTCAACACGCTAAATGTCTTCTTGAACACGCTAGTGAACTAGTACGCATTTTTAAACAAGACGCTGAACGCGCAGATCAAAAGAGAATACTAGCGGATGACAAGTTTCAACAAACTCAATTTCTTCTTGAAAAAGTTAGTGCGCAAGCACGCCTTGAAGCATCTGAGCAACAATATCAACTAGCGCATGAAAAATTTACGCAAGCTCAAGCGCTTGCTACAAAAGCTGCACAAAATGATATTAAAGATGCTGCAAGAGAAGCTCAAAAGAGAATACTAGAGTATAATGAATTTCAACAAGCTAAATTGCTTCTTGCAAAAGCTACTGAACGAGTACGCATTTTGAAACAAGATGCTGCACGAGAAGATCAAAAAAGAATACTAGCGTATCACAAATTTCAACAAGATAAATTGCTTCTTGCAAAAGCTACTGAACCACTACGCCTTGAAGCATCTCGTCGACAAGATGATGAACAACGAGCACATCAAGAATTTATGAAACGTAATAAGCTTGCTATGGCAGCTACTGAAAGACTTTACCAAAATAACAAACTAACTCAGGAAACGCTAAAAAAATTGATGCAAGATGAGCAACTAACGGAAAAATATTCTAAACGAGTTGCGGTACGAGATGCTGAAGCTAAGAAAGTAACTGAACTAGATGCTAAACAACTTTCGGAGCTAGATGCTATACAGTTGGCTCAAGAGCGTCATTTGCAAAAGAAGAAATTAGTTTTGCAAGAGCGTGCACGAGATGCCGTACGAGCAATGCAATCTAAGAAACTAGCTGAAGCATGCATGAAACGAGCTGTAGAACGATCTTATGAGCTATCTTCTAAACCAGATACGCAACGATCTGCTAAACGGATTACAGAAGATCACAAAAAACTAGAAAAATCTGCCGCACTATCTGCGCAACGATCTGCTACACGAATTGCAGAAGATCTAAAAAAATCTGCTCAACAAGATGTATGCCCTCATACAAGTGCGGTGATTCCTTTATTGCAAGCCATCACCGGAAAAAGAAAATCTTCTGCATCTTCAGATTCACCCTCTCATACAAGTCCGATCATTGTCCGCGCTTTATCCAACAGTATTCACCAGCAACAACAATTTCAGAAAGCTGAGCGGGTACGAGCTGCGAATATGCAAGTGACGATGGCAAGATCTATACAACTAGATAAGGAAAGAAAGGAGCTCCAAGATATGCAAAACTCTAACGCAGCTATAATCGCATTGCACAGAGTGACACACGCGAGTAGGCTGTTTGCAGAATCTGTAGAACAAGAAGCTAAGCAATCCATGCTAGCTTATGAAAAATTGAGGCGAGCTCATCAAATAGCTGAAAAATACAAACTATATTCGCAAGGTTATAAACTATGTGAATATTTTGAGCCAGAGTTTGAATATTTAGCGCAAAAGGTTGAACAAGCGCATGCACGAAAAGAGCAAGATCAGCAGCGCGCTAAAACATCGACGCAACAAGCTTTACAAGATGAAAGACTAGCTAGAGAAGCCATTACAAGATTTGAGGCAACAGCCTCTGCACGAGTACAAAATTGGGCGCGCGCTGAAAAATCTATGCAAGCTAATCGTTATAAACATAAGAAAATCCTTTCTGAACCTAAGAACCATGAGCTTTCTGAACCTAAGCGCTGTGACGACAGAAGCTTCACTCCACCTAAGCGCCGTAACGACAGAAGCTGCTCTCAACCTAAGCGCCGTAACGATAGAATCCGCTCAACCATTAGAGCAACGATGTGTTGAGGGAGCGCAGAACCTAACCAAGTTAGAAAAGTGTGCAATAGCAAATAAATCGCAAGATAGGCTGATATTTAAGACAAAAGGAGAGTGTGATGATTATTTTGTACACGTTTGTGGAGCGGCGGATCAGGCTGCTAGTGTCAATTTAAGAGTGCCTGCATATTGTTCTGGATCAAGAGAATCGAATCGTCAAAGAACTTTGCAATCTCAGAAGGAAGCTGAGCATCCTGATGATCTGGAAACTTACTTTTCTGCGGAATTGGATTGACACGCAAAGTTACAAGCAGAATATCGCATTATATTCGCGGAAGCACTCAAATCATTGGATAATTTGCCGAAAGAAGATCAAAAATCGCTTGACTCTTTAGATAAAATTATAAAGAAATGCACACACCTTCTATTAACTTAGGACGCACAAGCTACTCAACTCGAAAAACCAACTTCCTGATGTAAGCAATAAACTGGATTAGGTTACATGAACATAAAAATATCCTCGAAAACTAGCCAGATGTCTGGCTAAAGCATCGGCTAATGCTTTCACTTGTTTAGCAGTTTCTCGAGCATCATTTAGTACAGTAACTTGATTGACCACAGATGATGGTTGCGCAGCCCACTTAGTTAGTTTATCGAGTGTCTGAACTTGTCGTGCAAGTTGTTGTGCAATTTTTGCATCATTTTTCTCAACTTTTTCGTATATATGACTAGATTTTTCTTGTATATAAGTGTGAGCAACTAGTGCCTTGATTTGCGCAGCCAGTTTATCAAAACTATTCTTTGGATCAGATTCTTCCTCGAGAGATCTGTTTGGTTTAAAAGCGCGATCAAATAGTTTACGATTTCTCCTCTCTGGGGCAGGAACATACCCAGTTAGTTCATCGAGTTCTGTAATCAGTTGATAAAATTTACTCTCTTCCTCCAATGATTCTGGTATATATTTGCTCTTAACTTCTGACTTGATATACTCAACTCGTGCATCAAACCTCCTATAGCTCTGCACTCCTCTTTTCCTGCAAGCTTGATCAACTCGTTTGTTGAATGCTTTTTTTATTAGTGCAACTGAAGAACATTGATCAAGAGGGCTAATTTTTTCAGTACCTATAGCCTCTTCTGCAGCAATCAGTCCAATAGCGAATAGATCAGCTAGTTCAGCAATTTGTTCAAAAGCTTCTGAAAACACTAATGCATACATTTGATGATTTTTGCTTTTTTTAGCTACTGCAATGCTTAGCGCTTTTCGTTCTACAGAATAAGACTCAGGAACGCTGCACGCTACACTTGTTCCACTCCGATCCATGAGGCACCCTGTTGCTTTTATTTTTGCAGAACAATCTTCATATTCAGGCGCTCTTTCAGGAGCTCTTAAAGCTAAGTGAGTAGGTCGATCCGCTCCATAAATCTGTACACAAATTAAAAGTAATAAAAGCGCCATTAAAAATTTTCCTCTTTATGAACATATTAGATTATCTTCTGATGTAAACACTAAACTTGATCAGGTATGTTTTTAATAAGAAAAACATTCTCGATATCCTCGCCTATGACTCAACTGGCAACATAGCTCCCAAGCGAAGTCTTGCGCTTTTTCAGCATTTTCTTGAGCATCCTTTAGTGCAGAAAGTGGATTGTCCAGATCAGATGGTTGAGAAGCCCACTGAGTTAGTGTGTCGAGTTGCTTAACGTGTCGTGCAAGTTTTTGTGCAATCTTTGCATCCTTTTCCCCCAATTTTGCGTATATAAGACTAGATTTTTCTTGTATATAAGTGTGATCAGCTAGTGCCTTGATTTGCGCAGCCAGTTTATCAAAACTATTCTTTGGATCAGATTCTTCCTCGAGAGATGTATTGAGTGGAAAAGCGCGATCAAATTGTTTATGATTACTCCTATCTGTGGTGGCAGGAGCGTACCCAGTTAGTTTATCGAGTTCTTCAACTAGTTGAGAAAATTTATTATCTGCATCACGATCTCCTCGTACATATATCTCCTCAACTTCTTTTTTGATATGCGGGAATCGTGCCACAAAGCTGCTATATATCTGTGCTCGATTCCCGCCGCAATCTTGCTCAACTCGTTGGTTGAATGCTTTTTTCATTAGTGCAACTGCAGAAGAGTGATCAAGAGGACTAGTTTCAGCGCCTATAGCATCTTTTGCAGCAACCAGTCCAGTAGCGAATAGATCAGCTAGTTCAGAAATTTGTTTAAAAGCTTCTGAAAAAACTAGTACCACCGGTATAGAATTTTTTCTTCTTTCAGCTACTTCTTCAGCAAATCTTAAATCTAAAATATGAGGCTGCACCGCTCCATGAACGTGTAGACACATTAAAAATAATATCAGCACCATTAAAAATATCCTTTTTTATGATTAATGATACTATCTTAATACAAAGAAAGAAAGGAGCGCATTACAGCACTCATCTGAAAAATTCTTCCTGATTCTCTAAATAGATTAACTGCCAGACAATATATTCCTTCTCAGCGAAGGATCGGATTGAAGCACAGTAAGCTTGATAAGAATCTAACAGCCTAGTCAATAGAAGGGAGAGTATGGGATTCAAGCGACGTGCATGCTGGATATCTTCCACCATCAATATCTCACGTTGATACTGAAGTGCCTCCATGACAGAAAAAGCTTGAAAAAATAGTGATGGGTTAAGTATTAATGAAATCTTGGTGTCATAGGCCTTTTGTATATTTTTCTTAATCTCTTCCATCTCTACTGGCGAATGAGATTCTCGCAAGATATTTGCAAGATTTTTGTGTACATATGCAGCTATATCTGAGCATTTATCCAAGGTTTCGAAGTCAGGAGCCATCCAATTCATGGTAGCAAATTCTTGCTTGATAGAAAGTTTGGGCTCCTTCAAAGGCATTGTAAATTTTTGTCTATGACAATCAAAAGATCCTTGACTTTCTCCCCAACAAGCGGAAGCGTCAAATAGCTTACTCTGATCACACACCCTCTCCGACAAGATGATCTGAGCGTTTTTACGAAATCTGTGCAAAAAGTCGATCTGACAGTCAAGGTCGCTCTGACATCCATAGCATAATTAACTCCTGATAAATCGTAGACTATCTTTTTTTAAAGATCAATATAGACTTTTACATACTTTGATTCAAAGTAAGGAATTGTTAAAATCTCAAAGCCTGACGGACTACATTTTTAGACAAACTTTTTTTATCTGGCAAACATTCTATAGTGCGATTGATAAACTTTTGTACAGCATCATAACTATACGGAATATGATCTATAATATACTGCAGGATATCTTGGGTACACAAAATCTTATGATCATGCAGTATTTTGGCAATCATTTTGTGTACATGCGCACCGTTAGGTGTTTTTAAATGCAAGCGTGTTAAGCTCTCAAGTCGCGATTGCCAATCTTTTAATGTATACAGTGGTATTTTACGCATTGTTAACAATAAAGATCCTCCGCTTTCTTTAAGGGCGTTGTAAAGCGTAAAAAGAACATGAGCATGAATAGAGTCTGCATCATCACACACCACCGCTCTACCCTCCAAATCATAAGGGCTTTGATTGGTATAAAAAACGCCATTATGTTGCTTGGCCCAAATGTGTGCCAAGTGAGTTTTTCCTGCGGATAAAGGACCAATAATAAGAGCGCTCTCTTGTTTTTGTGTAGCCCACAAAAATGCGTTGTCATTAGACTCTGTTACGAAAAATTGCTCGATAGAGTAATTGGCGCGTGGATTTAAAAAAAAGAAACTTTGATAAAGATTATTGCTCATGTTTTTTGCATTGATATGAAAAAGCGACAGTACTCTATAAAGGAATATATAATGGTGGCAATGGAAAGATAATAAAAACTCTCCATACCTATTTCCCATAGTGCATGATTTTTATCTGTCATGTGGAGCGTTAGAAAGAGAATATACGTCCACTGTACCGCTGTATTAATTTTGCTAATAAAAGAAATTTTTGGTTCTTTTATTTTGTGTGGCCATAGCAAGAAAAAGCCAATAGATATTAATAAATCTCGTGCCAAACTCAAAATCATCATAAAATGTGCAACATCCCATGTTATATAAAGCCCAATAAGGCAAATGTTGGTCAGTATTTTATCTCCCACAGGATCCAAAATAGCGCCCAATACAGTGCAGCAATTCCAACGCCTTGCAAGAAATCCATCAAAGAAGTCTGTGAGAGCCATAAACAGAAAGGTCCACAACAGCATGGTGATCCCCTTTACAGAAAAAGCATAAAAGAGAAAAACACTTGAAAAAATGCGCAATCCAGAAAGGATATTAGGAATATTCTTTTTACAAATCATATCTTATCGTTCTTTTTGTAACATTTAGAAAACCGTGCAACAAGGCATCCTGTACTACCCGACAGGTGTTGTAGTGAAACAGTGCGCACAAAAGGGTGCTGCTTGATAGTTTTGGAAAATGCAAACCAATCTTCTGGATTTTTTGCTGTATGACAAAGCGTACTTTGCACGACTTCCCATGGATTTGAAAAATGCTTTCCTTTCCACCAGTTATTTAAAATGTCAGCTTCTTCTGCAATAAAATCTTTCATACGCGCGGCCTCTACAGGGTGTTGAAAAATGGGTGTGATGTGATTGTCATGCATACAAGATCCATGGGCCATGAGAGTTTGTCTATCTGGGTCCTCATAGTAGTGAATAACTACTATGGCTTGTGCATCATGGGCATGCCTGAAGTGCGCCATTAAATGGTGAATATTTTCAGATTGTTCAAACTCTCTCCATGCTTTTTGATCTTCTAGGCCATCAAAGCCTGTATGAAAGGTTAAACAATGTGGTTTACTTTGCTCTTTCCAAACGTTTATAAGCATATCCCGATCTATGATTCCTGTATTGGAAATGATGAGCAATGATAGTTGATGTGGTGATTGCAAAGTAAAGGGAATTTTCTCAACAGCCAACACTTTTTGAATATTAGCTTGATTATAGTGGCAGTGTAATTTTCCGCGAAAAGTTTGAGAAAAAAAAGTTTGTTCTTTCACTTCGATAGAGTCTAAAATTTCGACAAAATTATCTGATAGTGCTTGATAGCAACGCTCTCTATCTTCGGAAAAGCAAATTTTTTCTACCAGCAAAGATAAGCCAGCAGGGCCAGCATCGCTTAATACTTGGTCTTTTGCCAGCCAAGCATTTTCCGCTTTTCGGGCAATATCAATCGTAACAGAGAAGTGATTTTGTGGGGCTTGTGGCAAAGCGTAGATATGAGCACAAAATATGAAAATGATAAAGTTAAAACGCATTACAATTCCATACATTATGCTCACATCAACGCTAAAATGAGAAATATTTATCCAATAATCTCATCTTCATTAAAGAAAAAGCTGATTTCTTGGTGTGCGTTTTCTTCGCTGTCTGATCCATGCACAGTGTTGCGCAAAATATCTACGGCGTAGGAGGCACGAATAGTATGAGGCTCTGCATCTGCAGGATTTGTGGATCCCATGATTTCACGGTAACGCTCTATCGCATCATCACCTTCCAATACTTGAACCGTAATTGGAGCAGAAGAGATGTAATCAATCAATTCATCAAAAAAAGGCCTCTCGGCGTGCACAGCGTAAAATTCCGCTCCTTCTTCGCGAGAAAGATGAGCGCGCTTTTGAGCAATGACGCGTAACCCCCCCTCTTCTATCATTTTTAATACTGCGCCATTAATATTGCGTTCTGTTGCATCTGGCTTAATAATTGAAAGTGTTCTTTTGTTTGTCATAAATTTAGTTCCCTCCAGGTGTTATGATCTTCTATAAAACACCTCTTTTTTAAATTTTGAGGTATTTCTTGCTGCGTTTTCTCTGCAGTATCTTTTGTAACAATAATATATTGTTTGAATTTTTGCCAGTCAGATATCTTGGAAGGTTGCGTTGTAAGCAAAACTTCCGCGTTATTGAGTGGATTTTCTGCGCATGATAAAAGAATCGGCTGTTGTGCAGCTTTTTCATCAATATCACGTGCATGTGGCAAAAATGCGGTTGGGTGAAACGTCCATAATATTTTATCCCAATCATCACGCAGCTCTTCGGTAGGGCATAACACAAGAATGTTACCTTTATCCCAAATTTTATAGCAAAACTTTGCTATAAAAGATGAGCAGTGTGATGACTGTAATGCATAAATGGTAATCACTCTTTTGTCGCTACCCCTTGTAAGTATGTTACCAAAAGAGCGACAT
>Ga0209754_1000427_pt1 | contig 60749 bp, 44 predicted proteins | sample MesohylBB_FD_187295 | JGI IMG/M metagenome (GOLD analysis project Ga0209754, IMG submission 187295) | Host-associated microbial community of the marine sponge Aplysina aerophoba from Gulf of Piran - sponge mesohyl, lysed by bead beating... | ecosystem: Host-associated > Porifera > Sponge >...
CGAAACCGGGACCAGCGACACCCCCACGACGCTGCCGCCTGCAGCCCCAACACCCCGAAACGACAAATCAGGCCAACCGGAATGCCCAAAACACGACTCGCGGCATTCTCATGAATAATCAGGGCTAGCGCGAGCGTGGCAGCTGCTGTAACCGGTTTGGAGACGCTGCCAATGCGAAACAGGGCATCGGGCAGCATTGGTTCCTCGTTCTCAGCGTCGGCCAGCCCATACCCCTTGGCGAATACCAGGCGGCCGTCTTGAGCGACGGCAACCGCCGCTCCCGGCACATCCCACTTCTCCAAGAAGTCCGGGATCAGCCGATCGAAGGCTTCCGCTCCGGCAACGTTGATTCCCGTCTGTCCGGCGCTGTAGGAGGCACGAACACCCGATGGAGTCCAAACCACCCTCATCGCGTAGTCATTGATGGCGTCCTGCGACACGGCGGCATTACCGCCGAACACTCGCAGATCAACGGTGTCGTGGGCTTTGCGGGCGGCATCGAGGTAGGCGGCGGTGTCGGCGGGGATGTTGTCGGGGTCGGCGAGCAGCAGCGGTGCGCAGAGCCGTCCCAGCAGGGGTGCCGCGCTGAACGAGTCGAACGGCACCCGAGCGCGGGCCAGCCCGATCGTGTCATTGGCGAAACAGGGCTCGCCGGCTCCGGCGTTGTATCGGTCGGCGACGAACTCGGCGGCCCTCGCCGCAGTGTCATATCGAGTGCGGCCCGCCACCCGAGATACCTTGATGCCGAGGTTTTTGACGGACTGCTCCACGGCTTGGCTCAGAGCTGCGGTGCCGCCCATCAGTACCACGTGGGAGATGCCAGCGTCGCCCAGATAGCCACCCACGTCGGGGTGGAGCTTGTCGGGCGGGTTCAACAGCACTGGATGGATCCCCCGGGCTGCGAAGGGGGCTGCCACGAGGGCATCAGCGAACACTTCGCTGTTGGCGATCACCGCCGTGCGGCCGAGCTCACCCATCGGGCCTGGCGTGACCTGGCCGGCGGCCGCCACACTGGTGCCGTAGCGGTCGTCGCCCGCGACACGCTCAGCGGTGATGCCGGCCTCGCTGAGCGCTTCGAGCACATCGGCGTCCACGCCGCTGCCTGGACCGTGCCCGCCTCCGCTCGCCTCGGGTCCGAGCACCAGCGCCTTGGGTACACCTACTCGCTGGAGGAACTCGAGCGCGTCGGCTCGCAGCTTGTCGGGCGGGGTCATCAGCACCGGCGCTCCAAGAGCTCCTGCTACGGGTGCGGCTACCACGGCGTCGGTCCAGCGTCGGCCCGACACCAGCACCACCCACTCCAGCGAGCCGCCAGCATCAGCAGCTACCGCCTCAGCGACCTGCAGCGACGTCTCATAGCGGTCCGCGCCACCAAACCGGGTCACCGACACACCCGAACCGTCGGCCTCCGCGGTGCTCGCCGCAGTGGTCGGTAACACCAACACACTGCCCAAGCCCATCAGCACCGACACGATCGCTGCGAACATTGGAGAGGCGCTGGCTCTGGTCACGCGTGTGGGCACAGCTGGCGGCGGGTCATGTGTTGCGTGTGATGGTGACGGTGTGGGCGTCGCCGGTGTCGCCGATGACTGTGATAGTCCAGCCGGCGATCGTGACCGATTCACCGAGGCCAAGCACGGGGAAATCGTCGACCTGGCCGTCGCCGGAATCGCCGGCGATCTTGAGAGGCAGCTGACCGTTGCCGAGGATTGTGTCGACGGTGTAGACGAGCACGCCTTCTTCAATAAGGCCTATGTGCTCGGTGCGCCCGCCCCAGCGGTCGGTGTAGTCATGGTCGCGGTCGTAGCCGATCTTGCGGCGGCTCTCGACGGCGATGATCTCGTGACGGCTGATTGGCACCGCGGCCATCGCGATGGCGCCGCCGGTGCGTGCCACTGGTGCGAGTGCGACAGTGGCATTGTCGCCAGTGACGCAGTCCACCTGCCGCTCTTGTAGCCAGCCGAGCTGCCAGCGACTCCACGCCAGCATTTCCAATGGTCCGAGATTCAGGTCGTTGCTCGCAGAGATGCCGCCATCGGGCCCGCGATACACGGTCCGTATCCGCTTGTCGTTGTCGGCTACAAGGAAGTTGGCGTTCAGGCCCATCCGGCCGAACTGGACGCGGATCCACCGATGTCCGCTCGCCGGGTTCGGAAGCCTGTGGGCGTCGTCGTAGGCGTACATGTCGAGCAGGCCCAAGTTGTGACCCAACTCGTGTCCAATGGCATTCGCAGCGCTGCTGTGCCATTCCTCTTCATTGGAGATTGCCGCAGCGTGGGACAGCGCCACTGGTTCGTCTCGTGGCTCCGTGTTAATGCGCGAGCTGTCCATCGTGGCACCATCGGCGGAAACTTGTCCGTTGCCGTTGCCACCGTAGAAGTGGGTACTGGGAAATACGACGACGACGGCGTCGATGCGGGAGAAGTCGAAGTCGGGATCGGCGATCACGACAGCGTGCTCGCTTGCAGGCTGAACGAGACTTTCCCCGACGAACAGCTCCGTGGCGTACTTGCTGTAGGGCTCGCGGGCGCGCAGCCACGTGTGGTGAGGCACGAACTGCACGTCGAGTTTGCGGTAGCTGGACCTCTCTAGATATTCCTCGGCCTCATCTAGGGATTGCCCGATTTCCTCGCGGGTGGTGTGGGTGGCTCGGGCGTCGGGGAAGTCCATGAATAGCACTGCGACGCGCAGTGTGCCCTTGGCGGGGACTGCCCAGTCGGGGAGCGGGAACCCTGCAGTCACCCTGTTGAGAGGTCCGCGTGGTTTGCAGACTGCTGCGGCGGTGAGCACTTCGGTGCCTGCCGAGCCAGCCACTGCGGCGTAGCGGGTGCCGTTGATGTCGAGCCGGTCGCCGGTCTGGTCGTAGTGCGTGAATACGATGCGTTGCCCGTCAGGCGACCATCTCGGCCTTATGGCCCAGCCGTCGAGGTTCGTGATCTGATGCTCGGCGATCCCATCGACCTCGATCGAGACGATGTCCGTGCCGCCGTCGCGGTTGGGTTGGCTGAACGCCAAGGCAGCTCCATCCGGCGACCACGCCACCCCGCCATCCCAGAAGGCACCGGCGGCGGCGACCCACTCGTCGCCGCCGTCGGCGGAGACGACTCTGACGCCTCCGGCTGCGATGTACGCGATTCGGGTGCTATCGGGTGACCAGGCGGGGTGGCGATCCCAGGGATGGCCTGCGGTGAGCGAGGTGAGGTTTGTGCCGTCGGCGTCTATCACCGCTATCTGTGTATCGATGTCGATAGGGTCACCATCGAGGCCGCGGCCACTGCGGATCTGATTGTCGAACACGATCTTCGTCCCATCGGGCGACCAAGACGGCTCGCTGTCCCAAACATCGCCGCTGGTGAGCTGTCGCTCGCCGGTTCCGTCGGTATTCACGACCCAAATATGCGATTCCCGATGGGTACCACGGTCAATTGCGCGGGCATACGCAATCTGGGTCCCGTCCGGCGACCAAGACGGCTCACTGTCCCAAACATCGCCGCTGGTGAGCTGTCGCTCGCCGGTTCCGTCGGTATTCACGACCCAGACATGCGATACCCAACGAGTACCACGGTCAATTGCGCGGTAATACGCGATCTGGGCACCGTCGGGCGAGAACACAGGACCGTGCGTATTGCCGCCGTCGTACTGCACCTGCTGTTGAGGATTGCTGCCGTCGTTGTTGACCGCCCACAGCGAATGGCCGTCGGAATACACGACGCGACTGCAGTCAGGTGACCACGAGGGGTCTTCGGCGTGGCCTTCGATCAGCCGACGAGGCCGATCTTCGATGGCCCCGCCGCAGGACCCTGCCGCCAGCACGCCCGGTTCCCCATCGCCTGGCTCGGCCTCTTCTGATTCGCCTTGGGTGGGGTCCTCACCGGTGAGGTAGGTGTTGATGGCTGTTTGGGACACTGCGGCGTCGCCGCCGAACACCCGCAGGCCGACGTTGGTGTTCGCTTCTCGCGCGTCATCGAGGTATGCGGCGGTGTCGGCGGGGATGTTGTCTGGATCGGCGAGCAGCAGCGGAGCGCAGAGCCGTCCCAGCAGGGGTGCTGCGCTGAATGAGTCGAACGGCACACGGGCGCGGGCGACGCCGATCGTGTCATTGACGAAACACGTCTTGCCAGCCGCAGCGCTGTACTGGTCTTCGGCGAGGTCGGCCGCTTTCGCGGCGGTGTCATAACGAGTCGCGCCCGCAACGCGGGACACCTTGATACCGAGGTCTTTGACGGCCTGCTCTACGGCATTGCTGAGAGCTGCGGTGCCGCCCATCAGCACCACATGGGAGATGCCGGCGTCGCCCAGATAGCCGGCCACATCGGGATGCAGTTCATCGGGCGGACTCAACAGCACCGGATGAACACCACGGGCAGCGAAGGGGCCCGCCACGAGTGCGTCCGCGAACACGTCACTGTTGGCAATCACAGCGGTGCGGCCCAGCTCGCCCATCACGCGCGGTGTGATCTGCGCCGCGGCCGCCACCGCAGTGCCGTACCGGTCATCACCGGCGATGCGTTCAGTGCTGATGCCGGCTTCGCTGAGCGCTTCGAGCACATCGGCGTCCACACCGCGTCCAGGGCCATGCGCGCCTCCGCTCGCCTCGGGGCCGACCACCAGCGCCTTGGACACACCGACCCGCCCCAAGAATTCCAGCGCGTCGGCTCGCAGCTCCCCAGGCGGGGTCATCAGCACCGGAGCCCCCAGAGCTCCCGCCACCGGCGCGGCCACCACCGCATCGGTCCAGCGCCGGCCCGACACCAGCACCACCCACTCCAACGAACCGCCGGCGTCAGCAGCCACCGCCTCGGCGACCTGCAGCGACGTCTCATAGCGGTCAGCGCCGCCATAACGCACCACCGACACACCCGAACCGTCGCCTGCAACGTTGCCGTCGGCGGCACCCACAGCAGTCGCTGGAAGCACCAACACGCCGCCCAGGCCCACCAGCACCGACACCACCACCAGCGCCAGACGTCGCATCGGCGTGACGCTAGTTCAAGCAATCAAGATTTCTATATTTCTGCAATCGCCATGAAGGCAGTCAGACATCACACGCACGACACCCGCAAGCGCTCAGTACGACGTGCAGGCAAGCTCGGCTAGCGGGCCGGTACGGGCGTGGCCGACGAGCGTGACGGCAAGTTCGACATCTACCCGCCCGACCCGGCCATGTACGAAGACCTCATTCCCCCGCCATTCCAAGAAGGCCAAGAACTGCCCGAGCCTTCACTCCCTCACTGAGTCGCCAACGCCCATTACGACCGGGCCGGCCAACGGGTCGCCGTCAGCGGTGATGGCGTTCAACTCTTAAGCACGGTCCGCAGCGACACGATCGTTGCGAACGCCGGAGAGGCGCCACCTCTCGGCACAGCAGTCGAGCGTTGGACGCTGGCCCTCATCACTCGTGTGGGCACAGCTGGCGGCGGGTCACGTGTTGCGGGTGATCGTGACGGTGTGGGTGTCGCCGGCGTCGCCGGTGACCGTGATGGTGACGCCGCGAACCGTGACTGACTCGCCTTCCTGGAGTACAGGGAAGCCATCGATTTGGCCGTTACCGCTGTCGCCGGCGATGCGCATGGGCAGTTGGCCGGTGCCGATGAGCGTGTCCACGGTGTAGACGAGCACGCCTTCTTCGATCAACGCCGGACGTCGTCCCGCGTCGCCGCGCGGCCAGGTGAACTGAGGACCGCGGTCGTAGCCGATCTTGCGACGGCTCTCGACGACGATGACCTCGTGGCCATTGAGAGGCACCGCGGCCACGGCCACGTTGCCGCCCGTCCGCGCGACCGGGGCAAGCGCCACGGTGGCGTCATCGCCGGTGATGCATTCGGCTTGGCGAGGATTGAGCCAGCCGAGCTGCCACCGGCTCCACGCCAGCATCTCGACAGGTCGCAAGCGATCGACCCCCCGCCACCACCAGGCACCGTCGGGATAGGTCCTGGTCACACGGCGCAGCATCAGCGAAGCGTCAGCCAAGAAATAGGCCCCGATCCCCATCAGACCGAAGCGGATGGGGATCCACTCCTGATCATCGGGTGCTTCGGGCCGTTCGTGGGCGCTGTTGTCGTAGGGATACATGTCCAAAAGGCCCAGATTGTGCATCAGCTCGTGCGCAGCCGTGCGGCCCCAGTCCCGGAGATCGCCCGGCTCCTCGCGAGGAATGTTGTTGTTGACGTGTCTGCGCAGCGAAACACCGTTCGACTCGATCGTCCCGCCCGCATGGCCGCCAAAGAAATGGGTACTGGGAAGAATTACGGCGAGGCTGTGGAATCCGTCGAAATCGAAGTCGTCAGTGAGCTGAAGCACATCTGCAAAGAAGGCATCGCCGATGACCCACTGATGGCCGATCGCAGACTCGCTCAGGTAGTCCTGGTAGCTGTTGGGTGCTCGTAGCCATTCGTGGTGCGGCACGTATTCGATGTCGAGTTTTCTGTAGCTGTTGCGTTCGAGGTATTCCTCCGCCCACGGCAGCCCCCGCGCAACTTCCGCCTCTGTGCTGTGGTCGGCTTGGGCGTCGGGGAAGTCCACGAACAACACCGCCACCCGGACGGTTCCCCTGGTCGGCACCCAATCGGGCAGCGGGAACCCCGCAGTTGTGCGATTGAGTAGTCCGCGTGGCTTGCAGACTGCTGCGGCGGTGAGCACTTCGGTGCCTGCCGAGCCGGCCACTGCGGCGTAGCGGGTGCCGCTGTAGTCGAGCTGGTCACCGGTCTGGTCGTAGTGGGTGAATGCGATGCGCTGCCCGTCAGGCGACCACCTCGGCGTCATTGCCCAGCCGCCGAGGTCGCTGACTTGATGCTCAGCGATCCCGTCGACCTCGACCGTGACTATGTCGGTCCCCGACGTCTCGTCGCCGGCGGCGAACGCCAGCTTGGTGCCGTCGGGTGACCATGACACGCCTCCATTCCAGAAGGCACCTGCAGCGACGGGCCACTCGTCGCCGCCATCGGCTGAGACCGCCCAGACACTGTTGGCTGCGATGTATGCGATGGACTCCCCGTCCGGAGACCACGCCGGCCGCCTGTCCCAGTGCCCGCCAGCTGTTAACGGCGTGAGGCTGCTGCCGTCGGCGTTCGTTACGGCGAGATAGAGGTCTGCGTCGATGGGGTGGCCGTCGTCGTCCCGGCCGTCGCCAGCATGACGCGAGAATACGATTCGGGACCCGTCAGGCGACCACGCCGGGGTCCGGTCCCGGACATCGCCGTCGGTGAGCTGCACCGGATCGGCACCGTCGGATTCCGCGACCCAGACGTGGCGCACCCAGTGACCAGCATCATTGTTGAGGCCGCTCGTGTACGCGATACGGGTCCCGTCCGGCGACCACGCCGGCTCACTGAGGAACGCCCCGTCGTGGGGGACGATGACGCGCGCGTCGGTGCCGTCAGAGCGAGCGGTCCGCAGCGAACCCCATTGGCTGTAGGCGATGTGGTTGCAGTCAGGCGACCATGCGGGGTCCTGCGACCTCGGGTCGTCGACCAGCCGCGACGGCGGGTCCGACGCCGAACCGCCGCACGACCCCGCCGCCAACACCCCCGGCTCCCCATCGTCAGGCTCGGCCTCGCCTGATTCGTCCCGGGCGGAATCCTCGCCAGCGAGGTAGGAGTCGATGGCTGCTTGGGATATGGCTACATCGCCGCCGAACACTCGTAGGTCGACGGTGGTATTCGCTTTTCGCGCCTCATCGAGGTATGTGGCGGTGTCGGCGGGGATGTTGTCGGGGTCGGCGAGCAGCAGCGGGGCGCACAGCCGTCCCAGTAGGGGTGCCGCGCTGAAGGAGTCGAACGGCACGCGGGCGCGGGCGACGCCGATCGTGTCACTGGCGAAACACGTCTTGCCGGCCGCGGCGCTGTATTGACCAGCGGCGAGGTTGGCTGCTTTCGCGGCGGTGTCGTAGCGAGTGCTGCCGGCGACCCGGGAGATCTTGATGCCGAGATCTTCGATGGACTGTTCGACGGCTTGGCTGAGAGCTGCGGTGCCGCCCATCAGCACGACGTGATCGATGGCCGCGTCGCCCAGATAGCCGGCCACGTCGGGATGCAGTTCATCGGGCGGGCTCAGCAGCACCGGATGGACCCCTCGGGCAGCGATCGGGCCTGCCACCAGTGCGTCGGCGAACACTTCCCCGTTGGCGATCACCGCGGTGCGGCCCAGCTCGCCCATCACGTCCGGCGTGACTCGCCCTGCGGCCGCTACCGCAGTGCCGTACCGGTCACCGCCCGCGATGCGATCAGTGCTGATGCCGGCCTCGCCGAGCGCTTCGAGCACCCCAGCATCCACACCGCGTCCAGGGCCGTGCGCGCCGCCGCTCGCGTCGGGGCCGACCACCAGCGCCTTGGACACACCCACCCGCCCCAGAAACTCCAGCGCGTCGGCCCGCAGCTCATCGGGCGGGGTCATCAGCACCGGCGCGCCCAGCGCGCCTGCTACCGGAGCGGCCACCACGGCGTCGGTCCAGCGCCGGCCCGACACCAGCACCACCCACTCCAGCGAGCCGCCGGCATCAGCAGCTACAGCCTCGGCGACCTGCAGCGACGTCTCATAGCGGTCAGCACCGCCATAACGCACCACCGACACACCCGACCCGTCGCCGTCGGCGGCGCCCACGGCAGTCGCCGGAAGAACCAACACCCCGCCCAAGCCGACCAGCACCGACACCACCACCAGCGCCAGACGCCGCATCTGCGTGACGCTAGTTCAGCGAATCAGGATTTCTATATGTCTGCAATCGTTATGAGGACAGCCACCGCCTCGGTCGCCTCGACAGAGAGACTCACGGCGCCCCCTCGGCTGAGAGTCTCGTGGAGACTGGTGCCAACGAGAAGCTGTCCCACACCGAACTCCTGGCCCGGCTCCTCGACGTCGAAACCCAAGCGGACCCTTCGATGTGACACCCCTCACATACGGTTGTTCTATGGCAAGCGACGGCAGCGGGCAGGTGGCTCCGAACAGCAGCCCAGTAGACGCGTGGGCGTCGGGTGGGGTGCGTGTGGACGCGGTGGACGTTGCTGGGCTATGCGGGCAGGCGTTGCAAGCACGGCTGGGTGAGATCGCTCGGGCCGAGTCGGGGCTGGCCGCGATGAAGGCGGACACGTTGGGCGAGATCGCCCGCCGCGACGGCGACGGCGCGGCTGCGCATGCTGCTGCGGACGCCATGTCGGTTTCGGGCCGCAAGGCACGCGGCGACGTGCGCGACGCGGTACGGCTCAGCGAGCTGGACGCGACCCGCGAGGGGCTCTCGTCGGGCACCGTGCCGGTGGGCCACGCGCAGCTGATCGCCCGCGCCGCTGGCGACGCCGCGATCGACGACCGATACCTGGCCGAACGGGCCTCCCATGAGGGCTATGACGAGTTCCGTCGCACCGTTGAACGCCATGTGGCCGACGTCAACCGAGACGACGGCGCGTCGGTGCTCGAGCGACAGCGCAAGGCGCGCACCGCCAAGATCTTCACCCGTGCCAGCGACGGCATGACCGTGCTCAACGTCGCCGTCGACCCGGTCACCGGCGCCCGGCTGGGCACAGTGATCGCCGCAACCGAGCGGCGCCTGTTCCAACACGAAGATCCTGCTGCGCGGCGCACGCCTGCCCAGCGGATGGCCGACGCGATCACACAGCTCATCTGCGATCCCGACGCCAAACGCCCCGCCGGGGCTTCGCTGATCGTCGTCGCCGACTACGACATGGTCAACCACCACCTCACCGGTGGCCGTCTTGGCGATGGCACACCGATCCCGATCGGCGAGATCGCCCGCATCGCTGTCGATGCCGAGGTGCTGCCGACGATTTTCGAAGCCGCTACCGGCGACCTGCGCATGGGACGCAGCCGCCGCACCGCCACCGACCTCCAACGTGCCGCGCTGGCTTTGCGCGACAAGGGCTGTGTCGGCTGCGGCATCGCCCCTGAGCGCTGCCAGCACCACCACATCGACCACTGGCAGCACGGCGGTCACACCGACTACCAGAATCTCGTCACCGTCTGCCCCGACTGCCACAACGACAAAATCCACCAACAGGGCTTCACCGTCCAATGGGACCCCACAAAGAGCCACTACGGGCTCCAACCGCCAGGCAGGCCCTCGAACCGCACCGACGGCCAAGCCGGACCACGAGCGCCCCCACGCTGAATGCCCCGGGGTCACCTCCCGCTAGGCCAAGGCCGGACAGGCCGAGGTCTAACCCGACCCTGGAGGCTCAGACCCCCCCCGCGATGCCAAGACCAGACAGGCCGAGGTCGACCCCCACCCTGAACGCCTCGGGGCACCCCTCCCACTCCCAGCAATGGTGAAGCTTGCCTCGATGATTGGGTGGCCGGCGTCAGTGAGGCACTGCGTCTAGCCGCCAAAGACGCTCACCTGCTCGCCCACCAAGCGGGTACCGGCGTGGTCTACAGCCGTGACGGAGTAGGTGACATCTACCCGCCCGACCCGGCCATGTACGAAGACCTCATTCCCCCGCCGTTCCAAGAAGACCAAGAACTGCCCGAGCCTTCGCTCCCCCACTGAACCGCCCTCCGCTCAGGACGCCACGACGGCGGTGACGCCTGCGACGGCCGCAGCAATGCCGACGTACTGGCGGACGTTGATCGGGTCGTTGTACGCGGCCCGGCCGACGAGGACGCTTATGACTGGGAACATGGACGCTCCGACGACAGTTGCGGGCGCGTCGAACCAGATGCCGACGATGTAGAAGATGGTCGCCGCAGCGCTGGCCACGCCGGTCAGGAATGCGAAACCCAGCACATCGGGCGGAGGCAGCGCAGGCAGTCGGCGGATCGCGACCAGCGCAGCCATGGCGGTCACCGATGTGAGCCGCTGGCCGAATCCCGGCCAGGCGCCGGAACTCTCGGAGAGGTCGACCAAGACGCTGAGACCCACCCCGTAGGCAAGTCCCGACAACGCTGCCCACGCAGTTCCTTCCCATACCCGGGTGCCGCGGGTCCCGCCGGCGGTCACCAGCCCGAGACCGCCGAAGGCTGCCATGGCGCCAATGATCGCAAGCAAGGGCGGATCGTGGCCGCGCAGCGTCGTGTAGGCGAACGGGATGACCGCCGACAGCGTGGCCACGATGGGTGCGGCAATCGCCGACCCGGCGCGATCCAACGACGTGTAGTAGCAGGCGAGTCCGGTGCCGAGGCCCAGTCCCGAAATCAGTCCACGACTGAAGTCGTCGCCGGCGAACGATCCCGGCACAAAGGGCACGATCGCCAGCGAGACCAGCGCAGCGGTGCCCTGGAACACGATCATGGCCGACAGCACGTGGCAGCGCATCACCACACGGCGCCCGAAGAGGTCGCTGGTGCCGATGCTCATCGACGTGAGCAGACCGAACAGCGCTCCCACTAGGCCGCTCCGGTCACTGCGACCCCATCACGGGGTCTCACGCGGGCTCGCTCCCGCGTTCGCCATCACCGGCGCCGCCTGAGCAATGCAGCTACTGCGGCGGAAGCACGGGCAGGGATCGGGTGGAAACGGCCCTGCTGGGCCACTGGCGGACCTGCCACGAGCAGCATGCGTGCGGCGACGAAAACGGCAATGGACACATGCGCTGCGGCCATGACGATATAGAACGCATTGAGCGTCAGCGACATGCCGATCGCCGCACAGATCGGCCCCACAGTCGCGCCGACTCCGTTCATGCGCACTAGCACGGCGCTGGCCCCGGCCCGCTGAGAGTCTCTCAGCCAATCGTTCGCCTGCGCCACCGACAACGAATAGATCGGGTAGGCGAACGCACCCATCACTGCCATGACCACTATGCCGGCGATGCTGCGCTCGTCGAGCGCCAGCATGACTAGGCAAGCGGTGCCGGCGATCGACGCTGCAAGGACCATGACGATGCGCCGCGGCACGCGGTCTGACAGGCGACCGAGGGGGATCTGCCCGAACAGGCTGCCGATCATCGGGGCTGCGACGAACGCAGCGACTTGGAATGGCGACAGTCCCCGCGACGCCGCGTATACCGCGCCGATCCCCGAAATCGAGCCAAGTGCTGCTCCCACGAGGAATGCAACGATGACTCCGGTCGGAGCGGCCGCCATGAGCGTGCGAAGTCCGACCCGTTCGGGGACGACTACCGGCGGGTTCGCAGAGGCCGACAGCGACATCGGCACGAGGGCCAGCGACACCAGTACCGACACGACGGCAAACAGCACGAAACCGTCGGTATCGGCGGCTGCCACCATGAACTGGCCTGTGGCGATGGCACCCATCGTGATGACCATGTAGCGAGCCAGCATCCGTCCGCGGTTCTCGTTGGTTGCCAGCTCGTTCAACCACGTCTCGGCCACCACGAGCAGTGCGGCGAAGCACGCGCCCCACATGAACCGTCCAGCGCCCCACACCAGCGGGTTGACCCATACCGCCTGCACGAGCACCACGCTGCTCCCCGCCGAAGCCAGAGCGGCGAACACGCGCACATGGCCGACTTGGCGAAGGAAATGGGGCGCCAGTGCCGAACCAGCCAGGAACCCAACGAAGTTCATCGCCATGACCAGCCCTGCGACCGTCGACCCAAAACCCTCGGATTCGGCCCGGACGCCGAGCAAGGTGTTCTGCAGGCCGTTGCCCGCCATGAGCAGAGCAATGCCGACGAACAGGGCAGTGCTGCGTGCCGCAGGTGACGCGAGCGCCGGCCCGCCGATGTGCGGCTCGGCGGTGGAGGAACGCGCAATCTGAGGTACCAGCTCTGCTGCCATCGCGCGTGCGCGCTCGAGCGCCCGTTCGCGGCGGGTCCTGCGTACCGAGTCGTATGCACCGCCTCCGGCGGAGATGTTGGTTGCTCCGCCTTCGGCGACTGTGTTGGTTGCTCCGCCTTCGGCGACTGTGTTGGTTGCTCCGCCTTCGGCGGAGATGTTGGTTGCTCCGCCTTCGGCGGAGGGGCCGGAAGTCTCGCCTTCGGTGTTGGGCTTCGGTTCAGGGAATGGCGGCACCGCCGGCACCAGTGGTTAGCGCTCCGCTGTGTCAGTCGAAGGTGGCTCGAACGCCGGTGCGTGCACGTATTCCCAGCCGAATCGGCCCTTGATGCACAGGTGGCCGTTCGTCACCGAATGGTCGGCAGGCGACGTGACTTTGACGATGCGCTCGTCCTGGACATGCAGCTCAAGATTGCAGCCCACGCCGCAGTATGAGCACACGGTGCGCGTGACGGTCTGGTCGTCTGGGCGCCACTCCCCCACCGCGCGCAAGTCGAACTCCGTGCGGAACTGCAATGCCCCGGTGGGGCACACAGCAACGCAGTTTCCGCAGTACACACACGCGCTCTCGGGGAGTTCGGTGTCGTACTCGGTGCGGATCCGGGCGTCAAAGCCGCGCCCTGCCACGGCGATGGCAAAGGTGTGCTGAGCATCGTCGCCGCAGGCTTCGACGCACTTGTAACAAAGCACACACCGGTCATAGGCACGGATGTACAGATCGTCCTGGATGCGCACCGGCTCGTCGACACGCTCGGGTTCGAGCCCGGCCTCGCCGCCCGCTGTGGAGCCCGGTGAGCCGTCGTCGCTGCAGGGCGCGTCGTACCGGGCAGGGTCGGCGCCGTAGTGCCGTGACCAATCGGCGATCTCGGATGCCTGCGAGAGATCGTTCGCCGACCCGAGGAACTCCAGCACCATTCGGCGACTGTGGCGGACACGCTCGGAATCGGTGCTGATCTGCATGCCGGCTTCAACTGGTCGTGAGCAGGCGGGCACGAGCGTGCGAGACCCTTCGAGCTCCACGACGCAGACACGGCAGACGTTGACCGGAGTGAGATTGGGAGCCCAGCAAATGGTCGGCGTCTCGACGCCCGCAGCGGTACAGGCGGCGAGGATCGTCTGCCCTTCAGGTACCGTCACCTCGCGCCCGTCGATGCTTAGCGTCACCGCTGTCTGGGTGTTCGGCTCAGCTGGGTTCATGACCGGGAACCTCTCACGATGCTGAGTCTCCCAGCGAGTCGCGCTGTTGCGCGACTCGCGCGGTACCGCCCATTTCTTCCCGCTCTTGTTCGCTGCGCTCACGGGCCGCTCGGGCCACGGCTTCGCCTGCCGGCTCAGCCTCCAGGAGACCGAGTCGCATGGCAGACATCACGGCTGAGGCCGCAGTGTGTCCGAGTCCGCAGATGGACGCGTCTCCCATGGCGTCTGCGATGTCGCCGAGCAGCTCACGTTGTGGCTCCGTGGGCCCGCCCGCCCGACGAATGCTGGTGACCAGCTCGTGCTGGCGGACGGTGCCGACGCGGCACGGAACGCACTGGCCGCACGACTCGTCACGGAAGAACTTGGCCAGCCGCTCGATCACGCCACTCATGTCGGCGGAGTCATTGAAGACCATCACCGGGCCGGACCCGAGCGTCGTGCCTGCGGCACGCGTGTCTTCCAAAGAGAGCGGCAGCGCAAGCGCATCTGGCCCGACGAAGCTGCCTGCCGCACCGCCCAGCAGTACTGCGGCCAGCGTGCCTTGCACACCTCCGGCCAACTCCAGCAGCTCCCCCAGCGGCGTTCCGAAGGGAGCTTCGTACAGTCCTGGTCTCCCGACGTGGCCGGACAGGCAGAACAGCTTGGTCCCCGGCGAGCCCTCGGTTCCCACGCTGCGGTACGCCTCGGGCCCGATGCGCAGGATCTCGTTGACGTTGAGCAGCGTTTCGGGGTTGTTCACCACGGTGGGCTGCCCGAACAGCCCGTGGGTAGTGGGGAACGGCGGCTTGTTGCGGGGTTCTCCGCGGAAACCCTCGAGCGAGTTGAACAGCGCAGTTTCCTCGCCGCAGATGTATGCGCCTGCACCCCGACGCAGTTCGATGTCGAACTGCTGGCCCGATCCTGCCGCGTCGTCGCCGAGCCAACCCGCACTGCGCGCTTGCGCAATGGCCCCGCGCAGGCGCTGGGTGGCCAGCGGATATTCACCGCGGATGTAAATCCAGCCCTGCTGCGCGCCGACCACCAGGCCGGCAACGGCCATGGACTCGATGATCGCCAAGGGCTCGAGTTCGCAGAGCAGACGGTCCTTGAAGGTTCCGGGCTCGGACTCGTCGATGTTGGCGACGACGTGGCAGGGGCCGTTCCCGTCGGCTACCGCCCGCCACTTGATACCGGTGGGGAACGCCGCTCCGCCCCGCCCGGACAGTCCCGCAGCGCTCACCTGGGCGATGACATCGTCAGGCCCGAGGCGCAGTGCTGCATCAAGCGCTGCTCCCCCACCCCGCTGGCGGTAGGCCTCCATCGAGGTGCTCTCGCCGTTGTCGAAGCCGCGCTCGATCATCTGCCGCAGCAAGCTGGGCGATTCGGGGGTCGATGCCGTGACGCTCACGAGCAGCGAATCGGGTCCGCTGTCGTCGGCGGGCACCCGGTCAGGCTCGCGGCGTCCCTGGATGAAGACCGCCGGAGCCCGTTCGCACTGCCCGAGGCATGGACCTTCGTGCACGGCGTGACCCTGTGAGCGGAGGTGTTCCGCCAGCGGAGCGGCTCCCGCGAGCGCGCAAATGGGATCGACGCAGACGTGGCGGACGCTGAGCTCATGGGATGGGGAATCCGTGCGGAACATCTCATAAAAGGTGGCCACGCCATAGGCCTCGGCCGGCGGCACACCCAGCGTGCGACCGACGAAGTTGAGACCCCCCGGCGAGATCCACCCTGCTTCGCGCTGAAGAGCGTGCAAGGCGGGCAACAGCAGGTGTCGCAACTGCTTGCGACGCCGCGTCCCTCCCCGAACGACGCGCGGATGATCGACAACGACTGCGCCGTCGCCCGCGCCGTTGACGCTGAGCGCAGCCAGAACCGCTTGCCGTTCCGATGCGGTGGGTTCCGCATCGGAGAAGTGCAGGTCAGCCACCGGCGCCACCTGCCGCCACTGCCTGGCGTGAGGCACCGTCCCGCAACGGGTCGATGCGGACGGCGGCGGCCTTGAACTCGGCCGTGCCGCTGCGCGGGTCCCAGGCATCGTTGGTGAGCAGGTTCGCGTCGACCAGGTCCGGGAAATGGAACGTCGTGAAGACCAAGCCGGTGGGCAGGCGATCGGTGACGTGCACCTCCATGTCAACCGAACCTCGCGGGGAGCTCACACGCACAGTGTCGCCTTCGACGATCTCAAGTTGCGCAGCGTCGGCAGGACTCACCTCAATGGCGTCACCAGACCGGATGGGCGAGGAATAACCAGCCGACTGCGCACCGGTGTTGTACGAATCCAGCACCCGACCCGTGGTCAGGCGAAGCGGGAACTGCTCGCTGAGTGCCTCAGCCGGAGGACGATGGACGACGGTCGAGAAAGGGGCCGGCGCGTGGCCGTCCAAGCCAGGCTCCCACAGCCAACTGTGCAGGAACTCAGCGCCTGGATGGTCCTCATGCGGACAGGGCCACTGCAGCCCACCGCTGGCCTCGAGTCGCTCCCAGCTCATGCCGCCGTGCAAGGGTGACAGCGACCGCATCTCGTCCCAGAGCTCGTGCGCTGAGGTGGCCGTCCACTGCACCCCCATATGCGATGCCAATTCGCTGATGATGCGCACATCGTCTCGAGCATCGCCTTGGGGAGGCACTGCTGCTCGCACCCGCTGGACTCGCCGTTCCGAAGACGTCACCGTGCCCTCGCTGGAGGCCCAGCCCGCAGCCGCCGGCAGCACGACGTCGGCCATGCGTGCAGTGCGAGTCAGCGAGATGTCTTGCACAACGAGCAGATCCAAGCCTTCGAGCAGCTTGCGAGCGTGTGCCACATTGGCCTCGGAGTCGGCAGGGTTCTCCCCGATGACGTACAGGGCGCGCAGTTCGCCCTCTTCCATCGCGTCGAACATCAGGGTGAGATGCTTTCCCGGAATCGGATTCAGCTCGCAGCCCCAAGTGCTCTCATAGCGAGCTCGGACCTGCGGGTCGGAGAGCAGCTGGAAGCCCGGCAGCCGATCAGGCAGCGCGCCCATGTCGCCGCCGCCCTGCACATTGTTCTGGCCCCGCAGCGGCACCAGGCCCGAGCCCCACCGGCCGACATGGCCAGTGAGCAGCGCGAGGTTGCACAGCGAGAGCACGTTCTCGACCGCGGTGTGGTGCTCGGTGATGCCCAGCGTCCACAGGATCTGAGCTCGAGGGGCCGTGGCGTACGCGTGCGCCATCTCGGCAATGGCCTCAGCCGGAACTCCGGTCAGCCGCTCGCCCTCGTCGAGTGTGAACGGCTCAACCGAAGCTGCGTAGTCATCGAATCCCGTAGTCGCATGTTCGATGAAGGAGCGGTTGTGCAGTCCCTGGGCGATGATCTCGCGGGCCACCGTGTTGGCGAGCGCGATATCTGTGCCGACGTCGAGGCCCAGCCACACGTCCGCGAACTCGGCCGAGGAGGTGCGGCGGGGATCCACCGCGTACATGGCTGCACCGTTGTCGATGCCCCGCAGCAGGTGGTGGAAGAAGATGGGGTGCGCCTCGCGTGCGTTCGATCCCCACAGCAGGACCACATCGGTTTCGGTGATTTCCTCATAGGAGCTCGTTCCGCCCCCAAATCCGAACACTGTCGCCAGACCGACGACCGACGGAGCGTGTCAGGTGCGATTACAGGAGTCGATGTTGTTCGACTTGAGCACCGTTCGCATGAACTTCTGGGCTGCGTAGTTCATCTCGTTCGTGCTCTTCGAGCACGAGAACATGCCGACCCCACCGGCACCGTGCTGCTGGGTCGCAGCCCGCAGCCCGGATGCAGCACGATCGAGTGCATCGTTCCAGCTAGCAGGTCGAAGCACGCCGCCGTCTCGTACGAGCGGCGTGTCGAGACGCGCAAGGGGACCCTGACGCTTCCCCCGTCGTGCACCATTCCCCCGCGGCATTGTCCCTCCCCGGTCGGCTTGAATGCCGTGAACCCGAATTCTACGCCGTCACCGCTGCCTTTACCGTGACTACAACAATTTCACTCTGACTATAGATTACTCGCCATCTCGCGACGAGGCAGTGTTCCGTAGAGCAGAACGGTTCCACAATACGGCACAACATCACGCTCACACGACGGCCCAGCGCCTCCCGCGGGCTACCGTGGTCGCGGTGCAGTCGATCTCTCGCGCGTTCGCCGTCTTGCGGGCACTCGCCGTAGGTCCGCAGGGTGTCACCGACGTTGCCGGCAACGTCGGGCTGCCCAAGAGCACGGTGGCTCGCCTGCTCACATCACTCGAAGCGGTCGATGCAGTCGTGCAAGACGACGCCGGCGGCGACTACCGGCTCGGGCAGGGACTTATCGACATCATCGGTGCGGCTGGCGCCGATCGGAGCCTGCTGGCTGCGGCGCGCCCACACCTGCACAGTCTCGTCAACCAGATCGGCGAGACAGCCGGTGTGAGCGTTCGCGCCGACCGCACGGTCTATTACCTCGATCAAGTCGAACCCGAATCCGAGGTGCAGGTGCGCTCGTGGACAGGCGAGTACTGCCCCATGCACCTGGTGCCCTCAGGGTTGGTGTACCTGGCTCACCTCAGCCCCGAAGCGCTTGACGAATATGTCAGCGGAGGGCTCGAAGCGACGACTCCGCACAGCATGGTCGATGTCGAAGCGCTGCAGACACGGCTGGCGCAGGTCGCGAGCGCCGGGTATGTGTGGGTCTACGAGGAATTCGCCGTCGGGATCAACTCCGTGGCTGCACCGGTTCTGAGCGAAGAGGGAACCGTGGTTGCTGCGCTGCACGTGCACGGTCCGGCATACCGCTTCCCCGATCCGAATCGCACCCACGACATCGGTCTTCTGCTGATCGAAGCTGCCTCGAATCTGGCCGATCACCTGGCGGGCCGAGCCCCACTACCGGCTTAGAACGTGCGCGGATTGGCGGAACGTTCCATTGCGTCACCTCTTGCTTCCCGCTCTAGTTCGCTGCGCTCACGGGCCGCTCGGGCCACGGCTTCGCCATTTGGCTCAGCCTCTTGGCTCGGATTAGCTCGGGCTGTCGCGGCGGCGGCGGATCTCATTGGAGATCGCGGGCACGACCTCGTGCAGGTCGGCAATCACGGCGTATCCCGCTTTGGTGACCATGTTGGCCTCGGGATCGATGTTGATCGCCAGGATGTTCTTCGAACCCATGGCGCCGACCCAATGCTGGATCGCGCCGGAGATGCCGCAGGCGATGTAGATCTCCGGGGCGATGCGGGTGCCGGTCTGGCCCACTTGATCCGAATGCGAGCGCCAGCCGTTGTTGGTGACCGCACGCGAGCAACCGACGCGACCGCCGAGCAACTCGGCGAGTTCCTCGAGCTGGGCGAAGCCTTCCGCTGAGCCGACGCCCCGGCCGCCCGACACCACGACCGGCGAGGTGGACAGCGTGATGCCCTCGGTGAGCGTCACCCGGTCACGCACCAGTGTCCGGCTCGCTTCAGGCCCCAAGTCGGGCTCGAAGCCGATCACCTCGGCCTCGCCTGCGCCGCTCGACGACACATCTACGTCGACCGGTGTGGCTTCAATGGAATGCGGCGCGATGGTGAGCAACGGCAGCGTGGAACTCAGCGTCACGTCTTCGAGCAGCGAACCGCCCCACTGAATGCGGGTGATCTGCCACGGGTCGCCGTCGTCGGGCGCTCCCGCTTCGCCGGCAGCTGCCGATCCGCCCGTTGACACGCTCACGCAATTCGCCACCAGCGGCAGGTCGAGGCGGGCTGCCAGCTGGGCCATCGCCTCCGCGCCGCGGTCGGTGCCCGATGCCACCACTGCGGACGGTGCTGCCACATCGGTGAGCGACGCGAGTGCCGCGCCCCAGGCATCGGGGCCGTAGTCGGCCAGCAGCTCATGGCGGCCGCAGTACACCACGGCGGCGCCATATCCGGCGCAGATCGCCCTCAATTCCGGCCCGTGCGTCTCGAACAGCGCCCCGTCGCCCAGCACGACCGCCTTCGCCTCGGTGCCGAGATCGACGGCGAGGGACCGCGCGGCCGTGAGGGCCTCCAGGGCGCCGCCCGAGGGGACGCCACGGTCGTGGTCGACGAGGACAGCGACGCCGCTCACAGCACACCCAGCTCGTCGAGCAGGTCCACCACCGCCGGTGCCGCCGCGGCGCTGTCGCCCAGCGTCACCGTGGTGCTGGCACGCTCGGGCGGTCGGTGCAGCCGAATCCTGGACTGACCGCCCGCTGCAGCATCCTGTGCGCACTCGAGCATCTGGATCTGGGCCTTGCGCGAGGCGAGCCGCCCTTTCATGGTGGGATAGCGCGGCAGGTTGATGCCCTCCTTGACGCCGAGTGCACAGGGGGCATCGAGCTCGTACACCTCGTAGCCGGCGTCGGTCTCGCGGCGCGCCGTGAAGCCTCGCTCGCCGACGTCGATGCCCTTGATGCCGTTCACGATCGGGCGCCCGAGCGCGTGCGCCACCCGGATGCCGACCTGGAAGTTGCCCCCGTCGGCAGATTCGTTGCCGAACAGGATCAGGTCGAATTGTCCGTCAACGGCTTCGAGCTCTCGCACGGCGGAGGTGATGGCCACAGCAGTTCGCTGGGGATCCCAGTCGAGGCCGCCCTCAGCGATGACGAGCGCAAACTCGGTGCCGCCGACACTGGCCGCGTAGCGCAGCTGCTCGGTCGATTCGTCGGGACCCAGAGTGAGAACCACCACAGCGTGATCGTCGCCGTCGAGCTGTTCGACGATCTGGGCAGCTTCTTCGGTAGCACATTCCTCGTGGGGGCTGGTGGTGAAGCCCAGGTGCGCCGTGTCGACTTGTTGACCGTCGGCGGTCACGTTGATGCGCGATCCCACGGCGGGGACCCGCTTCACGCAGACCAAGATGCGCACGCGGGTGCCCTCAGGCCTTCATGCGGCTGTCGTCGGGATCGAACAGCCCAAGGTTCGAACCGGTGGCCGCCACCGTGACCGGATACCGCTCGTTCTGGTACATCACTGACAATTCGGTGCCCACGGCGGCCAGCTCGGTCGGCAGGTACGCCATTGCCAGGTAGGCGCCGAGCGACGGGGCATTCCCCGCCGTGGTCACGCGGCTGACCCTGCCGTGGGAGTCAGTGATTCGCTCCCCCGCAGCAGTCAGCACCGGCTCGTTGCCGGCGCCCATGGGGAAGCGGTCGTAGCCCTCGGCACAGCGCAGGCTCTCGAAGCGCAGCATCACCAGCTGGGCGGCCAGCTCTTCGGAGCGGGCGGCGAGGTAGGCCTCTTTGCCGATGAAATCGGCAGCTTTCACTCGCGGTCGCGCCAGCCCGGCCTCGGTCGGGTTGTACTCGTTCTCGAGCTCAGCGCCCATGAGGCGGTAACCCTTCTCGAGACGTCCCGTCGTGCCGTACACGCCGGCCCCGACAGGCCGCAGATTGAAGTCCTGCCCGGCTTGGGAGATTGCGTCCCACAGGGCCAAGCCGGCACTGGTGGCGCAGTAGATCTCGAAGCCGGCGTCGCCCACGTAGGAGATGCGGAACATCTGCGTCGGGATCCCGGCGAGGAGGGCGTCACGCACCTGCCCGTATCCGAACGACTCCTGGGCCAGATCTGTCTCTGTCAGCGTCGCCAACAGGTCGACAGCGTTGGGACCCCACACGCCGAAAGTGGCAAGCGCTTCAGTGCGGTTCTCGAACGTCACGCCGCTGGGGGGCAGGTTGTGACGGAACCAGTACTCGTCGCGGCCGCCGTCGAATGCACCGGTCGCGATGCGGAAACGGTCCTCGGCCAGGCGCACGATGGTCAGGTCCGAGCGGAACCCGCCGTCATGTGTGAGCACCGGCGTGTAGATCGAGCGCCCAACTGGCAGATCGCACTTGTTCACCACCATCTTCTCGATGTAGGGCACGACATCGGGGCCGGACACCTCGAACACCTGGAACGGCGAGACGTCCACCAGACCGCAGTGCTCGCGCAGGTGGAGATGCTCTGCATCGGTGATGGGGCTCCACCAGCGGGCATCCCATTCGTGAGTGCGGTCTTCGATGCCGTATTTCTCGACGAGATCGGCGTTCGACTCGTACCAGTGCGGCCGCTCCCAGCCGCCCGCCTCGAAATAGAAGGCACCCAGCTCGTCGGTGCGGGCCTTCGCAGGGCCGCAGGTCACATTGCGACGCGTTGCCCACTGTTCTCGTGGGTGCACGATCCCGTAGGTCTTGTTGAAGTGCTCGTCGGCCCTCGTCTCGATGTGGATGACATTGCGGTCCCCGGGGTAGAAGCGCGTGACGTCGGAGCCGTGTGGATCGGTGAGGCGGGGGTAGCCATGCGTCATCCATTCGGCCATCAGCCGGCCGACGCCAGGGCCCTCCTTGACCCACACCGCTGCGACCGACCACAGGTTCTCTACTTCGACGGTGGGGCCCAGAACCGGTGCGGCGTCGGGGGTCAGCGAGAGCAGCCCGTTGATGGCGTACTTGATCTCGCCGTCGCCCAGGAACTCCATCAGCTCGATGGCTTCCTCGAGCTGCTGGTCGAAGTCGTCGGGCGTGAAGGGCATCTCAGTCGGGCTGAGCGCCGCCTCGTCGTTGGAGGGGATGTCCTCGACGCGGTGCAGGATCGGCCGGTGGGCATAGCTGCCCACCTCCATGGAGCCCGCCGATTGGCGCTCGTAGCAGAAGGTGTCCATGTCGCGGACGATCGGGTAGGCCAGCTCCTGGTTCGTCTCGACGAGCACGTCGAACGGCCCGACGTCGACCATCTGGTGGACGGCCGGCGTGAGCGGGATGGTGGCCCCCGCCATCTGGGCCAGCTTGGGACTCCACACGCCGCAGGCGATCGCGACCGTGTCGCATTCGATGCGTCCCCGGTCGGTCACTACAGCGCAGATGCGGGGACGGTTCGGGCCCGCCACAGTCTCGATGTCGAGGACTTCAGTGTTGGCAAAGGTCTGCAAATGGCCGGCGTCGGTGGCCCGGCGGCGCATCTGCGTGCCCGTCTCCAGCGAATCGACCGCTGAGACGCTCGGTGTGTAGAAGCCGCCCAGGATGACGTCGGGATCGATGAAGGGCACCAGTTCGATGACTTCGTCGACCGTGAGGAGCTGGGCCTCGATGCCCCAGCACTTGGCCGACGTCATACGGCGACGGAACTCCTCGAGGCGCTCTTCGCTGCGCGCCACCTCGATGCCGCCGCAAGTGTTCTGCAAGCCGAGCGCCTCGTACTGAAGTTGGCTGTCGACGGTGAGATCGACGATCTCCTTGGAGTGGTCGACGGGGAAGATGAAGTTCGAAGCGTGCCCGGTGGATCCGCCTGGGTTCGGCAGCGGCCCTTTGTCGAGCAGGACGATGTCGGTCCAGCCGAGATCGCTGAGATGGCCCACCAGGCAATTGCCCACGATCCCAGCACCGATGACGACACAACTTGCCCGCGCCGGAAAGTCGCTCATTCCTCACATCCCCCGCCGTTGCCGGTCAACAGCATGCCGCAGCCCTGCTGCTTTGTGTTGTTGCTGTTCTGTATGATGGAACAGTTCCGCTCAGCGGAACAGCAACTAGGGGAACAGTAGCCGAACGACCCGGCAATTGACGACATCGAACCGGTGGCACAGACGCGTCACGAGGTTCTGGCAGGGTGTAGAGGGCTCAATTCGTGTGGGGGTACACGGCATGACGACAACGGGCGGATTTCCCAGCGATCTCGAGATTGCATCGGCTGCACAGATTCGGCCGCTGACCGAGATAGCTAACGAGGCGGGCATCCCGCCGGAGTATCTGGAGCTGTACGGCACCGGCGTGGCAAAGGTCAAGCTCGAAGCCGTCGAGGCAATGGCCGACCGGCCCCGCGGGCGCTACGTGGTGGTGACTGCGATCACGCCGACGCCGCTGGGCGAGGGCAAGACCACCACGACCGTGGGGCTCGGGCAGGCATTCGGCCACATCGGCCGCACCGCCACCATCGCCATCCGGCAGCCGTCCATGGGCCCCACGTTCGGCATCAAGGGCGGCGCGGCCGGCGGCGGCTACAGCCAGGTCGTTCCGATGGACCTGTTCAACCTGCACCTCACCGGCGACATGCACGCTGTGACGGCGGCCCACAATCTCTGCGCCGCCATGCTTGATGCGCACCTGTATCACCGCAACGAGGCCGGGTTCGACATCCACAACATCACGTGGCGGCGGGTGCTCGACGTGAACGACCGGGCCTTGCGCAACATCACGATCGGACTGGGCGGTCGCCTCGACGGCATCCCCCGCGAGTCGGGCTTTGACATCACGGCTGCCTCTGAGGTGATGGCGACGCTCGCGCTGTGCACGTCCATGTCGGACCTGCGAGCCCGGCTTGGCCGCATCGTGCTGGGCTACACCTCCGGCGGGGAGCCGGTGACCGCAGAAGAGATCGGTGCTGCGGGCTCGATGGCAGTGCTGCTGCGCGAGGCCATCAAGCCGAACCTGATGCAGACCCTGGAGGGCTCCCCCGCGCTCGTGCACACGGGCCCCTTCGGGAACATTGCGACCGGCAATTCCTCGATCGTTGCCGATCAGATCGGCATCGGAACCTCAGAATTCCTGCTGACCGAAGCCGGCTTCGGCGCCGACATGGGCGCTGAGCGCTTCTTCAACATCAAGTGCCGGTATTCGGGCGTGTCGCCGGACGCGGCGGTGATCGTTGCGACCGTGCGAGGCCTCAAGGCGCACTCGGGCAAGCACCGGATCGTCGCCGGCCGCCCGCTGCCGCCGGCACTTCTCGAAGCGAACCCCGACGAGGTGCACGCCGGCGGCGACAACCTGCGCAAACAGCTCGAGAACGTGCGCATGCACGGTGTCTCCCCGGTGGTGGCGATCAATCAGTTCCCCGGCGATCACGATGTCGATCTCGCAGCGATCGCCGAGATCGCCGCCGAGTACGGCGCCCGCTCCGCTCGATGCACGCACTTCGCCGACGGCGGCGCCGGCGCAGCCGAGCTTGCAGAAGCCGTGGCAGAGGCCGCCGAAGAGCCGACGGACTTCTCGGTGCTGTATCCCGATGACATCTCGCTGCGAGACAAGATCCTCGCGGTCGCGACCAATGTGTACGGCGCGGCCGATGTGAGCTATACCGCTCGGGCGAATCGGGAGATCGACGGCTACGAGCGCAATGGGTTCGGGAACCTGCCGGTGTGCATCGCCAAGACGCACCTGTCCATCTCGTCTGACGCCTCGCTCAAGGGTGCTCCGACGGGCTGGACTCTGCCGGTGCGCGAGGTCCGGGCGTCGGTCGGTGCCGGGTTCGTGTACCCCATCTGCGGCGACATGCGCACCATGCCAGGGCTCGGGCGCGACCCGGCCGCCCGCCATATCGACCTCGATGCCGACGGCGACATCGTCGGCCTGAGCTGAACGGAGCCGTACTTGTTCGCATTCTTGAATTCGAACCGGACGCCGTGTTGGTGGAACGCGTGGCGCTCTGCACCGGCGGGATCACCTGCGGGCCGGCGCACACCGAGTCGTCGTCGCCCGCTCGCCAAAACCGATGCCGCCGAGCTCCGTCGCTTGCTGCAGCACGCCCAGTGGGAGCTCATCCCACTGCGCAATCTGGCCGATCAGCTGCCCCACCTGCCTGCGGGGTCGCCGGTCTCGGTGACGGCATCGGCCTCCAAGACGCTTGAGGACACACTGGATCTGACCGCCGAGCTGTGTGCGTTGGGTCACCGCCCCGTGCCCCACGTAGCGGCTCGCATGGTCGCCAGCCGTGATCACCTCGAAGAGCTGCTGGGCCGCATCGAATCGATGGGCCTCAACGAGATCTTTCTCGTCGGCGGCGACGTCACGTCACCAGCCGGCCCATTCGACAGCGCCGTCGGGCTGCTGGAGGCGCTGCGCGAGGTCAGCCACTCGCTCCTTCACATCGGCGTCACTTCCTATCCCGAGGGTCATGCGCTGATCACCGATGCCGTGCTGCATGAGGCATTGCATGTCAAGCAGGTGCTGTTGGCCGAGGCGGGCATCGAGGGCCATGCAGCCACCCAGATGTGTTTTCACCCCAAGGCCATCGTTCAGTGGCTGGCGGCCGAGCGTGACAGCGGACTCACCCTTCCGGTCCACCTCGGCATTCCCGGGGCGGTTGACCCGGCACGACTGCTGCGGATCGGCAGCCGCCTGGGAGTCGGAGCATCCCTGCGCTACCTGCGCAAGAACACCGGGGCCGTGGCCCGCATGCTGCGCCCTGGGGGCTACGACCCGAGCGAGTTGGTCGATCAGGTCGCCCCTCACGCAGAACAGCTCGACATAGCCGGTCTGCACGTCTTCACCTTCAACGCGATCGCCGACACGGTCGCATGGCGCGATACAGCCCTAGCCGAGACATCCTCACGGCGCAGGTGAAGCGAAGGTCGCTAACGTTGCCAGCAGGATTGTTGGCGGCGCTGAAGATCGCGCTGCTCGCAGCCGCGGGCATTGCACATCGGCAGTACTGGCACCCCGACATCGGGGTCACGTACGTGGTCCTGGTCGTGTTCCTGTCGACCAACCTCGTGATCTGCTACTGGGAGATCTGCCTGTTCTTTCGGCGGGACTACATCGAGTCTCGTACCGAGTACTGGCGTGAGCGACGGCAAGAAACCGGCCGCAGCCCCGCGACCGAATTCCTCACCTCTCAGGTTCCGCTGAAGTCGGCGCTCTCGCCGACGGTGTGGGCCGACGTGTGGGCGACGTACGCCACCTACGACGGCTCATTCGCTGATCGCCGCACGTACGGCTTCAACGTGGATGTCGCCAATGGCTTCGTGACGGCTGTGCCTTCAGTGATCTTGTACGCGGCATTCGCGACGGAATTCCTGCCACCGGTCGCGGCGGGAGTCGTCGGCGTCATGTTGTGCTGGCAATGGACGTACGCGACGTCGGCGTACCTGATGAGCTTCTTCGTCGCAAAGCGTCACCGGAGTATCAGCAGAAGCGAGCTCGCCGGCATGATCCTGGGATTCAATGCCCCCTGGATTCTGTGCCCGTTGGTGGGCCTGTACGCCTCCATCCGCCTGATCGTCGACGACAGTTACCGCGTCCTTGGCGGCTAAACGGCTCAACGGCTAAACGGCGAGGGCTCGCAAGCGCGCGACTCGGTGGTCGTCTCCGCCGAGGTAGCGAACCAGTACTCCGAGCACGGCCTCGTGGTCGAGCGTGCCGGCTGTGTTCATGTCCTCGAGATCGGCCCAGTCTCGGGTCCGATCGAAGAAGGCCTTGAACACGGCCAAGTCCCGGCAGGCGAGAAACGGGACGTCGGCGCCGCCGAATTGCTCGATTCGGGGCCGGCGGGCGGCGGCCTCATGGAACGGGGTGGTGTTGAGGAAGATGTCCAGTGGTGTGGTGTCCCACCACAGCCGGCTCTGACCGTCGGCGCTGAGTTCACGCCGGTTGGCATCGGTCACCGTCACGCCTGCGGGGAGTGCTGCCACAGCCGAGTCGATGTGGTCGATGCCGATGAAGAGATTCACGTCGATGTCGATGGTTCCTCGGGCCTGCTGGGTGCACCAAGCGAGAGCCAGTGCCCCGCCGAAAGCGTGGGGAATGTCAGCCTCGCCGAAGGCACGACTGAGAGCGACGACCCGCTCGACCAGATTCATCGTCCGAACACAGGGAACATGAGCTTCGAGGAGTGTCGGGCCGGGAATTCAGCAGCCAGTTCCAGGACGGCAGCCAGCTCGGCGCCCCTGCCCAGCCGTCGGTCGCCGCGCATCCGGGGTCTCAGCTCGCGATCCAGGGCGAACCCGGCGGCTGCCACGATGCGGTCGACCGTAGAGGCTGACGGCGACTTGGATCCCGACTCATATGCGGCAATCGCAGAGTGAGAGGTTCCGGCGCGGACTGCGAGTTCCCGCAGCGTGAGACCAGCTTGAGTTCGGGCGGATCGGATCACTTGGGCCGCATTCACGCTTCTGATGGTATCCGATCAGATACCACGAGCAGAAGCGCTCAGCGAGTGTCGACGAGATCCTGCCCGGCGGACTCTTGAATGCCGGTGACGCCTTCACCAGAGTCGCGTGGGACCGGCCGTTCCGAGATGGCGAAGTGGATGGCGGCAGCGCCGATGGAGAGGATCGCCGCCAGCCACCACCACAGGTCGTAGCTGCCGGTGGCTTCACGCACCCATCCGCCGCCGTAAGCGCCGGCGAATGCCCCGAGCTGGTGGCTCAGGAAGACGAATCCGAACAAAGTGCCCGCATTGCGCAGGCCGAACTGACCCAGCACGATGCCCGAGGTCAACGGCACGCTGGCGAGCCACACCACCCCCAGCAGCGCCCCGAACCCCAGCGCCACTGCGGGCGTGACCGGCAGCACCACCAAGCCCACAAAGGCGACGGCTCGGGTGATGTAGATGATGCTGAGCAAGCGGCTCTTGTTGAATCGCACGCCGAGCACCCCTGCGGAGAATGCTCCGAAGATATTGAAGAGCCCGATGAGCGCCAGCGACCACGTGGCGATGCTGGTTGCGTAGCCGGCATCGGTCAGTGACTTTGGCAGGTGGACACCGATGAAGGTCACGTGGAAACCGCACACGAAGAAGGCGGCGTTCACCAAGAGGTAGTCGCGGTGGCGCAGTGCCCGGCCCGTGACCTGGCCGAGGGATTCGTGGTCTGGAGCACTGGTGGGGGTGCCGGCGGAATCTGGGCCTGCCGTTTCCGCGTCGGGGGCCCCTGCGATGCGAGTGCCGGTGCGCAACGGCCGCACCACGGCGGCGATGGTCATCGTGACAGCGGCCAAGACGACCATCGAGCCGCGCCAGCCGAGCAGGTCGATGAAGACCCGGGTGAGCGGCACCAGCAAGAAATGACCGAATGAACCGAACGCGGTGGCGATGCCCAAGGCCATCGAGCGCTGGTTCGGCTCGACGAGCTTGCCGATCGACGAGAGCACGACGGCGAACGAAGCCGCAGACATGCCGAGCCCCACGATGAGCCCGCCACCCGTGTGAAGGCCCGCCGCGCCATCTGCATTCGCCATGACCAGCAGGCCGCCTGCGTAGACCGCAGCACCGACGATGAGCACTCGCCCGGCCCCGAAGCGGTCGGCGATGGCGCCGGCGAGCGGTTGGCTGAGGCCCCACACCAGGTTCTGCAGCGCGATGGTCAGACCGAATGTGTCGACGCCGACGCCTAGGGAGACGTCGATCGCGTCAGTGAACAGGCCCATGGTGGCCCGCACGCCCAGCGAGACGGCCGTGATGATGCTTCCCGCGACGACGATGGTCACCATCGGACTGTGTCGGGGCGTGTCGCGCACCGAGTCAGGCTAAGAGGCGGAGCCGAGTGCTCAGCCGGTGTTGATGAGCCGGATGCCGTGAACGGCTTCCATTTCGGCGAGTTCGTCGAGCACCTTGCGCGAGGGCCGGCGAGACACCCGGATCGTCGCCACTGCTGCGTGGTGCTTCGGTCCGGCCAGGATCTCGTTCCGCATCTGCTGCACGTTGATGCCGCTGGCCCGCAACGCCATGAGAATGCCCGCCAGCACGCCCACCTGATCACGGTGGCGGACGACGATCGTGCTGCGACCCAGCGGTCGCTCCGCCCGATTGACGCAATTGACGACGTCACCTGCAGTGAAGGCCTCGAGCACTTCGACGACGCCGTCAGCGATGTCCTCGGAGGCTTGCACCGTAGATGCACCGATGTGATGCGTGCCGGTGACGCGCGGGTGGGACGCAAGCGGCGAGCGCCAGTCCGGATCGGTACCGGGCGGTTCCTCGCAGAACACATCGAGCCCTGCGCGCATGGCTCGCTCGTCGAGCGCTCGCAGCAGCGCCCCTTCGTCCACGATCTCGCCGCGGGAGGTGTTGAGCAGGATGGCACCGTCAGGCATCTTCGCCAGGAACTCTGCATCGACGAGGCCGCATGTCTCGGGCGTGGCAGGCAGGTGCACCGACACGATGTCGGCACCGGCCAGCAGGCTGTCCCAGTCAGGATGGATCTGGATCTCGAGTTGCTTCATCTCGGCGAGCAGGGTCCCAGAGCGATCCGAGCGGTACAGCGCTGAGAGCTCGATACCGAATGCCTGTGCCCGGCGCGCCACCTCGATGCCGATGGCACCCATGCCCACGATCGCCATCCGGCGACCCTTCAGGCCGGTGGCGCCCATGTATTGGGACTTGTTCCAGCGGCCCTCATGCAGGTCCGATGTGGCATCGGGGATCTGCCGGTCGACCGCCAGCAGCAGGCCCATCGTCAGCTCGGCAACGGCCACGGCGTTTCGGCCCGGCACATTGCAGACGTAGATGCCGAGCTTGGCAGCCCCGTCGCAGTCGATCGTGTCGGTTCCCGCACCTGCTCGCAGCACCATGCTGAGCCGGTCGGAGGCCTTGAACACCTTGCGCTTGACTTCGGTGCTGCGCACGACCAGGACTTCGATGCCCTCGATGTGGTCGGCGAGATCGTCAGCGGTCAGCTCGGGCTTGACGATGCACACGTGGCCCGCAGCTTCGAGCCGGCCCAAACGGCCGGTATCGATCTTGTCGGCAAACAGAATGCGCATCGGCGTCACCGCTAGGACAGGGTTTGCGGTCACAGCGCCGCCGCAGCAGCCGCCGGGACATATACCCGCATGTCTAGCCAGTGTGCCAAACGCGCGGCCCTGCGCGGTGCCACCTGCGTTTCTGGCCTCGACTCGCCGCGTTCGCAGGCCGTTCAGGCCTCTTGCCGTCGTTCAACGGGAGGCGAAATCGTCTTCGATGTAGGCGCGGATGATGTCGTCGTAGCTCGGATCGGGTGCGAAGCCCAGGTCCAGAGCCCGCCGGGTGTCGAACCGTTCGGGCCACCCGGCGACGATCTCCGCGATGGTCGGATCGGGCGATTCAGCGATCAGAGTTTGTGCCTCGGGCCCGGCGACACGTGTGAGGGCCTCGATCTGTTCGCCGACGGTCACCGACACTCCGGGCATCGTGAGGTTGCGACGTGCTCCCAGACCTGCGCTGTCGAGTTCTGCGGCGTGGATCATGTACCCGATTGCCGTACGGGGACTGGCGTGGCTGTGGCGCACCGATCTGGCGACGGGCAGCACAGCGTTTTGTCCAGCCAGCGGTTCTCGGATGATGCCGCTGAAGAAGCCGGAAGCCGCAGCATTGGGGGCACCGGGGCGAACGCTGATGGTGGGCAGCCGTATGCCGATGCCGTCGAAGAAGCCACGGCGGCTGTAATCGGCGAGGAGTGCTTCGACCACCATCTTCTGCGTGCCATAGGAGGTGAGCGGCGTCAGATGAAAGTCGTCGGGGATCGGATCACCGAATGGCGCGCCGAAGACCGCAATGGACGATGTGAACACGATTCGAGGCGTGCCCTCAGCGAAACGCACCGCTTCGAACAGCGCTCGGGAGCCGTCGATGTTGACAGCCATCCCCTTGTCGAAGTTGGCCTCGGCTTCGCCGGACACGACGCCGGCAAGGTGGAATATCACATCTGGGACCGGGTCAAGCAGCTCGGCGGCGACGCCTGGCTCGCAGAGGTCGGCGACGTGTGCACTGCAGATGGCGCCGTGGGCCGGCGCCTCGACGATGTCGACAAGATCGATCCGGTCGACGGGACGTGCCCGCAGCGTGCCGGCGTCCACCAATCGCTTGGTCAACTTGCGGCCGAGCATTCCTGCGGCCCCGGTGATCAGCACATGCATCCGGCGAACCTCACTTGACACATCCCCGGGACGCCTCCACCGGAGTCGGACCGTCGCGAACTACAGCAGTTGCCCGACGTCGAGAATGAGCAGGATGATCAGCAGGATGATGATCCCGACGTTGAGTACGCTCACCGGCCATTTCCAGCGGTGATCGGAGTGCCAGTGCCGCCTGATGCTGGCGACGTTGGCCCAGAGCGCGACCAGCGCAATGGGTATGCCGACCGCCGGTCCGACGCCCGGTGCAAGCCCGATGAACACCGCGACGTACGGCAGGAACACGTAGGTCAGCGTGCAGCGGATGGCCGAGATGAGGATCGAGAACCGCAGCGTGCGCGCAGATGCTGCGTCAAGCTCCGAAGCTGCAGCGGCGGTCCCGGTCACGGCATCCCATTCTCGCAGCCGCGGCCTGCATTGGTGCACTGCAAACGGGCCCGCGTCGGCGCGACACGGGCTGCCGACGGGCGAGCGCATCATTGCGTGCTCAGTACCATCGTCACCAATTGCTGTGACATCACTGTGACCAAGGGGAAACCATGGCCGGAGCACTCGACGGAGTACGGGTTCTGGATCTGTCCACACTGGTGCAAGGACCGCAGGCGGCAGCCATGCTGCACGGTCTCGGCGCCGAGGTCATCAAGATCGAGTTGCCCCAGATCGGCGACGTCGGTCGTCACGTCGACATCCTGGAGGACTACGGCCACTCCTCGGTGTACATCGCGTGCAATCGAGGCAAGCGTTCGGTGACGCTCGACCTGCGTGTCGACGCGGGCCGCGAGGCGTTCCTGAAGCTCGTGGAGAACGCCGATGTGGTCCTGTCGAACTTCAAGCCGGGCACGCTCGACGAGTGGGGCTTGGGATACGACGACCTCGCCTCCGTGAACCCGGGCATCATCTGGGCTGCCGGCAGCTTCTTGGGCCCGTACGGCCCTGAGGCGGACCGTGAAGGTGCTGACATCGCAGGGCAGGCTTCCGGCGGCGTGATTGCCTCAAGCGGCTTCGACGGCGGGCCGCTGTCGACATATGGAGCGCTCGTGGCCGACCATTGCGGCGCGCAGAACCTGCAAACCGGAATTCTGGCGGCGTTGTACGCCCGCGAACGCACGGGTCGAGGCCAGCGGGTCGATGTCAGCCTCCTCGGCGGGCAGATCTGGCTGCAAGCAGTGGAGTACACGCACTTGCTGCTGACCGGAGAAGAGGCGGGCCGATCCAACGGCGGGCACCCCTTGGTGCACGCGTTGTACGGCGTATTTCCCACCTCTGACGGTGCCATTGCCATGGCTGGCTGCCCTGAGCATCTATGGCCAGGCATGTGCCGGGCCATCGAACGCCCCGACCTCGAAGACCATCCCACGTGGAATGCCTATTTCGTGCCGCGGGAGGTGGCACTTGAGCTACGGGCGTTCTTCGCAGAGGCATTCGCCACCCGTTCCACCGAGGAATGGTCGAAGCGACTCGAAGCCGAAGCACAACGGTTCTGCGCCGTCCGCAGCCATTCGGAGGTGGTGGCAAACGAGCAGCCGTACGCCAACGATTACCTGGTGAAAGCTGACCATGACGAGTGGGGCACCCAGACGTGGGTGGGCTGCCCCATCGCTATGTCGGACACACCCACGCGACCCGGCATCGATGTCGCCGAACTCGGCCAGCACACCGAAGAGGTGCTGCTGGAGGCCGGTGCCGAATGGGATCAACTCGAGCAGTGGCGCGAGGCCGGCGCCTGGTAGCCCAATCCCACTGAGCATTGCTCAATCGCTCAGTTCGCTCCCACGTCGCAAGCGCCAGTCTCGGATTCGGGGACTCAGTCGCTCAGCTCGGATCCCACGACGACCGGGCGGCCTGCCAGCACGGTGTGACGCACTCGGCCGGTCAGCGTGCGGCCGGCCCATGGCGAATTCAGACTGCGCGACTGCAGCGCACTCGCGTCAACGGTCCACCGCGCGGCTGGGTCGAACACGGTCAGATTCGCCGGGCGGCCCGCCGCGACGGGCTGGCCATGATCGGCGATGCCGGCGATGCGAGCAGGCGCTGTCGAGACGACCTCGACGAACCGAGCCGGCGACATCTGCCCGGACGCAACGAGCTGCGACCACACCACCGATGCCATCGTCTCCACCCCGATCATGCCTGGCGGGGCGTCCGCGAGCGGCCGGTCCTTCAGCGCCGGATGATGCGGTGCGTGATCGGTCGCAACGGCGTCCAGGGAACCGTCGACTATGGCTCGACGCAGTGCGGTGACGTCGCTTGCCAGTCGCAAGGGCGGATTCATCTTGGCGGTCGTGCCGAGCCGCTCGACATCGTCTTGCGTGAGCACCAAGTGTTGCGGCGTCACCTCAGCGGTGACCGCAACCCCGTCTCTCTTGGCCTGCGCGACCAACTCCATGGCTGCGGCCGTGGAGAGGTGCAGGACGTGGTAGCGACCGCCCGTTCGCCGGGCAAGTTCGATGTCACGGTGGACCACGGACACCTCTGCGTTTGCGGGGCGCCCTTGCACGCCCAGTCGCTCGGCGACAGCACCGGCGTTGATGACGCCCCCAGCAACCATCGCGGGATCTTCCGCGTGCTGGCTGATCACTGCTCCGGGCAGTTCGGTGGTCACGGCCAGCGCAGCCTCCATCAGCGCGTCATCGGCCACGCAATCACCGTCGTCGGTGAACACGCGCACGCCCACGCGATAGAGCGCCGGCAGGTCAGCGAGCCTCTCCCCCGCCCGTCCCGCGGTGATGGCGGCCGACGTCCGAACATCGCAGGGTGCAGCGGCAGCGATCGCCATCACGTCGCGGACCATGTCGGGCGTATCGATGGGCGGAGTCGTGTTGGGCATCATCACGCACGCCGTGACGCCGCCCATCGCCGCACCGGCGGCACCGGACGCAATGTCTTCGCTGTCGGTGCCGCCCGGCGTGCGGAAGTGCACCTGGATGTCGACAATCCCGGGCATGACCCAAGCGTCTGACGCGTCCAGCGTCCGCTGCGCCTGCGGGGCCTCGCCGAACGGTACGACCGCAGTGATGCGGCCACCGGAGACCACCACATCGACCGGTTCAGCGGCATCGGCCGGAACAACGAGCCGACCACCGGAAATCACCAGATCCGCAGCCATCGACTCACCCTAAGGACTCGAGCCAGTAGGCACAGATGCCATAGCTGTGGAGGCGGCAGGAGACTCTGCGACGTTGCGACCTGCTGGATCGCTGGAGCAGAGGGTTCTGCCGCCTCCACAGCGGGCGCACCTACCTGCGCGGCTCCAAAGCACCAAGCCACCGCGGCGAGCGTTCCATCGCAGCGGCATTTGCCTCTACACCCAGATTCGGGAGTGCGTCGCCCGGTACGGTTTCAGCTATGACCCTCGCCGATGTTGCCCCGCCCACCAGCGATCCCATCTCGGACAGCCAGCGTGCCGACTACGAGGCGAACGGTTACCTGTGCTTGCCGAACTTCGTCGGACCGGATTGGCTCGACGAGCTTCGCAGCGTGACCGCAGAGTTCATCGAGGCCAGCCGCTCGCAGACCGCCTCGGGCAAGGTGTTCGACCTTGAGCCCACCCACACGCCGGAGGCTCCCCGGCTCAGGCGACTCATCTCACCGGTCGACCAGCACCCGAGCTATGCACGGTTCACCTTCGAAGGTCCGCCGGCGCAGCTCGCCTCGGCCTTGCTCGGCGGGCCGGTGCGCTACCACCACTCCAAGCTGAACTTCAAGTGGTCTGGCGGCGGCGAGGAAGTGAAATGGCACCAGGACATCCAGTTCTGGCCCCATACCGACTTCACGCCGCTCACCATCGGCGTCTACCTCGAAGACGTCGACGGCGAGATGTCCCCGATGGGCGTGCTGCCCGGCAGCCACCGCGGCCCGCTGTACGACCAGTACGCACCTGATGGGAACTGGGCGGGTTCCATGGCTGACGCCGATGTCGCGACGCTTGACCTCGACCAGATGGTGTACCTGGGTGGACCGGCGGGCTCGGTCACCGTCCACAACTGCTGCATGATCCACGGATCGCTGCCGAACAACTCGCCGCGGCCCCGGCCCCTGCTGCTGCAGACCTATTCGGCCATCGGCTCCTACCCGATCAGTCACGTCGGCGCGAACGGCGTCCTCGGCTCGAGCGGGGGCCGCCTCTGTGGCGGCGAGGCCTCCCAGATGCTCACCATCGACGGCCGCCGGATGCGCGGCGCGCCTGACTGGTCGCGCAAGGGCCCGCCCACGATCTTCGGCTCCCAGCAGAAGGACGGCTGAAGCGCTGTATTCCCTCTGGGCCGGTCGCCGAACAGCAAGCACGTCGTGAGCAGCGAGCTTTCGCACCCCGTGCCGCAGTTCTTCGACGCGCTCGATGCTGCAGTGCGCCGCGAGATCGCTGATTGCGCCGGATTGGTGGACGCCGAGCGACTGAGCGGTGGCGCCAGCATGGAGAGCTACCGGCTGCGCTGCCGAAGCGCTGCTGAGCCCGCAGCGACATTCGACATCTGCCTGCGTCGGGGACCTGACGGAGAGGACCGCGAAGGAGACAACGTCACCGGCGTGGCCGCCGAGGCGCTCTGCATGAGCACGGCCCGCTCTGGCGGGGTTCCCGAGCCCCAAGTCCTCTACGTGCTGCAGCCCTCCGACGGCGTCGGAGCGGGCTTTCTGATGGAGTGGATGGACGGCGTCACGCTCGGGGCTCGCATCGCCCGGCTGCCCGAACTGGAGCAGGCGCGCAAGAAGCTCGCATTCCAGTGCGGGCAGGAGATGGCCCGCATCCACAGCGTCGACGTCAACGCAACGGGGTTGGCCGCAGTGCTGCGCCGATTCGAACCGGCTGACTACCTCGCTGAGACCTGGGATCGATGCAAGGAGATGCCCACCCCGCAGCCGATGATCGATTACGCCGCCCGCTGGCTAGCCGAGCAGCTCTCAGGACGCGGATCGGTGGAGCTGACGCTGGTGCACAACGACTTTCGCAACGGCAACATCATGGTGGACCCCGTCGAAGGCCTCGTCGCCGTGCTCGACTGGGAAACCGCGCATATCGGCGACCCGATGCGTGACTTGGGCTGGATGTGCACCAACTCGTGGCGCTTCGGCCAGCGTCACCTGCCCGTCGGCGGCTTCGGTCACTACGAGGACCTGTTCGCCGGCTACCAAGACGTTGCGGGCACACCCGTCGACCGAGATCGCGTGCAGTACTGGGAGGTGTTCGGCTCGTTCTGGTGGGCGGTCGGGTGCCTGGGCATGGCCGATCGCTACCGGACGGGTTCCGACGCCACCGTGGAACGGCCGGGAATCGGCCGCCGCAGCTCGGAGTGCCAGCTCGACTGTGTGAACCTGATCATTCCCGGACCGGTCGAATTCCAGCCGGCGGTCGCAGAACTCGGCCTGCTCGAACCCGATTTCGGCCGTCGACCGCGCGAGCTGTCACCGCTCGGCGGCAGCCTCACCAGCGCTCTGGCCCATGCCGCAGCCGGCGATATGCCCCGCGTCGACGAGCTGCTCGAGAGCGTGCGCGACTTCTTGCACGGCGAGGTCCGCCAGGCCACCGAAGGTCGCACGAACTTCCTGGCGCTGGTAGCCGGCAATTCCATCGACATCGCCCTGCGGGAACGCCTCATCGGCCCCCAACTGCATCGATACGAGCTGCAGCGACTGACTGCGCTGGTCGGCGACAGCGCTGCGAACAGTAGCGACCGCCCCGCTGGGGACGCCGCGGTCGCCGAGCAGGTCACCACCCTGCGCTGGCGCCTCGTTCACGCCCTGCGCGACGGCTCGATGCCACTCAACGCGCCGGGTCTTGCGGACTACCTGCGCACCTCAGTCGCTCACCAGGTGGCGATCGACCAGCCCAAATACTCAGCATTCCGCCACATCGCCAGCCAGCATCTGAGCTAGACGAAATCGGTTGAGGCCGACATCGGGCTAGCGCCACAGGGCCAGCAGCACGCCGATGACGCTGTAGGAGATCAGTGGGTAGCCGGAGTTGATCGCGAGAAGCCTGAAGCTGCGACCCTCGAAGGCGTAGTTGATCCCGTTGGACGTGACGACAAAACCCACAGCGGCCAGTACGCCCAACCCGAGCCCCTCGCCGAAGGTGTCGACATCGAGACCTTGGCCCAGCAGCGCCAGCGCCAGCGTGAAGACGAACGCGAGCACGATCGCCAGCGCGTAGGGGTACCACTGCCGCGGGGTTCCCTTCATCGCTTCCATGTCCTCGTCGGTCAGCCCGACTTCGGCCATCCACGGCTTGGCGAGCGTGCTGTACCACGCCGCCCCGAGCACCTGGTTGAAGACGATCGCAACGATGATCGCCCACCAGTTCAGACTTCCCAAGTCCATCGCGTCCATGCGCGTCCTCCCCCGTGTCCCGCCAGCCTGCGCTCGGCTCTCGTATGCAGCGTAATTCTCCGCCTACACGCAACTGCCGGTCGGCAAATCAGGAAGCGCGGATCACGACGCCAGCCTCGCTGACTCTGCCAGACGCGACGTTGCGCTCGAATGCCTCAGCGGCCTCGGGCGTGCCGACCGGGTAGAAGCAGCGATAGAGGTGGGCGCCCGCTGGCGCGCCGCCGTCGTTGTCGTCGTCGTCCAGGTCGTCGTCCCGCCACGTCCCACGTCGCCTGGCGCCCCCGTCGTTGGAGTCGGCCGCTGCCGGCGCCTCGATCAAGGCCGGCTCCTCGGCGACGCACAGTTCCTGGGCGTACTTGCAGCGAGGGGCGAACTTGCATCCCGTCGGCAAGTCGGTCATCCGTGGCGGCTGGCCGCCGATGATCTCCAAGCGGGCATGGCTGTCGTCGGTGACCTTGGGGATCGACCGGAACAACGCCTCGGTGTAGGGCATCCGCATGTTGCCGAAGAGCGTCGCTGTCGGTGCGCGTTCCACGATCCGGCCCGCGTACATGACAATGACCTCGTCGGTGCGACCCGCTACAACTCCCAAGTCGTGGGTGATGAGCACCAGCGACATATCGCGCTCGGCACGCTGGGTCTCGAGCAGGTCGAGTATCTGCGCCTGGACCGTCACGTCGAGTGCGGTTGTGGGTTCGTCGGCGATAAGCAGACGCGGACTGCACGCCAGCGCGATCGCGATCACGATGCGCTGGCGCATGCCGCCCGAGAGCTGGTGCGGGTACTCGTCGATTCGCCGGTGCGGCTCAGGGATGCCGACCTCCTCGAGCAGGTCGAGCGCAGCGGCACGAGCGGCCCTAGCTGACAGGTCCCGGTGCACGCGCAAGCCCTCGCCCACCTGCTTGCCGATCTTCATGACCGGGTTCAGCGAGCCCAGCGGATCCTGAAACACCATCGCGAGCTGCGGGCCCCACATGTCGAGCAGCTCGCGGCGGCCCAGCGACATCATGTCGATCCCGTCGAAGAGGACCGATCCCGTCGAAGTCACCCTCGACTTGGGCAGCAGCCGCATGATGGACCGCGACATCACCGACTTGCCCGAGCCGGACTCTCCCACCACGCCCAGCCGAGCGCCCGGCCGCAGGGACCAATCGACCCCGTCCACGGCAACCAGCGGCCCGACCGCGGTATGGAAGGTGGTCCGCAGGTCGGCGACGTCGAGCAACGGCTGCTCGTCAGCCCCCGCAAAGCCCGTCATCGAGGTGTCGGTCATGACGCACCTCTCCCAGCGGACGCGATCTCGACGCGTTCGGGTGCGGTTTCGCCGATCAGCGGTGTGTGACAGGCCACGAACCGCCCGGGTGCGATCTCTCGCATCTCGGGCTCCTCGTCTGCACAGCGCTGTGCAGCATGCGGGCAACGCGTGCGGAATCGGCAGCCCGAGGGCGGATCCATCGGCGAGGGCAGCTCGCCGTCGATGCGTCCCGACCCCAGCTCCGCCTCTGGATCGGGTTGCGGGATCGCCGCCAGCAGCATCTCCGTGTACGGATGAGCAGGCTCGTCGAACATCGCATCGGGCTCGCTGACCTCGCAGAGCTTGCCCAGATACATGACCGCCACGCGGTCGCTCACGTTCTTGACGACCGCCAGGTCGTGCGCGATGAACACCAGCGTCAGGCCCATGAGGTTCTTGAGGTCTTCAAGCAGATTCAGTATCTGCGCCTGCACCGAGACGTCCAGCGACGACACCGGCTCGTCGCAGATGATCACCTGCGGCACGCTGACCAACGCCCGAGCGATGGAGAGCCGCTGCGCCTGACCGCCGGAAAACTCCCACGGCCGGCGGTCCATGGCGTCATCGGGGTTGATGCCGACGTATTCGAGCACCTCACGGACACGCGGCTCGGCCCGTTCACGCGCCGCATTGCGGTTCGCCCGGTAGCGCCGCAGCACCCAACGCAGCAGCAGCGTGTCGACCACGATCGAGACCACCAGCACGATCAGCTTCACACCCGCGTCGAGACCCGCGACGTAGAAGACCTGCAGCACCACCATGGCACTGAGGGTGGTCGCGACCCCGCTGGCGCCCGCCCGTTCGGGATTCGCGATCGACGCTGCGAGCCACACGACGAGCACCGCGGTGAGCAGGCCTAGCCCACCGGAGTTCACCCATTTGGCCCAGCCTCCGAAGCTCGACCAGGTTCGCCACAGCATGAAGCCGCTGGCGCCGGTGGTGACCACGACGCCTGCGATGCCGACAGGCGCGGACACCTCGCCGAACTGTCGCGACATCAAGCTGAAGGGCAACATCAGCGCGAGCAGCACCCAGGTCAAGCCCAGAACGAGGCCGACGGCCGCGACTGCCAGTGCGATCGCGAGCGCCGGGAACCCGATGATGGCCGCGGGAACCTCCGTCCAGCCCAGCCACGGCTCCGCGGCACGTTCCTCGACGGCCTCAGAGAGGATCCAGAGCGCGAAGGCAACCGAGGCCGCGAGGCCCACGATCCGCATCGGTATCGCCAATCGCTCCAACAGTGTTTGCAGCAACCCGCCGATGCGCTCCTGCCACGTCGCCATCGCTGTTCGCCGTGTCACGTTCTCCAGGGCGATGAACAGCGGTTCGGCAATGATGTCGCGTACCCGGCGCCGTGGATTCAGCGACGAGATCGGATCCTGGTAGATCATCTGCAGTCGCGGCCGCACCTCGCGCATGGCGTCGGGGTCGAGCTCGGTCAGCTCCTGGCCGGCGACCTGCACCGAGCCCGACGTCGGCGATGGGAGCTGCAGGATCGCCCGCCCCGTCGTGCTCTTGCCGCAGCCTGACTCGCCGACGAGACCGAGCGTCTCGCCCTCCATCAGATCGAGCGACACCCCTGACACGGCGTACACCTTCCGGCCGCCCGCCGCCGGGAACTCCACGACCAAATCCTGCGCCCTCAGCAGAGCGTCCGACCGCAGATGGGCGTTGCCGCTGCCCGCCATTACAGACCACCCCTCACGACGCAGCCCTCGCAGCCCAGCCCTCACAGCCCAGCCCTCGCAGCACAGCCCTCACGACGCAGCCCTCACAGCACAGCCTCCCGAGGCTCGAAGTACTGCTGCAGGCGGTCGCCCACGAAGTTGAGCGCCAGCACCGTGACGAACATGACGATGGCCGGCATCAGGCTGATGTGCGCGGCGACATCGAGGTTGGTTCGCCCCTTGTTGATCATGTCGCCCCATGTGGGCGTAGGCGGAGGCACGCTGAGACCCAGAAACGCGACCGCGCCCTCCACGACGATGAGGCCGGCCATGATGATCAGTGAATAGCTGACCAGCGAGGGGGCGACGTTCGGCAGCACCTCGCGAAACAGCACGCGGCCGTCACGCGCCCCCAGCGTTCGCGCAGCGAGCACGTAGTCCTGGTTGGCGCACGACAGCGTGGCGGCGCGCACCACACGGGCGATGGGCGCGATCGACAGCAGCACGAAGGTGAACACCAGGATGAAGATGCGCCGCTTGGCCTCGGAGTCCAAGAACAGCACCAGCGCCAGGAACAGGATCAGCGGCGGGATCACCAGCGATGCATTCAGCGTGGCAGTGAGCCACCGATCCACACGGCCGCTGTAGTAGCCCGAGACCATGCCCAGCAAACCGCCGATCACCAGCGCCAGCACGGTTCCCACGGTCGAGATCACCAGGCTCACCTGCGCGCCGTAAATCACTCGGCTGAACACGTCCCGGCCCACACCGTCGTTCCCGAACCAGTGCGACAAGCTGGGTCCCTGCTTGGACGTGCCGGCGAACGTATCCGCTGGGTCCTTGATGGGCAGCACGTCGGCGAACACCGCAGCGACGGCGAGCACCGCAAGGTAGGCCACCGCCAGCCAGAAGAAGAACCCCAGGCGCCTACCCACGGGCGCCGATCTCCCTGCCGCGCAGTCGCGGATCCAGTGCCAGATACAGGAAGTCGGACATCGTGAGCACCACGATGTACAGCGTCGAGATGACCAGCACACCGCCCTGAACAGCGATGAAATCGCGTTGGGTGACGCCGAGGAAGATGTATGCGCCCACGCCCGGGATCGTGAAGATGAATTCGACGATCAGCGCGCCGCCGATAAGCAGGCCCACGGTCAGCCCCACCACGGTCAGCAGCGTGAAACTCGACGGCCGCAGCGCGTGGCGCCACAGGATCCGCCGAGTCGGCAGTCCCTTGCTGCGAGCCAGATCGATGAACGGCAGACGCAAGGTGGCGATCATGTCCGATCGCAACAAGCGCATGAACACGGCCGCTTGACCCATCGCCAACGCCAGCGACGGCAGCAGCATGTGCTTGAAGTGCAGCACCACGTCCTCGCCCAAGGGCACATAGCGCGCGGCTGGAAGCACGCGGAATCCGATCTCATTGCCCGCCACGCTGAGCCCGCCGATCGACAGGAAGAGCACGAGCATGACGGCGAGGACGAAATTGGGGGTGGCCAAGAATCCCAGCATCGCGTTGTTGATGGTGGCGTCGGTCTTGCTGCCCTGCCGGTAGCCGGCCCAGATTCCGAGCGGGATCGCAAAGGCCAACGCCAGCACCACCGAGTACGCCATGATCTGCAGCGTCGGGGTCATCGAGCGCGAGATGCCGTCGGCAATGTCCTCGCGCAGCACGATCGAGCTTCCGAGATCGCCCGTGAGCACGCCGCCCAGCCAGTTGCCGTAGCGGTTGAAGAACGGCTCGTCGAGTCCGAGTTCGGTGCGGACGATCGCAATCTGGTCCGCGGTGGCGGCGGGTCCGAGAATGTTGATGGCGGGATCGCCAGGCAGGCTGGCCATCAACGCAAATACGACGAACGACACGCCGACCAGCACCGGGATCACGCTCGCGATACGACGCAACGCGTAGCGCCCGTCGGCGATGGCTGCCCCCGCGGTGCCGACGACCACCAGCACGCCGAACGTCCAGCTGAACGGGGGCCGCCAGAACCACGCCCACGCGACCGTGGCGGCGAGCGCTACCCCAACGATGCGCCCGAGCTGATCGCGGACCGCCTGTTTCATGGCAGCGGCCCGCCGGTGGTTGCCTGACGGCGGCGCACGTTCGTTGCCCTCATCGTCTCAGCCTTGACAATCGCCGTCAGTGCACCAGATCTGCGCGACATGGTGCGCTCCCGCGTTCACAGCGAAAGCGCCGACGTCGCTGCCCGGGATCGGCAGGTCGGTGATGTTGCGCACCCACGGGTTGGCGATGACACCCCACAGCGTCCAGTGGGTCCACAGGTTCCAGACATTGCGGCCGAAGGCCCGGTTCACCTCTTCCGCCGCTTCACGGCGAGCCTCCGGGTCGGGATTGTGGCGAATGACGTCGTACGCAGCATCGATGGCAGGGTCGGTGAAACGCCCGACGTTGAAGGCCAGCTCCGGCACCCTGGGATCGATGGGCAACGCGGTTGCCGAGTTCCACCACAGCCACAGCTCGATCGGATCCACCCCGCCATAAGCCCGCAAGGCCATCATCTCGAAGATGCCGGCCAGCGCCAGGCCGAAGTACTGGCCCTGCTCAATGGGCTGGATCGTCACCGCCAGCTCGTCGCCGAAGACATCGGTCCACATGGCCAAGACGAGTTCGTTGGACTCGACATTGAAGGGATCATTGGTGGTGTTGAAACCGAACGTCACCGGATTCTGGCCGCTGTCGGTCTTGCACTGCTCGAAGGCCGCCGCGGCAGCCTCGGGGTCGTAGGTCGGGTAGCCCGAGTCTTCCAAGTAGCCCATGCTGCCGGGCGGGAATGGCCCGTTCGCCGGCCTCACCAGGCCTCCGAGGCGCTCCTCGACGAATCGCTCGCCGTCGAAGGCATGCGCCAATGCCTTACGGCAGCTCAGATGCACCAGCGGGTTGGACGCATTGAGCCCCAGCGGGTCCATCTCGATCGGCTCGTCGAGGCCTCGAACCTCGCTCAGGACCGGATTCACCCCGGCCGCAACGTTCATGACGTTGAAGTTGGTCTCGCCGAAGTCGTTGGCCTGCAGCGTGACGAAGTCGGGGTCGCGCTCGTACTTGGCGATCTCATCAGCGTTCGACGTGTGCATGAGGTCGAATTGGCCCCCTCTCAACCCGTTGGAACGGCCCGTGATGTCGGCTGCCACGACGAATTCGATCTCGTCCAGGTACGGCAGGTTCTCGCCGGTGATGCCGTTGGGGCCACGCCAGTAATCGGGATTGCGCTCTGCGATGAAGCTGTTGCCGTTGCCGGGCGTGTACTCCACGAACCTGAATGCCCCCAACCCCACCGGTGCCGACGGATCGCCCGTGGCCGAGGCGAGACCCGCAGCCCGCTCATCGGCGCTCAGAGGCGAGAACGGCGAGGAGTACAGCGGGTTGTTGGGCAGTGTCTCCAGCCACGCCGGTGAGAACATGAAGCCGCAGCCGTTCTCCCTCGACGCGGGACCCGGCCCCGTCGCGAACGGGATGGACGTCTCGTAGTAGAGGTACTGGCCTTCGCCCCAGACGTCTTCGATGCCCAGGTAGCCGGGCCCGATCTGCTGGCTGAAGCGACACAGGTTGATGTTGTACGCCATCGCCTCGCCGGTCAGCGGGGTGCCGTCGTGGAACGTGATCCCGTCACGGACCTTCAGCGTCCACATCAAGAAGTCTTCGCTGGGAGTTTCGGACTCCACGAGATACGGCACGATGTCGCCTTTGGCATCGGTGACATACATCGATTCGGTGATCGCCCGCATGATCATGCGGCAACTGATGGCGCAGAGCGCGGCGTAGGGCGCGAACGGGTTCGCCGTGTCGGCCTCGATGCCGTACACCAGCCGGCCGCCGTGGACAGGACCGGTCGAGTCGTCACGGACGTCCTCGCCCGTCGCCTCGCCGGCCTCGCGCGCGGCAACGATCTCTTCGGTCGCAGGGTCGTCAGGTGCCGCCGCGGTCCCAGCAGTGGATTCGACCCCGGCGTCGGCCCCGGGATCGCCCTCGACCGGGCTGTCGCTGCCAGCGCAGGCGACAGCAATCAGCGCGAACGCCGCGGCAACTGCTACCAGCCGCGCCCGTGCCAATTGCCGTCTCCCGTGCCTTCAGTTGGTGTGCTCAGCCCTGGCAATTGCCGTCAGTGCACCAGATCTGTCCCAGATGGTGCTTGCCCGAGATCACCGGGAACGTGTTCTCGGCGTTGCCCGGAATCGGCAGGTCGGTGATGTTCTGCACCCGCGGGTTGGCGATGATGCCCCACAGCGTCCAATACGTCCACAGATTCCAGACGTTCGCGGCGAACGCCCGGTTGACCGCCTCGGCTGCGGCTTGCCGCGCCGCCGGGTCGGGGACGTGCCGGATGACGTTGAGCGCATCGAAGATTGCGGGGTCCAGGAATCGTCCGAAGTTCAGTGCCAACTCGGGCACCGACGGGTCGACCGGGCTCGCGGTGAACGGACTCCACCAGTACCACTGCTCGGAGGGGTCCACACCGCCGTGGTTCCGCCAACCCTGCATCTGGAAGACGCCGACGAGCGCCAGGTTGATGTACTGGCCCTGCTCGATCGGTGCGATCGACACCGCCAGCTCGTCGCCGAAGGCGTCGCTCCACATGGACACGATCAGCTCGTTGGACTCCACGTTGAATGCGTCGTTGGTGGTGTTGAACGCAAAGGCCACCGGATTCTGGCCGCTGTCGGCCTTGCACTGCTCGAACTCTGCCTGTGCAGCGTCGAGGTCATAGGACGGATAGCCCGAGTCCTCCAGGTAGCCGATGCTGCCGGGCGGGAACGGACCGTTGGCCACCTTGACCAGGCCCTGGTGCCGCTCGTTGGCGAAGCGTTCGCCGTCGAAGGCGTGCGCGAGTGCCTTGCGGCAGCTCAGATGCACCAGCGGGTTGGTGGCGTTGAGCCCCAGCGGATCCATCGGAATCGGCTCTTCTGCGCCCCGCACGGCCTGCAGCCACGGGTTGACGCCAGATGCGACGTTGATGAGGTTGTGGCTGGTCTCGCCGAAGTTGTTCGCCTGCAGCGTCACAAAGTCGGTATCGCCCTCGTACTTGGAAATCTCGTCCGCGTTCGCAGTGTGGATGATGTCGAACTGGCCGGCCTTCAGACCGTTCGAGCGGCCCTGGATGTCCACGGCCACCACGAACTCGATCTCGTCCAGGTACGGCAGCTCCTCGCCGGTGATGCCGTTGGGGCCTCGCCAGTAGTCGGGGTTTCGCTCCGCGATGAAGCTGTTGCCGTTGCCGGGCGTGTAGCTCACGAACCTGAAGGCACCCAGCCCGACGGGAGCGGAAGGATCACCACTGGCGCTGGCCCGGGCGGCCTCCCTGGCTTCAGCAGGCAGGGGCGATGCCGGCGACACGTACAGCGGGTTGTTCGGCAGCGTCTCCAGCCAGGCCGGCGAGAACATCTGGCCGCACGTTTCCGCACGTCCTCCAGGCCCTGGGCCGGGTGCCAGCGGCTGGCCTGGGCTGGCGGTGACCGTGACTGTCTGGCCCTCGCCGGTGACGTCGGCGATGCCGAGGAACGCTGGACCCGTGAGCTGGCTGAGGCGGCACAGGTTGATGTTGTAGGCCACGGCCTCGCCGGTCAGCGGCGTCCCATCGTGGAACGTGATGCCGTCGCGGATCTTCAGCGTCCACACCGAGTAGTCCTCGTTCGGAGCCTCGGACTCCACCAGGTACGGCACGATCTCGCCGTCGGAGTCGGTGATGTAGAGCGAATCAGTGACTGCCCGGAAGATCATTCGGCAGCTGATGGCGCATGACGAGGCGTAATGCACGAACGGGTTAGCGGTGTCGGCCTCGATGCCGTACACGAGCCTGCCGCCGTGGACGGGACCGGTCTCGGTCTCACGGACGTCTTCGCCGGTGGCTTCACCGGATTCGCGAGCTTCGACGACCTCCTCCTGCTCTTGGGACACGGTGGTGGCAGGCGCCGATTCGCCTGCCTCGGTCGTTTCGGGCTCGGGTGCCACGCCCTCGCCGGTGTCACCGCCGTCATCTCCGCCACCACACGCAACGGCGATGAGTGCAAACGCCGCGACCACCACGCCGAGCCGCCAGCGCAGCGGCCGTCGGGAACGGGAGCGTCGTGGCTCACTCGTACGTTCGTCGGCGTCGCGCCGCGATGTGCCTGTGTGCATGGTGGATGACCTTCCCCAACTGCGCCACTGCGGCGCCCTTTGCGCAAACTACTAGCCCTTGGCCGTGCCACTGACCTATCCCCTCGCCGGCACTCAAGCCCGGTACGGTGCAGCCGGGCCGGTAGCTCAGTGGTCAGAGCAGGCGACTCATAATCGCTGGGTCGTGGGTTCGATCCCCACCCGGCCCACACGGCGTCGGCGCACACTTTGCGCACCCTCAGCAGCGCAACTCGGCGCGGCCGACTCAGTATCGTTGCTCCCCACGTTCGGGTCCTCCTAGGGCCCGTTCGGTCCGGGGTAGCTCAGTTGGCAGAGCAGCGGACTGTTAATCCGTTTGTCGTGGGTTCGAGCCCCACCCCCGGAGCACCCTCACTCCACCGCGGCCGCCTCTTCTTCGCCGGCCGTAACTGCGTCGGCGGGCTCCGACCCTGTCAGCTCTGATTCGGCAGAGGGCTGCGCGCTACGGACTGAATGCACCCAGCTCACGACGGATTGTGCGGCGCCGACACGCACCGAGGCATCGAGCAGTTCGGACTCCCGGTCGAGCAGCCATCTCAGCAATTGCTCGATGTTCGCATTGTTGCGATCGAGCTCGATATGCGGCCCGTCCACGCTCCCGCCCACGCTGCGACGCGTTGCCCGCACGAAGTGACGCAACGCCATCGTCGCCCGGTCGATGGCCTCCGCTGTGCTCACCGTCGCACCTAGTTTCTCGCCGGCAGCAAGCAATTCGACGGCAGAGTCGTCGGGGTCGTCGCCAACATGGGCACCGGCACAGATACGGTCGAATGCTTCCGCTCCTGCTGGTGTGGCGAAGAGCTCACGCACCAGCAGGTCCTCCGCATTGCCTTGCGGGGCAAGTGCTGCAGCCAGCAGGCTGACGTCGTCGGCCGCCCGCTGCTGCGGGCTCTTGGCGCGCACCGCACCGGCGCCTCGCCCGCGCCGGTGGGGCTGCGATCCGGCGGTGCTCGCCACTCCGGCTTCGCCTGGGTAGTCGCTTTCGTAGGTACCGCTGTCGTAAGACTCGTGGTAGTCCTCCCCCGGATCGGGCGGAGGCGGGGCGTCTGCGTACGGGTCGGATGCCGCGGGTGGCAAGCGATCTTCCAGACCTCGCCGAGCCGCGTCGACGCGTTCGCGAAAGCTGCCGACGTCCATCGGAATACCGCCCGCGATCGGCTCGAGATCGCTGTCCAGCAAGACTTCCGCCGGATACACAGCGAAGACCTGGGCCGCTTCGTCGGCTGCGCGGTCACGCCCGGCAGGGCTGTCGAGATCGGCCCGCTCCAGGATCCGTTCGGCCCGGAACGTGTGCAGCGGCTGGGCCTCGTCTAGCGCTGCGCGCAGAGCCGGCGGGTTGGACGCTGCCAAATCGCCGGGGTCGGCACCAGCCGGCAGCTTCGCCACGAATGCGTCGAGCCCGTAGGCGCGCTCCCATTGATGCACGCGCTCGGCGGCAGTCTGACCTGCGGCGTCAGCGTCGAAGGCCAGCACGATGCGCTTGGCCGACCGCGAGAGCAATTCAGCGTGCTGCGCAGTCAGGGCAGTGCCGCAGGTGGCGACCGCCTCGGAGATGCCCGCCAGGTCGCAGCCGATGACATCGGTATGGCCCTCGCACACCACGATGCGTTCAGTGGTGCGCGCCGCCTGCTTTGCCAAATGCAGCCCGTAGAGCACCTTACTCTTGTCATAGACCGCTGTGCCGGCGGTGTTCTTGTACTTGGGGCCCTTCGGCGGCGGCTCATCGGGGCGAGGCAGGACCCGCCCGGCGAAGCTGACCACCCGGCCGCTGGCATCACAGATGGGGAACATCACGCGGTCCCGGAAGAAATCCGACGCCTGGTCCCCATCCCCGTCAGCGTCCTCGCCCTCCTTGGCTTGGCTGGCTCGCCGCGACTCGGTGTAAGCCAGACCGGCTGCTGCCAGCAGCGGCGCTGCAGCATCGAGGTGTCTGCACAGCGCATCCCACAGCGGTGGTGCGTACCCAAGCCGCCACTTGACAACGGTGTCGCGGTCGTAACCGCGCCGACGCAGGTACGCACGTGCTTCACCGGCATCAGCGCTACTCATCAGGCGCTCGTGGTAGTAGCAGGCCGCCCTTTCGAGCAGGTCGAGCAGTTCCTTGCGACGCTGGTTGGCACGCTGCGCGCCGGGCGCGTCGTAGGTCAGGGTGATGTTTGCTGCTGCCGCCAGTTGCTCGACGGCGTCAGTGAAGTCCAAGTGCTCGGTTTCGCGCAGGAACGTGATGGCATCGCCGGAGGCCTTGCAGCCGAAGCAGTGATAGAAGCCGTCGGTGCCGCTGACGCTGAACGACGGCGTCTTCTCGGTATGAAACGGGCACAGCCCGACATGGCGGCTGCCGGAACGTTTCAAACTGACCCGGCGTCCGATGAGCGCGACGAGATCAGTCGCCTCGCGCACACGCTGCACGTCGGAATCCCGAATACTCATGTTCACTGCGACGCTAACGATTCGTCAGCGATCAGGCAGCCCCGGCCCGCACCCCGATTCCGGACTCGCGCCTACGCCGCTGCCGACCTAGCGAGCAGGGCTTGGGCGGCGGCGAGGCGGGCGACGGGTACCCGGTAAGGCGAGCATGACACGTAGTCGATGCCGGCCTGCACTGCGAAGGCGATGCTGGCGGGGTCGCCGCCGTGCTCACCGCAGATTCCGGCGCGCAGATCCGGATTGGCTGATCGCCCTCGCACCATTGCCGTGTTGACCAGCTCCCCGACGCCCGCACGGTCCAGCGAGGCGAATGGGTCGGCACTGAGCAGGCCATCGGCGACGTAGGGCGCGATGACGCGGGTGGCGGTGTCGTCACGGCTGAAGCCGAACACCATCTGAGTGAGATCGTTGGTGCCGAAGCTCACGAAATCCACTGCGGGTGCAAGCTGGCCGGCTATCAGGCAGGCCCGAGGCGTTTCGATCATGGTGCCAATCGGCGGCGCCGGACCCGCCTGCGCGTCCTCCCACGACGTGCGCACGACACGGACGGCAGCAGCAAGTTCTTCGGTCGTCGAGACGAGCGGGATCATGATCTCGGCGTGCGGGTCACCGCCCGACGAGCGCCGATCGGCGACTGCACCAGCGAGTGCCCGAACCTGGGCCTCATACAGCTCGGGTCGCAGAAGCCCCAGCCGCACGCCGCGCACGCCCAGCATCGGGTTGTGCTCGTGCCATGGCGCGGCGGCTTCGGGGTCTGCGCCAGCCAGGAACTCGTGCATGGGCGCATCGAGCAGCCTCACGGTGACAGCTAAGCCGTCCATGGCAGCAAGCAGTTCACCGAAGTCGGCCTGCTGGGCTGCCACGAGGTCGTCGAGATGATCGTCGTGGCCGCTCAAGATGACGTGCTGGACGATCTCCAACCGATCGGGCTGCAAGAACATGTGCTCGGTGCGGCACAGGCCGATGCCGTGCGCTCCGAGCGCCCGTGCCATCGTGGCATCCGGCGCGACGTCTGCATTCGCGAGCACAGCGAACCGGCCGGCCACGAGGCGGTCTGCCCAGCCGAGCACTTCGGTGATCTCCGCTGGCAGGTCGGAAACCGGCCCAGAGCCTGCGACCGCCGATCCGGCCACCTCACGTCCTCCCAGGGTCACCTCGCCGGTTGACCCGTCAATCGAGATCGGTGTGCCGTTGCCGATGCGGAGATCGCCCACAGTGAAGCTGTCGGATTCCACCGTGATCTCGCGTGCATCGCACACCGCCGGAATGCCCCACCCACGAGCGACAACCGCAGCGTGGCTGGCCATGCCGCCGCGGGCGGTCAGGATGCCGGCCGACAGACCCATGGCGGCGACATCGGCGGGCGTCGTCTCGGTGGCAACCAGGATGACTGTCTGATCTTGGGCGGCGAGGTCGAGCGCCGCCTGCGAGCCGACGGCCACGAGCCCGGAGGCTGCGCCGGGCGATGCCCCCAATCCGGTGGTCAGCGCGGTGATCTCGCCGGCGCCTGATGCGCTGGCGGACTCGAAGGAGGGATGCAGGGCGTCGAGTACTGCGTTAACGCTGAGTTCGGCAATGGCCTGCCGCTGGCGAGTGCTCAGCCCCGCATCGACGTCTGCCATCCCAACCCCCGCGCGCGCCAGCTCGTCGCTGAATCGTGCCGCTAGAGATCCAAGCGGCTTGCGAGATGGTCTACTAGCGACGCGATCGGCACCCGGTCCTGGGCCATCGTGTCGCGGTCACGCACGGTCACGCAGCGGTCGTCGATGGACTCGAAGTCGACCGTGACGCACAGCGGCGTGCCGATCTCGTCCTGGCGGCGGTAGCGGCGCCCGATGGCCTGGGTCTCGTCGTAGTCGCACATCCAGTGCGGTTGGCACATCGCCAGCACCTCGCCGGCCAGCGCCCCCAACGGCTCCTTGCGCGACAGCGGCAGCACCGCCACCTTGTAGGGCGCAAGCCGGGGGTGCAGCCCCAGCACCGTGCGCAGATCGTCATTGACGGTTTCTTCCCGGTATGCGGCGAGCAGAAACGCCATGAGCGCCCTGGTCGCTCCAGCCGCGGGTTCGATCACGTGCGGCACATATCGATCGCCGCTGGCCTGGTCGAAGTACTCCAGCTTCTGGCCCGAATGGGAGGCGTGCTGGCGCAGGTCGTAATCGCCGCGGTTGGCCACGCCCTCGAGCTCGCCCCAGCCCCACGGGAACAAGAACTCAACATCGCTCGTGCCGCTGGAGTAGTGGCTGAGCTCGTCGGCATCGTGAGGCCGCAGCCGCAGGTGAGTCGCGGGGATGCCCAAGTCGACGTACCACTGGTACCGATCGGCCAGCCAGAACTCGTACCACTGCTGTGCCTCAGCGGGCGGGACAAAGAACTCCAGCTCCATCTGCTCGAACTCGCGGGTCCGGAACACGAAGTTGCCCGGCGTGATCTCGTTGCGGAACGACTTGCCTACCTGTGCGATGCCGAAGGGCGGTCGCTTGCGGCTGGTTTCCAGGATGTTCTTGAAATTCACGAACATGCCCTGGGCGGTCTCGGGCCGCAGGTATACCTCCGCGCCGGCGCCCTCGACCGGACCGGCCTGGGTGCGGAACATGAGATTGAAGGCGCGGGCCTCAGTGAAGGTGCCGCTCTCGCCGCAGTTGGGGCACTGGTCGGGGTCGTCGAGCTGGTCTTGGCGGTGGCGCGTCTTGCAGCTTGTGCAGTCCACCAGAGGGTCGCTGAAGTTCGTCAGGTGGCCCGAGGCCTCCCACACCTGGGGCGGACCCAAAATGGACGCATCGAGGCCCACCACGTCGCTGCGCATCTGAACCATCGAGCGCCACCAGGCGTCTTTCACGTTTCGCAGCAGCTGCGCACCGATCGGGCCGTAGTCGTACGCGCTGCGAAAGCCGCCGTAAATTTCCGCCGAGCCGAAGACGATGCCCCGGCGCTTGCAGAGGTTCACTATCTTGTCGAACAGCGCGGAATCGGCCGCGGGCTCGCAATCGGTGTCGGGCGCTGGCTCAGCGCTGGTGGGCGAAGTCACGGGCGGCAAGGGTACTGAGGGTCTTGCGGGCCGCCGGGATGAATTTCGCCCGATCGGCCGGCCGGACCTCGTGCCCCGGCGAAAGGCCCGCGCTCATTAGCATTGACGGCATGCGGCTGCGTGACACCACCGTGGTCTTCCTGTGCGCCTTCTTGGGCATCGCGGTCTTGCTGGTGCCGATGCCAGTCTTCGGCGGTCCCTATGAGGACATCCGGGAGGGCGAAGTCGACTGGACGTGCGCGATTCCGCCGCTGAGCCTGGCCCCGCCCGACGTGGATCTCGACGAGCTGCGTGATGCCATCTCAGCCGCTCATGTCACGGCTCGCACCACCGGCACCTTTTACGAACCGCCTGAGAGTCGGCACCCGCTGTGCCGCGGGCTGGCTCGCACCCAGGTAGTGCTGGGGCTGCTGGCGCTGGCCGGGGCGTTCTGGCGCGGCCGCAGGTGGTGGCGCTCGACGGCCGATACGCGTGCGGAAAAGCGCTTCAAGCGACTTCATGGCGCCGCCGAGAACCCACAGGGACGCTCCAGGATGTTCCGCTAGACGGATGCGTCCGCGGCGGAGGCGGCAGAACCCTCTGCTCCCGCGATCCGGCAAGCCCGAGATACGCACCTAACCGCATTTCTTTCCGACATCATCGGCTCATCACGTTGCGCCCGATAGGGAACCGGTCGCAACGTCGCAGAGTCTCCTGCCGCCTCCGCCGCTATGGCGTCTGTGCCTTCTGGCGCATGTCTTTGGCCCCTCAGCGCAGCAAATCTGCGCTGCGAAGTCGCTTTTCCATGTGGTACTCCCACATGCGGGTGACGACTGCTGCGACCTCGTGGGTGTCGGAGGAGGGCTCTAGGTCAAGCACGGCATTCACCCGGCCTTCGGTGATCAAGCGCAGCATCGCGAGCGCCCCTGCTGAGAGCTGGCGGCCCCGCCGGTGGACTTCGCAGGTCACGCCGCCCTGTGCAGGGTCGAACGCCACGATGGGCGCGTCCTCGCAGCCGGTGCCCACCACGCAGCCCTCGAGCATCGGCGCGGTCCCCTCGTGGGCCAGCAGTCGCAGCAGGAATGCCGGCAGCAGCATCTCAGAGTGGGACTGGTCCAACCGGCGCAATGCTCCGGTGAGCATCTGGTAGGGCACGGGGTCGTCCCCACGATCGTGCACCGACTGGTCCACGGCCTCCACCAGCGTCATGGCGGTACCCAGCCGATCAAGGTCGGAGCGCAATGTCGGCCAGCGGTCGAGCGTCACCGCACCCGTGACGATGTCGAGCTCGCCCCGTCCCCGGTAGAGCTGCAGATCGACATGGCGCAACGGTTCGATGTGGCCGGCCAGCTTGCTGCGCGTCCGCCGAGATCCCTTCGCGACCGCACGCACCTTGCCGTGCTCGGAGGTGATGATCGTGATGATCCGATCGGCCTCGCCGAGCTTGAAGGTGCGCAGCACCACTCCCCGGTCCCGGTATTGCATCTGTGGGGGTATCCCCTTCGCTGTTTCGAGTGATGGCTGCGGCGGGTTGGTGCCGCAATGGGAGACGTGCGGGTCAGCGATTCAGGCCGCCGAATCGGCGGTCGCGGGCCTGGTAGGTGCAGATGGCGTCGAACAGATCGCCACGTCGGAAGTCGGGCCAGAGCGTGTCGGTGAACACCAACTCGCTGTATGCCATCTGCCACAGCAGGAAGTTCGACAAGCGGTTCTCGCCCGATGTCCGGATCATGAGGTCGACCTCGGGCATCTCAGGGTCGTAGAGGTGCTTCGCAAGCGCGGCCTCGTCGACCTCGTCCGCGGGGACGCCGGAGCGCACCAGCCCGGCCGCCGCATCGACGATCTCGGCTCGGCCGCCGTAGTTGAACGCCACCGTGAAGGTGAGGCCCGAATTTGCCGCGGTGAGCTCGACGGCCTCGTCGATGCGTGCCCGCACTCGCCGCGGGATTCGGGAGTCCGGCCGCCCGACAAAGCGAATGCGGACGTTCTGCTCGTGCAGCTCATGGCTGCGCCGCACCAGCAACGACTCGTTGAAGCCCATCAGGAAGCGGACCTCTGACGGCGGGCGCCGCCAGTTCTCCGTGCTGAACGCATACACGGTGAGCCATTGCAGACCGATGTCGGCCGCGCCCTCCACGGTGTCGATGAGGGCTTCCTCGCCGGCGGCGTGGCCTTCGGTGCGCGGCAGCCCGCGCGCTTGGGCCCAGCGTCCGTTGCCGTCCATCACACAGGCCACGTGAGTCGGCAGGCGCGACAGGTCGATTCCCGCACCCGAATTCACACTGCGCAGGGTAGAACCCCTGCCGCCGCGGGTCAGTGCGCCCGGTTGCACAAACTCACACGATTACCGGCGGTTCGTCTCCTACGGTTGGGTCAGCCGGCAACCCCCGACTGTCAGGAGGCAGATGTCCGACGATCCCACTGCCGAGCCGTGGGACCTTTCCCCAGCTCCCGATTCGCCTGCGGCGCAGACCGCCGACGCCGCTGCGGCGCTCGACGAGGTCATCGCCGAACTCCCCGGCGGCGGCGAGCGGCGAACCGGTCAGGCCGAGATGGCATCCGCCGTGCACGAAGCAATCTGCGACGGGGGCACGATTCTGTGCCAGGCGGGCACCGGCGTCGGCAAATCGCTCGCCTACCTGGTGCCCGCCGCGCTCGCTGCGGCCGCGGGCAAGCGCGTCGTCATCGCCACCGCGACCTTGGCATTGCAGGATCAGCTCGTCAGCAAGGATCTCCCGCTCGTGGCTGCAGGCATGGCCGAGCGATTCGGACGCCCGGTGCGGTGGGAAGTCCTCAAGGGCCGCAACAACTACCTCTGCCGACACCGCTTCGGCGAGCACGCGCAGCAGCACCTCGACCTCGCGGGCGGCCCCGCATCCCCGGCAGAACTGGCGCGCCAGCGTCAGCTCGCCGACATCGAGCAGTGGGTGCCCCGAACGCGTACCGGCGACCGTTCCGAGCTGACGGTCGCGCCCGACGCGCGGGTGTGGTCGTCGGTGTCGGTGAGCAGTACCGAGTGCATCGGCGCCGAGCGTTGCCCCCAGGGCCACCACTGCTTCGCCGAGGAGGCTCGTGCCCGCTCTGCGCGGGCCGGAATCGTCGTGACCAACCAGCACCTGTACTGCATCGACCTGTTCGGCGACGGCTACCTGTTCGGACCCCACGACGCCGTGGTGTTCGATGAAGCGCACCAGCTCGAACCCGTGGTGACCCAGGTGGCGGGCATAGAACTCACCCCCGCAGGCTTCGTGCGGCTCGCCGCCGAGGCTCGGGCCGTCGGCGCAGGCGGCACCGCGGCCGATGCCGTGGCCGACGTGGCAGCACGTCTCGCCAGCGAACTCGAACCGCTGCGCGACACCCGTCTGGGCGCAATCACCGGCGACTTGGCCACCTTGCTCGAAGCAGCCGACGGGCGTGTCGAGCAGCTCGCGTCGGAGCTGCGCCGCGCCGACGGCGACGATGCGCCAGATCTGGAACGGCTGCGCGTCAGCCGGCTGGCGGCCGAGTCGCTCACTGCGCTGCGGATGGCTGCAAGCCCGCCCGCCGGGACCGTCATCTTGGTGGAAGGGCGGGGACAGCTCCGCCTCGCACCGCTTGACGTGGGCGATCTGCTGGCCAGCCGTCTGTGGGGCCGCCAGGCATGCGTGCTCACCAGCGCGACGCTCGGCCCCCACTTTGTCCAGCGACTCGGTGTGCCCGCCGCTGATCACACCTATCTCTCGGTGGACAGCCCGTTCGACTACCCCTCACATGCGCTGCTGTACTGCGCCCGCCACCTGCCTGCGCCGACTCAAGAGTCGTACCGCGCCGCGGCGGCCGGGGAGTTGGCGGCACTGGTCTCGGCGGTGGGAGGCCGCACGCTCGCGCTCTTCACGAGCTGGCGCGCTCTGCATGACACCGCAGACGCGCTCGGCGAACAGCTCGGGGGCATCCGGGTGCTCCGTCAGGGGCGCGACCTGTCCAACACTGCACTCCTCGAGGCGCTGGGCGACGACCCGGCGACCGTCGTCTGCGGAACGATGAGCTTCTGGCAGGGGGTGGACGTTGCCGGCCCGGCACTGTCTCTGCTGGCCATCGACCGACTGCCGTTCGCCCGTCCGAACGAACCGCTGGCCGCGGCGCGGCGCGAGGCGGCCGGCGACGACGCCTTCATGACCGTCGATGTGCCCAAAGCCGCGGACCTGCTGGCCCAGGGCGTGGGCCGGCTGATACGCACCACCACCGATCGGGGGGTGGTGGCGGTGCTCGACTCACGGCTCGCTACCGCCGGATACCGGTCTCGCCTGCTCGACCCGCTCCCGCCCATGCGTCGCAGCGTGGACCAGGCCGAGGCGATCGAGTTTCTCGTTTCCATCCGAGAGCGGATCGTTTGCTGAGCCTGCACTCCTCAGCCGTGCGGACCCGAGGGTGCTTCAGGCGCGAGCATCCGGGCGACGGCATCTGGGGTGCGCTGCCAGTCCGGCTCGACGCGAACTCGCAGCTCGAGGTACACACCGTCGAGACCGAGCTCGCGGCGTGCCGCCGTGCCGACATCGCGGAGCATCCGTCCTCCCCGACCGATGACGATCCCTTTCTGGGAGGGCCGCTCTACGGCGATGTCGCAGCGGATGCGATCCGGCTCCCACTCGGTGACTCGCACCGCAATGCTGTAGGGCAGCTCGTCGTCCAGCCGTGCCAGCAGCTGCTCGCGCACTGCCTCGGATATCCGCCACGCGTCGGGCAAGTCGGTGATGCTCTCGGGGGGGAAATAGGCCGGGCCTTCAGCCAGACCAGCCGCGAGGTGGGTGACCAGCACATCAGTGCCGTCGCCGGTGGTCCCCGAGACGGGAAAGTACGCGCCGGCATCGAATTCCGCAGCGGCGGCGAGCTGGGCCACCACCTGAGCTCTCGACGCCCGATCGCACTTCGTGACCGCAACGACGGTGGACGCACCCGCTGGCAGCGACTCCCAGATCAGTCGGTCGCCACGGCCCAGTGGGGCGGTTGCGTCGAGGACCATGCAGATCACGTCCACCGGCTCGAGGTCGGCGATGGCCGTGCGTGCGGTCTCGTTGAGCTGCTCGCCCAAGGAGGTGACCGGTTTGGCAATGCCAGGCGTGTCGACGAAGACGATCTGCGCGTCCTTCAGGTGTCGCACACCCATGACGCGCAAACGTGTGGTCTGCGGCTTGGCGGAGGCAATGCTGACCTTGGCCCCGACGAGGCAATTCAACAGCGTGGACTTGCCCGCGTTGGGGCGCCCGACGAGGGTCACAAAGCCTGAGCGCATCGCTCGCCCGGAGCTATCCGGCACCCGGCGGGCCCGAACCGCCGGTCCCCGCACTGTGTGAGCCGGCACTGTCAGGGCCAGCACTGTGTGGGCCAGCACTGGGCCGGGCGCCGACGAGGTTGATGCGCCGGCCTGCCACCTCGAGCGCAGACAGGCACCAGCCGTCGAGTTCGGTGGTCTCTCCCGTTACGGGCACGTGACCCATACGGTCGAGCACCAGGCCGCCGACCGTGTCCCAGTCGCCGTCCGGCAACCGCAGCTCGAGCACCTCGGCCAGCCGTGACGCCGGCAGCCGGCCAGAGAACAGGAACGCATCGTCGCCGACGACCTGTATGAGCGCCTCGTCTGCGTCGTACTCGTCAGCGATCTCACCGACGAGCTCTTCGATGATGTCCTCCAGCGTGACCAATCCGGCCACGCCGCCGTACTCGTCGACGGCGATGGCGAGGTGAGATTTGGACTCCTGCATCTCGCGCATCAGGTCGCTGACCCGTTTCGTCTCGGGCACGAAGGTGGCCGGCCGCAGCACCTGCGCGCACGTGACCGATCCATCGGGAGGCGTGCCGTGCAGGTAGGCGGCGACGAGATCTTTCGCCAGCACGATTCCCCGCAGGTCGTCGACGCTGGCGGCGGTCACCGGCAAACGGGTGAAGCCGGACGCGATGACCCGCTCCAGCGCATCGGCGACGCTGTCATCGAGACCGACGGTGACCATGTCGGGGCGAGGCACCATCACCTCGCGCACGATCGTGTCCCCGAGCTCCATGATCTGCCCGATCAGCTCGGCCTCGCTGTCCTCGATCAGGCTGGCTTGCGCCGCGGCCGAGGCGAGCGCCACCAACTCGTCCTCGGTGACCTCACCGCTGTCGCCTTGCGTCGCGGCAGGTCCGACCGCCCGCGCCGGGAACGCGAGCAGACGCGCAACCCATGCGAGCGGCCCCGTGCGGGCCAGCACACGAGCGACCGGCGCGAGCACGCGCGCCATCCGGTCGTTGGCCTCGACTCCCCAGCGTCGCGGCATCGCCTCGGTCACGCCGAACAGCACGATCGCCGTCACGGCCATCGCGACGATGATGCCCGCCGGGCCCGTGCGGTTTGCGGCGATCCAGGTGACGCCGCCCACCAGCGTCACCTGGGCCAGGACCCGCAGCAGCGAGACGGGGCCCAGCACGATCTCGCGGTCTGCAACGAGCTGTTCCAGCGAGGCTTTCGGCGGCGCGCTCGCATGCCCGTTGTCGCGGTCGCCGTTATGCCGCTCACTGCTCCCGTTGGACTCGTCCAGCCCGGAGGCGCGGGCCCGACCGAGCCGCACGAACGTCGCCTCGATCAATCGCAGGAACATGGCCGCCGCGAGCAGGATTGCTGCTGCGACGGCACCCAGCACCCAGTTCATGGACGGCTCCACAAGCTGTGCAAGTGTTCAGACTCGCGGGCGCGCATGGCCGCAGCCTCGTCGGGCTCCGCGTGGTCCATGCCGAGCAAGTGCAGCACGCCGTGCACGACCAGCAAATCGATTTCCGCGGTGGTGCTGCCGTCGTGCCCCGGGCGCGATCGGGTTCCTGCTGGGGCGTTCGACGCCGCGACGGCCGGGCAAACGACGACGTCACCGGCCATGACGGGGCCGGCCCCCCGATCGCCGGGCGACTGCGCGCCTGACACGAGGTCCAGGGGGAACGCGAGCACATCGGTCGGCCCGTCGTGGCCCATGTGGGTCTCGTTCAGCCGTGCCATCTCGTCGGAGCCGACGAACGTGACGGCGGTCTCGGCGCCCGGTGGCACCCCCTCGGCTTCCAGCACCTGGCACACGAGCACGCGATAGCGCTCGGAATCGATCTGCACATCGCTCTGGCGGTCGGCGATCAGCACGCTGTGCTCGCCGATGCCGAAGCCCTCGCGGCTGAGGTGCGCACAGGCATCGGCCGGCGAGGGGCAGCTCGCTTCCGAGCGCCGCTGCGGGGCCGGTTCACTCGCCGCCGTTGCGCTGTGCGTCACGCCGGTCATATGCCGCCACGATGTCGCCGACGATGCGATGGCGGGTGATGTCACGCCTGCCGAGACGAGCGAAAGCCAGCCCCACGATCCCGTCCAGCGCCTGTTCGACGTCGAGCAGACCGCTCTTGCCGCCGGGCACGTCGATCTGGGTCCGGTCGCCGGTGACGACCACCTTGGAACCGAACCCGATGCGGGTCAGGAACATCTTCATTTGCTCGGGTGTGGTGTTCTGCGCCTCGTCCAAGATGATGAAGCTGTCGTTGAGGGTGCGGCCCCGCATGAATGCCAGCGGCGCCACGTCGATGGTCTTGCGTTCGAGCAGCTTGCCGGCAGTCTCCACATCGAGCATGTCGTACAGCGAGTCATACAGCGGGGCGAGGTACGGGTCGATCTTCGCCATCAGGTCCCCCGGCAAGAACCCGAGCCGCTCGCCCGCTTCGACTGCGGGGCGGGTGAGCACGATGCGCCGCACCGCCTTTGACATCAACGCGTCGACAGCCAGCGCTACCGCGAGCCAGGTCTTGCCGGTGCCCGCTGGCCCGACTGCGAACGTCACGGTGTTGGCGCGCACGAGCTCCACGTAGCGCTTCTGGCCGGCGCTCTTGGCACGCACCACCCTGCCATTGGGAGCGCGCAGGATCGGGGCGGACAGCACGTCGCTGGGGCTCTCGTCGGCTTCGACCATGTCGATGACGCGGTCGAGCACTTCGGGCTCGATGCGCTGGCCGGCCTCGAGGACCTGCACCATCTCCTCAAAGACCTGACCGACGAGCGCCGCATTGGGGCCGGCGACGGTGATCTCGTTGCCCCGCACATGGATGTCGGCATCAGCGAAATGGTCTGCGACGAGGCGCAGGTGCTCATCGCGCTGGCCGAGCACGCCGACCATGAGGTGATTGCCCGGAACGTGAATCCGCACCTGGGTGTCCGCCATAGGGCTTAGGCGCCTGCGCTCGACGGCCCGGCGCGCTTGGTGGTGCTCACTGAGGTGGAGCTCCAAGGCGGCATTCGGAGGTGCCGACGGATGGTGCGGTCACGATGCAGCCAAGGCTAGCCCGCGACCGGGAAGGCGTATCAGCCAATTTCGCGGATCAGGAGGATGTCCCATTTGCTGTTGAAGTCGCTGCGGGTGGTGGCTCCGGTTGTCATGCAGCGATCGAGTGTTGGGCAGTATTGCAGGTGGGTGTGACTGTCTCGGCGTGACGGGCGAGCGCGGCGACGA
>Ga0209754_1000430_pt1 | contig 60501 bp, 51 predicted proteins | sample MesohylBB_FD_187295 | JGI IMG/M metagenome (GOLD analysis project Ga0209754, IMG submission 187295) | Host-associated microbial community of the marine sponge Aplysina aerophoba from Gulf of Piran - sponge mesohyl, lysed by bead beating... | ecosystem: Host-associated > Porifera > Sponge >...
TATTCAGTCACAGACTGGTGTTGTAGACACACAAAACGGTACAAATGTTACATTGCAACGGACAAAAAATAAAACATCTGAAAACAGAACAAACGGTACAAATGTTACATTGCAAAAGCAAGCTCGGGAAATGCGTAGAAAAGGGGAAAAACTACGACCTATTGCTGAAAAATTAGATACATCTCCTGCGACAATTACACGTTGGTGTCAGGGAATAGCACCTGCTGAAAATATATCAACGCGAATCTTATCGGTTCTCTCAAATGGCGAAATGAAAGCTGCAGAGATTATTAAAGCAGTTAGTGCGAAACCCTACTCGGTTAGGAATGAATTAAATCGTTTACTGCAAGCTGGCGAAATTGTGAAAGTAAGGTGGGGTGTTTATGCCTTACCACAACCGGAACGGGATATACCCGCAGTTAAGAGGTCAATACAATTTATATGGGAGTCTTATACAGACTTAGATAACAAATCCCATGACCGCGTGTATAAGCCGGGAACGACCATTTTGAAAATACCTGATCAAAAACTATATGGTGATGGTTTTATTACACTGAATGGTAAGATTTGCATGACTTGTAAAAATGAATCAATACCTAACTTTCAGTATTATATGTGATGAAATAGAGAAAAGCGTAAGTGTACCCAATTAACAAAGTGCAAGAAGAAAATCGCTTCTATCTCCAGAGCCATTCAGTTTTCCAATATTATGATTCAGAATTAATCCTTTTTTTGTAGGAGTCACCTCCCGGTCGCGACTTTACGTCAAATATCTACGAATTTTCGAAAACTGAATGGCTCTGCTAGTTGTGCTTAAAGTGTTGACAACTTAATATATATTAAGATATATTATTCCAAACTAGTAAGGATGTTTGAACCAATTCTTTTACTGTTCTGTCACCCTTTCTCCACATCAGGAATAAATTCACTGGAACTGGAGGATCTTACCTAAAAAACATCATGAATATCAGTGAAAATAAAAAACTTTTTCCGAGTATAGCGGAACAACTTATCATTGAACTATTCGCTGGACAAACAAAAGAATTAAATGAAATTAAAACAAAAGTTGAAGAAATACATAAGCAACGAGGCGGCTTACCACATGTAGCACAGTATCATCCTGTTGAAACAGCATTGGATAATCTGAGGAGAGGCGGGAAAGCTGAGAAACCGCAACTTGTATATTGGAAAATCCACGCAACCAAAGAACAAACAACCACAGAAAATACAATAAAAACACTTGATGAGTTTATTGTATGGGCAAATCAATTTAAGGAAGGTGATTATGTATTTAGAGGTGTTCCGAATAAAGCATACAAAATTCAAGCTTCCGCTTACCGACGTTCAGAAGAGAATAATAGGAACTTTGTCAAATTCCTCCATACTAATAAAGATTTAATCAGAATGGCAAGACAACGAGGTTACGATCACAAGGACGGAAGGGAGTGGAATGAATTAGAAATCCTTGTTCAACTTCAGCATTATCGTGCCGCAACATGTCTGATAGATTTTAGCTTCAGTGCCCAAGTCGCACTTTGGTTTGCTTGTCAACAAGAACAAATAAAGGGAAAAAACGGTGGTTCAGAAAATAGTGATAACCTTCCGCACGGTAAAGTCTCCGCTGTAAAGATTAAACAGCCAAAATATACCGAAATTGATCCTGATTTGGAGGGAGATATTGACTTTTTTCTCCAAGAAGATACGAAACTCTATTACTTACAACCGAAATTTCAGAATAACCGAGTTATCGCACAACAATCTGTTTTATTATTTGGAAACTATGAGATTGATGCAGAAAAGGAATGTTTCATTGATGGAGGGTGCAAGAAAAAAATACTTACTGGTCTTGAGAGAACAACAGGTTATACTGAAGAGAGGTTGTTTCCAGATTTTGAAGGTTTCGCTTGGGTAAATCGTGAGGATGCTACCTATACAGCAAAAACATTTCAAGCATATAAGGATATTGGCAAGTATGCTTATGAAAATGGTGATTACAACAATGCATTAGAAGATTTATCAAGGGCAATTGACATTAGAACTGATGATGGGGAAGTATATTTCTTACGAGGGATGGTGTATTTGTATAAAAAAGAAAACAAAATGGCATCTGATGATCTTGACAAAGCAATAGAACTAAAGTTTGATTCCGCAGAGTTATATTACAATAGAGGGTATTTATACCAACAACAAGGTCTATATTCGGATGCCATAAATGATTATGACACAGCAATTAGTAAAAAAGAAGATTATGGAGAGGCATATTATAGACGTGGACGGAGTAAGTATGGTCTTGATCTAGTGGAAGCATCTTTAACTGATTTTAAAAGAGCATTGCCTTTACAACCAAATAGTCCCTATGTTCATTTTTGGAGTGGTTTAGTAAAACAACAACTTGGTCAGCAGGAAGATGCTCTGACTGATTTTGATGAAGCGATTTGTTTAAAACCTGACTATTTTGATGCCTATATGCAACGTGGTCTACTATTGAAAGAATTACAGGAATATCCCACTGCACTTGATGATTTTAACAAGGCAATTGAGCTTAACCCTAATGAAATAGCTGTTTTCTATAATAGGTCAGAAATTTTGTTTTATCTTCAACGTGTTGATGATGCAAGACAAGACCTTTTAGTTGCATTAGATCTTGCCAAACAGCAAGAAAATGAAGAAATGTTTGCTAAAATTAGCGTTCTATTTCAGGACGTTTTCGGGCACAACGCAAGTGAGGAAGAAGATGAATAAACTATATTTGGGCGACAACCTAAACGTCTTACGTGAAATGGATGATGAATCTGTGGACTTAATCTGCACCGATCCACCATTCAACAGCGGATCCGACAATATGGACTATCTCAGCGTTTCCTCTACCAAGAATGAAAGGTTCTTGAAGATCTGGACTTGGGATAAAACAGCAGAAGACACACGAGTTGACATTGAAGAACGATCTGAAAGTTGTAAAATCTATAAAGCACTCTATGAATGCCTAAGTGGTTATGATTTGGTACTAAGTAAATCTGTGACTAATAACAAGGGAGCAATGCGCGCATACCTTACTTTTATGGGACCCAGACTTGTCGAAATGCACCGTGTACTCACAAATACTGGCAGTATGTATATGCACTGTGATCCTAATACAAGTCACTATCTTAAGGTGTTAATGGATGCAATTTGGAATAATAATAGTAAGAATAGGAATTCTTTTAAGAATGAAATAGTGTGGTATTATCGTAGTTCTTCACGTGCTTCAAAAAATTACCGAAGAATGCACGATATTATCCTGTTCTATACGAAAACTGAAAATTATGTATTTGATATACCTAAACCTATTTATGAAAATGAGATTTTTCTTCGAGATAAAGTAAGAGACTTAATAGGCAAAAAACCGGATCGTATGCAAGATGATAAAGGGAAATATAAAAGAATACGAACAAGAACAGACGATGCATTCTTGCGTGATGTTTGGGATGACATTAGTATTTATCCATTAATGGTCTCCGAACGTGGGGGCTATCCAACACAAAAGCCAAGTTTGATTTACACACGTATGATAGAAACGTCCTCTAAAGAAGGTAATATGGTGTTAGACCCTTTCAGTGGTTGTGGCACTACTCTTGATGCTGCGCAAGCACTCAAACGGAAATGGATAGGGATTGACAGCTCAATCGTTGCGATGGATGTAACAGAGCATCGTCTCAAGGATAGGTACGGTTTAAAACCATCAGAAGACTACAAGATAGTAGGAATTCCAACAAACTTGAAGGAAGTGGAGGAACTCGCAAACCAGGAAACGAAGCACAATATATTATCAAATTGGGCAGCAACACGGATTAATTTAACACCATCTAAAAATGCTGATAATGATGCGGACACTACATTATGGTCATTGAAAGACAAGAAAAGAGAAGATGTGCGGATAGCTGCAGAAGTTAAAGTTGGGAAACCTAGTCCACATCAGGTTCGTCAACTTCAGAAATTTATTGAGAATGATACAGCAGATATTGTTATATTGATTACGCTTGAACCTGTTACCTCCGAAATGCGCAAAATCGCTGACAAAATTGAAAAGTTCAAGTATAAAGGACTCTCATTTCCACGACTTCAGTTCTGGCGAATCACGGATAAATTCTTTGAAGATCCTGAATCAATCTATAATGAACTCCAACTGCCGGGGAAGTTACGTGTTAAACCGGCAAAGAATGGCGATCCACTTTTTCCTGATATACAATTTGATTTAGATATGAAGTGATTCTGACAACGTCTTTACCCGTATTCTGTCAATCCACTATTCTGCTATTTTTATAAATCTCCGTTTGACACCTATTCGGTGATATCAATGCGCGCACTACTATGCATTGTCTAAACCATGGGGTTCGGGATAAGAAACTCGTAACATCAGATCAAACGAAAGAGTTGATGCTCTTAGATCATTCGAATGTTAGAAGACTCCATTCTGCAAATTTGTCTTATCCTGTAAATCCTGGTTCAGACAGAATCCCATCCTATATACAATAGATATCTATTGTTCCCAAAACCACAGCCCACCGTAACAATCGACTATAATACTATCATAATATCCACACCAACTGGATCCACAAACAAAAAGAAAAAAGACAAAAAATGAAAACCGATATCATACCATTGGTATGATCCTAAATAAAGAAAAGCCAATAATTTTACAAGAGAAACGGATACGAGTCGCAATCAAAAAATTCGTCCTATCTTCGATGTGTTCATAGTAATAGTCACAGTCCCTGTACCGTCCATATTCTTCTGTAGGAGCGACCCACCGAATGCCAAAAGCGCATATGGTGTTGATTTGAGGTCGTTCCTACAGAAGACAGAAACTCCAGCACCAGAGATATGCAAATCTTAAGTATTTGTTGCTGTTAATCGATGTCTTTCTACTGTAGGGATCCATCACCTAATATTATTCTTGTGTTCAGTATTGATTCGTTAGTCGAAACTTTACATAAAAAGTATGAAATGATGAAAACTGAATGGCTCTGTTTTTATCTCTGGCAATTTTGTAATTATAGTACCGTGTGCTGAAATAGAATAAATCGTCATAGCGGCAATCTGCTGCGATCAACAACAACTATCGTTATAAATTCTTTATTCACCTGGCGTCTCCTGTGAATAGCGGTCAGTTTCCTTATATCTCGCGATTGCGCCACGTTCTGCCATTTCTGCGCGTGCATAATGTGCTGGCATCTGTGAATTCTTCCATCTGCCTGCTACCTGTAAGTCAACGACTGAGGCACCCGCTTTCGCCAATGAAACCGCAGATCCTACCCGAAGCGAATGACCCGATATAAATCCATTGACACCGGCATCAGCTGCTCTCTCTTTAATAATCCGTCTTGCTGATACATCTGTAAGCCTACTCGTTTGTATATGTCCGCCCCGACGTATCGGTCTGAACAAAGCTCCACGCGTAATCCCTGTCTTCTCTCGATACTTGCTAATAGCGTTCCTTGTATCGCTTGTGACATACAACGCTACACCCTCACCTTGTTGATCTGTCTTTGACCTTTGGACAATTAACGTATTTTGTTTGAAATGTCCGACGTTGACAGCGACTACTTCAGATACGCGTAGCAGGCAATCAGACATCAGCCGTATTATCGCAGAATCCCTACATCCCATTATAGACCCATCAGACTCTGCAAAGGCACAGACGCGTTCAACATCAGTCCATACAAGCGCATCTACTTGACCGCGACCACGACCTTTCGCATCGCGCCGGATCGACTTCAATCTCTTTTGACTGATTGGGAACTGGACATCTTGTCCTCTCACATTGCTAAAATACCATTTGACCGCTGCTAAGTTGACCGATAAGGTGTTTGGTGCTATTCCTTTTGCATCCAAAGTTGAAAGGTAGACTGCTAATTGTGTATCTGTGAAGTTGTCCAGTGTCTCACCTTTGGCGGATAGGAACTCATTGAGTTGCCGCCAAGATAGTTGATAGGCGCGTCTTGAATTCGGAGACAAGGCATCCCATGCGATACCGATCCGAAGTTTATCGTCATCTGTGAGTTGTAATGCTGATGTCGTTTCAATCGTTGCCAATACTTGCATACGGGGCACCTCTCTTTCTTCAATCTGCTATAAATAATCTCTAAATATAATAGCGAGTATAATAACTATCACTAAAGACCAACCGAAATGTGTATTTGATTGTTTTCTCAAATCACCTATTTTTTCTTTTAAATCACCTATTTCTTGTATTTGTAAACGAACCTTGTCGTTTAATTCATCCAGTTGTGTTACGCAGTTTTTGACTTCCTGATCAACCTGTTCATTGACACGTTCGATTATACGTTCTTGACGGTGGCGCATACCAAAATCCTTTTTGCATATCCTCATTTCGAATTCCGTTCGCGGTATTGTTTTAAAGATATTTCGTCCTAAATTCTCATAATAATCCCACAGCTGTGGATCGTCATTCTTTGCGAAGATACCGAATTGTATCTGTTGCACACAGATAGGATTGTAGTTGCTCAATACCACCTGAGCGGGCTATACCTTCCTTACCCTTATATTTTGACCTTTTACATTCTATAATCACCAACAACTGCTGTGTAAAACCACACCAAAGGACAAGATCCGCAAGACCACGCCGAGAACCTATCGTAAAAAGGAAAATATGAAACAATAAAATCACTTTTACCACCTTTGAGATTAGCAATATTCAATTGAAGTGCAAGCCATTCGAGACGCGTTGGAGCATATCGTTTATACCCTTCTTCAAGATAAGGTTTTCCAGAATATTTATATTCATTATTCATAATATCTCCTTTTATCTAACGCTAATAGATAACTTGAGAATTGTTCATTCAACACCGTGTCAATTGTTGTATCTTATATGTCCATCTATATCGTGTTTGTCGTAAACATTGAAAATATCATGGCAGAATGCTATCATTTCTCGGTCATCAACTTTCACTGCGCCCTCATAAATCTTAATGAAAAAACGCTTACCTGCCTCTGTCTGTGAGTAGTTTTTCTTCATTGAGTTATGCTTGTAACAGAGCGTCTGTCCATTCTCAAGGGTATTCCCACCCCCTTTAGACCTTGCGATCTTGTGGTCGACAGCAATTTCAACACCATCCTGCTGTCCAAGTCCGCAGATCACGCACTTATACCCATCTTTGTGAAAAATGGCTGCTTTGTCGGCTTCAGAAAAATCATGGAATTCGCCTTCCTGATCAAAATCGGGATCGTATTTGTAGAAACCTTGCTTATGCTTTACCTTTATCAATTTCCCCTCATGATGGAGTTGGTTGACATCTGTGCTAATATCTTGCTGCTTATGACCATGGTCTTCGAAGGATTCTTTAACACCTTCAGATACTTCGGATGTGTGTATCTCTGTATTGAGATGTTTCTTGAAGAAATCCATGATAAGTGATTTTCTTGACGTACTCATTGCTGTGATCTCCTTTCTACTTCTGCTTGTTTATATCTGTTAGTTGGCGTAGTTGCCTTTGTATCCGATTTTTCATTTTTACATCGTTTTTTTCTGTTGCAAGTTTCAGTGCTATGTGGCAATCTTGCTCTGCTGCCTCTATTTTATTAAGTTCTATTTTTGCCCTAGCACGCCAGTGGTAAGCGAGGGTGCTTTCAGAATGATATTGTAGGATCGCATCATAATCTGAAATCGCTGCTTCATATTGCCTGCACATTTCATTGGCATGTGCTCGCCTAAAATAGGCTTTTACATAGTCAGGTTTGAGACGGATCGCTGTATCGTAGTCCGCAATCGCAGCAGTATATCGATCCCCCCAAGAAATGTCTTTGCTTCTGCTCGACAGAAGTAGGTTTCCGCGTCATCAGAATTAAGGTGAATGGCAATATCATAGTCCGCAATCGCGTCTATATATTGCCTAAGTTCGTGCTTCGCTTGTCCCCGATAGATATAGGCTTTCGTATGATTAGATTCGAGACAAAGCACTTTATTGTAATCCGTAATCGCACTTGTATACGCCATCAACCGACTGTTGGTGACATCAACTTCGCGCAAAATACCATCATACTCATCCAATAATGAAAATATTGTCCGATGCAAGAGACTATCAGAAGAATTGTAAGCGGGGGCGAGTTCTGCTTTCAATATGCCACGATTTAGGTATCCTCTGGCAAAGTCAGGCGAAAGTCTAATTGCTGTATCAAAATCACGAAGTGCTGAAACAATCGCAGCTGCCGCTTCAGTCTGAAGATGTGATACAAACATTGGATTAATACCGTGTTCTTCAATATTTCTATTATAAGCCTTCAGAGATTGACGGTGAAGTTCTGCCTTAGCCAAGCCACGATTGAAGTAGTAGAATCCGTTTATCGGATCAAGTCTAATTGCTATATTGTAATCCGAAATAGCGTCTCCGTGTTTTCCTTTTTCTGTCTTGTCTATACCACGAGCATTGTAGGATAATGCTTTTGGAGTTCTGTCAGAGATTTGTATCGGCAGTGTTATGTCATCTTTACAAATATGACGTAACCAGGGCGGTCCCACGTTGTTATAAAACACATCGGTGCCATCTCGCATGATATAAAACACATATTCTTTGCAAGTGGAACAAAAACATCCCAGCATTGCAATGGGGCGTTCACAGTCGCGGGCACTCTCATTATTATCATCATCAAAAAGACTCAGTTGTATTGTTCTGCCCATATATAGCTTTTCCGTAATTTTTCTTCAGCAGAGAGTTGTAGCATTTGATCATTGCTTTTGAGATAACTCTTCTATACTGGCTGAAATCTTCCCAAGCGTTTCATTTATCTTGTTGAGATGCTCCTTGATATGACTTATCATATTCACGTTCGCTACTACTTTTCATTTTTATTCTTTGATAGGAACGACATTTTCAGCTGATAAGCCCTTATCCGTCTGACGTATATCAAATTTTACTTTCTGACCAGGTTTTAATGAACAGATTTCGTCCATAATTTGAGACTTATGGATAAAGATATTGCGATGATCATGTTCTTCACTTATTATGAAACCATAACCTTTGTTTTCATCAAACCATTCTACTTGACCTTGCGTCCGTCTGAGGTGAGGAGAAAGTACTTTTTCAATCATTTCAACGGCTTTCTTAAACGGAATTTGGAAAAATTCTCTATCGTATCGTATTCGATATTCAGAAAGCAATTTGTGAACAAGTTTCTCAGCTTCTTCTGCATTATCTACCTTGTAAACAGTTCTTGCAGAAAATGGTTTCAATACACCTGTGTGTGAGTTTATCTCTTTAACACGCTCTTCCACAGAACGGGTCGTCATACCTATTTTCAAAATGTCAGGTTCATCTTTTCTTGATAGTACATACAACCACCCGTTCTTTACCTGTGCATTCGGGACTTTCGTCCGATTCTTCCATTGATTTAAGTAAGTCGGAAGCGTGCTGTTGACCAAATCCTTTCGTATTGACATTGATTGTTCAAAGTCGTCTTCTTTTATACTCTTTCGGAGTTTCACTAATTGATAAACAATAGAATCCATCTCGTTTTTAGGCGGACATCCAAGTCTATTATAAACAGTAAACCAATTCCATTGATCCTTACGTATGGAACGGTTAAACATGCCTTTCAGTTCTGAAATAGCATCCAATACAACTTCAGATAGTGAAATTTTATTCTTGAGGAAAAGATAGATGTTGTCTACAGCAGCATCAAACCGCCTTCCCATTGTTACAGAAATATCGGACATTCCAAATTCGTACTTATGTATAGTTCGCATTTTGTTTTCCTTTTTTGATAAGGTGCAATTGTTTTTCAATCTCTTTTATGAGAATATCATCGTTGTCTTGTGTAGCAAGTGTCAATGCAGTCTCTAAGTCCGTTCTTGCTTCTGAGATGTTTCCGAGAATTTGGTTCGCCTTACTCTTACTACAGTAAGCGCGTCCATATTCGGGATTGAGTTGTATTGCCTGATAAAAGTCCTGTATAGCTGCGAAGTGTTGATCAAGGTTTGCTTTTGCTAACCCACGATTGTAATATGCTGCGTAATTTGCAGGATGAAATTGAATAACGGTATCAAAGTCGTGGATTGCAGCATCGTACCAACCCTCCAGAGCGAATGCCAACCCACGATCAAAACATACATCTGTGTTATTTGAATCGTGTTGTATTGCTTGATGAAAGTCCTGTATTGCCGCTGTGTATTGCCCTGTCTTGAATTTTTCTTTACCTCGCCGAATGTAAAAAGCTGCTGTATTCTGATTTTGCACAGCATTACCCTCCTCTTTTTTAGCAAATATAGTATCATGTTACCATAAAAATGCTAAAATTGAAATAGTTTTTGATAAGTGGACTTATCAAAACCTATTATAGTAGAATCTACAGGAAAATCAAATTAATTTCTTAGCGAGTAAATCAATCGTTATTCGTTGTATTTCTAACATTGTAGGGGTTTCTAATCCTACATAATGCCCTACGCTCATAGTATTACTTGATTTTCTATCAATAATGTGATATACTATAAATTATCACTATGTTAAATCAGGTTTGTACAATAACCTTTGGTGAAACTATCCTAAAAGTTTTTGGGCAATACGAAGTTGGTTGGCAAAATAGACCACATTTTATGAAAATACCGAATGCTGAAAATGCTATTATAGACATCCGGAAACTTCGTGATTATTGTCTCAATCCACAGCATAACAAAGGGAAACATAAAGCTCGTTTATTTTCTTCCATATTCGGTATGAATTCTAATGATGTAGAAGCGTTACGTAATATCTTATTAGAAGCAGTCAGGAGACATGACGCACAATTGGCAGAAAAGGATGCCCGTGGGCAAAGGTATACACTTGATTTTACACTTAAGTGGCAAGATAAACAAGCAACACTTCGAAGTGGTTGGATTATTGAAACTAATTCTGAAATCCCAAAATTGACAACCGCTTTTCCATTGATACAGAAGAGTAACTAATGAAAGATAAATTATCTGATGACACCTCAACCTTAGACAGTTTGCCTGAAGACAAACAAAAACTCACAGAAAAAGGCAAAATTGAACTTCTGGATGTCGTAGTGCTTACAGAGGATATACCTGAACATAACCTTAAGCGTGGAGAAGTTGGAACAGTCGTTGAAATTCTTTCAAATGGAGAAGCGTTTGAAGTTGAATTCAGTGATGGAAATGGACAAATGTATAAGAGTCTTAGTTTCCTCGAATCGCAACTGGAAGTGCTTCCTCACGAACCAATAAATGTAAATCCGAACCGTCAAGCAAACGATGTGTTAAAAGGATACTACTATCAACTGTGCCATACTGTAGATGCTTGGTTAGACCTTGATGATAATGATGTTCTCTACGTTGAAGTTGCAGAAGATTTTGATATAGAAAAGTCAGATGGAACGTTTACGGCTACGCAAGTCAAACACACACAACACAACATAACACTTAGATCTGAGCAAGTGACAGACGCTATTAACAACTTTTGGGAACTTCGGAGTATAGATCAGCGTGTTAAATTCCGTCTCCTCACAAAATCTAAAATCACAAAAGAACAAGAGAGTCCTTTTGGAATAGATAAACAGGGTCTTGAGTTATGGAGTCGTTGTTCAGGTGATGAAACAGTAACCAAAAAGATATCCGATTTCTTGCAGAATATTGGGAAAATATCAGAAGAAGTAAAATCGTTTCTCAAGAAGGCATCACCTCAAGAAATATATGAACAACTTATAGAACCGATTACTTGGGAAACTGACTGCAAACCTATAAGTTTTGTAAAAAAATCTATATGCGAAAAACTAATACATCATGGTGATCGACATGGAATTTCATTTTCTAAAGCGCGGGACATTATCGATCCGTTGATTAATGAAGCGTGGAAAGTAGCAACACAATCAAAAAACCGTAAGCTAACCCGTTTGCTTTTTCTAGATATTTTCGAGAAAAAAACAAAGCGACTTGTCTCTGAACAGTATTTGCAGCACTTGGAGATGTCCGCTATGATGGAGAAGGCAGTTAAAGCAGAATCTGTTGGTAGTTCATTTGATTCTTTGATTCAATCTTACCCTCAAATACAGACTGATATCCCTCGGCTCTATCTTAATGTTGTTGTACCAAGAACAGAATTACTTACAAATATACAAACTAAACTCCAGTCTGACGGTATAGCTGTAATCCAAGGGGGAGTGGATAAGGGAAAAACAACACTTGCAAATTTGACTGCAAAAACTATAAATGAATCATGGTTTTGGCTGAAACTAACGAATAAAAAGGCATCTCAAGTTTCCCTACTTTTAAAGCATCTTGCTAATTCAATAAGGCATGAATCTACACAAGTCAACGCCGTTATTGATGACCTGAATTTACAACCACAACAGTTGCAGATATATGAAGATGATTTAGGTTTAGTAGGTTATAGGATCTTAGAACGTGGTGCCAAAATGATAATCACAACTCAGCAAAAACCCCCCGGTAATCTTATCCGCCGACTTGGTGTATCATCGAATGTTGTGATTAATGTTCCCAACTTTACCACTTCTGAAATTGAGCAATTTGCATTACATATGGGATGTTCAACTACCGATGTAGAAGCTTGGGTTACATTTATTCATGCACATACGGGTGGACATCCAAGACTTGTACACGCCCGACTTGCACAATTACGAGAAGAAGGATGGAAGCAACCAGATTCAATCGAAAGTATAGTGAAAACACCTGTAGAGGTAGTAGAAGAACAGGAAGCAGCACGACAAATGCTTACAGACTTACCTGAAGATCATCGAAAATTTCTCTATAGACTTAGCTTAATACCTTCTGGATTTAGGAGGGATTATGCTATCAATATTGGCGAAATTCCAGAAGCTATAACTGACCCAGGAGACATCTTCAGTCAATTAGTAGGTCCTTGGATAGATCAGTTTGATGAAACATATTACACAATCTCACCATTATTGAGTAATGCAGCCAAAAAGGTTTGGTCTGAGAGCAAGATAAAAGATCTTCATGCTCAGATTGCATACGCAATGATAAAAACAAAGAAACTGAATACAATAGAGTCTTGGGCTGTGTTCACACATAGTATGGCAGGACAGTTCAAAGAAGGAATAGTTGCTTTCATTTATTCACTAATGAACGCTCCGCAGAATGATTGGAAAGATCTATGTCAAGAATTTTCATTGTTAGCACACATTAAAATTGATCCTCCCGAAGAATTATTCCCAGGTGATACTTTTCTAAATCAAATGTTTCGATCATTACAGTTTGATATTGCTGTTGAGGTAGAGCCGGAATATGCACCAAAGATACTTGAAATTTGGGAAGAAGAAACCAAGCCTTATGAACCACATCAGTCGTATATACTATCTCGCCTAATGCTCGCTACAAAAGCATTGAGTTCTAACCAAGTGATACTTCCAGCCAAGAAGATAGTAAGTTATCTTGATGAAATGATTAGTATCAAAGATAGTGACAATGATGTCTGGGAGCATTTCTACAATTCCATGGGGCAAATAGAAGGACACAAATATGAGAAATCGAACTTTTTCAGTACCCTATTTGGTAATATCTATGCGCGGCAACCTATTTACGCAACGTTTCTCAAGGAGCTCATTGAAGCAATTGATGAACTTCAACCAGATATACGAACTATATTATTGGTAGATTTTGAAGAGGATACCATTGACTCACGTGTTCTGATAGATGGTATCTGGGGATCGGAATCAGACCTTGAAAGTCCAGATTGGACAGGATGCATACAAGTATTTGACAAAGTGATTGAAAAAACTATTGCTTGGGGATATCTTCATTTTGCCGCGGCAGCAGCAAGAGGTAAAGCAATTATCTACGATGAACACTTAAATGAACCTGATACTGCACACAGAATCATGCAAGATTTTGTATCAAAAGTAGGTCCATCATCGATAATAGAGGAAGAACAAGCGACAATATATTTACATCAGGAACGCTATAAAGAAGCACTCAATGTCTACGAACGTATTCTCCCAGTATGGAATCCACCATCAGGGCAAATAGACGTTGTGCCTTCAGAGGGATACCGTCGAGCTGCTATATGCGCTGCACACTTGGACGATTGGAAGAAAGTAGCTACCTTTTTAGAAGAGGCAGCTGAAAGAACTCACAAGACCGTGAACGCCGAAAGATATGTTGGTTTTTATGCCGATGCAGGGTTTGCACACTTTAAAGCAGGCAATATGATGAATTGCATAAAGTTTCTGCATCTGGCGTTGCAAAATTTTGAAATGCTCCCTCAAGACAATACAGATGTCAAGTATTTCACTTTAAGAAAACGCTTAGAACACACCATAAAATGGATAAAGATGATATGGTATGAGTGGGAAGATAACTCTTCACTATCTTTTGAACCTTTTGTAGGTTTTTGTAGCGATCCAGAGACAAAAGAGGAATATTTGACTCTCCCTGACTGTCCAACAGGATATTCTTGGCTTTATCTATCGCAAATTGAGTACAGCTGTGGACATGATACGACAGTTTTCCAACAAACCCTACAAACCACAGACCGAGAAGAATATCCTATTTTGAATTACTGGTTTTCTTTTCTTGAAGCACAATATGATTTTAGAAACAAGGCTTTTGATAATCTACCACAACGTATTTATCAGTTAGCACTAGTATATAGCTCAATGAAGAAGCACCATCAAAGCGGTAGAGGAGCTGCAGAAAAAGGATCTTATTCTATATCTAACACTGATTTATCCGACTATGCTTCTGTCAATAATATCATTGCAATTTTTGTAGCAGCACTTATTGTTGAAATGCAGACAAACAGTGACACAAAAGGAATTCTGGCTAAATGGCGCACAAATTCATCTGAATTACCTATTAAAGACAAGATATATTCTGCTCTTGATTTAGTTGAAGCTATACTGTTGGGAGATTATAATGAAGCACTTACAGTTATGTACACTCCTAATGAAAAAGTTGAAAAACTACTTGTGGCATCAATAAGAGTTATTCATAATGCAGAAACGAGCTTAGAAGACCTTCTTTTTGCACACACATATATTTCGTCATCTTTCATTAATAGTCCATGGCAAGATTTTGTCATAAAAGATTTGGTAGAACTTCTTTCTCTCCAATGGTTAGAAAAAATAAAATTTCGAGCAAAGTTAAAAACACCTATGCTCACAGTACCGCAAATAAAACAAGCCTGTGAAAGTAGTGAAACTGGTAAGAAAAAAATTGCTCAGATACTACTTGCTGTCCATCAAGCTGTTTCAGTAAAAGTGCCATTATCACCCAAGTTTTTTCAGCGTTTTCGAACTTGGACAGAATCAGAATCAAATCAGAAATAAAGACCTGCAACAGAATAAAATCACGCTGCATAACGCCTCATCAAATGAATTTTACAAGCATGATGAGTGTTCCATGTATAATGATCCGCAGCGTTTAACAGAGGAATTGAAAAGGATATGAGATAATTTTGTACCTGTGCTACAATTACAAGTACATGGTGCGAAACAAACAACCTGTCTTCTATCAGCTATTAGAAAAGGAATGAACCTATGACTATGATTAGAAAAACGTTATTATTAATATCAGATGAGGCAATGCCGAATGATCGGCATGATGAGGTTCCTGATCGTTTGCTATCTCTATTTACATCTCCAGTTATTGGAAGGGATAATATTATCTATCCGAGTTTTGTTGAAGAAGATGAAGATATCCCAATTGAGAGTATCGGTGAATTTAGAAATCCAATTCCAAGATGCACTGCATTTGCGTTTCGATCAGACTGGAAAGATGTCAATAATGATCTTGAGATAGCGTATGTTAAGATGAATGATCCATCTGAAAGAGCAGTGTCATTGGTCGGTATGTATTCGGAACATTCACCAAAATATCCACCGCCTATTCGAAGTCTATTTGATGATACATTTTGGGATAAATTACCTGTAATGACTCATGAGACTTTCCGTTTTTATATAGAAAATTTGGGTATGTATGTTACAATGTTGGCAATACCAGATTTAGGTGATAAATATGACACAAAAATTGGATTGTCTACTGCCGGATTCAAGGAATGGTGTTCAATAATGGATTCAGAATTAGCCAAATTGTAATTTTATGGAGAGTGAGTATAACAAGGTATGCATCAGCAAGATACTTTTCCAAGTAAGATTTTTGAAATAATTCAAGAAATCGCTAATCACTCAGTTGAAGGTAACTATATCTTCCGTGGTGAGCCAAAACACCATTGTAAAATATCTTCAACACTTTATCGTGAATGCGAACGTATTGTTAAGGAAGCGGGTCTTGAGAGTGAATTGTCTGATTTTAACATTGAGAATATAGAGAGTGAAATTCCAAATCAAGTTAAAGCATTTATGACTTCTGGTGAGCAAGTGTCTGACTTATCTATTCTTACACAATTACAACACTACGAGAGTCAAACGAATCTTATTGATTTTACGACTGATTTTAATATTGCTTTATTCTTTGCTTGTGATGGTCAACTTGGTGAGAATGGGAGGGTTATTGTTCAGAAAAGAAATTTAGTTCTGATCGAACAACCATCAGGGATAGAACATCGTATTTTAGCACAAAAAAGTGTGTTTGTTCGCCCAAAACGAGGTTATATTGATCCAGATGAAGCCCATTACAAGGTTGTCTGTATTCCGGCAAAACTTAAAAAGGATATACTAAGGTATCTTCGAAATACAAACGGTATCACTGCAGAAAAGATTTATAACGATATCCATGGATATATCAGAAATCAAAAGATCCACAAAACTGCATATAGCGAATTCTACATAGCATTTGCCTATCAAAACAAGGCGGAACAGATTGAGAATCCTGTAGAAAAACATGAGTTATGGGATAAAGCGATTGAGCGTTATGGTAAGGCAATATGCTATAATCCTAACTTCCATCCTGCTTATGCTAATCGTAGTACTCTATACTTAAATAAAGGAGAATCTATTAAGGCGATACAAGATCGTTTAAGAGCATGGGAAATATATCCTAAAATCGCCCTTGATCCTGACACTTACCGTGATTCAAAGGGAGCCTGGTCGTGGATGGTAATTCAGGATCCTATAAGTGCACTCAGTAGTATTCTGGACTCTTATGACTATCTGGAATATGATGAAAGTAATTCCGAAGGCATTGTTAAGCTCCGGGTTAAAGTTAAAGATTCTTGTTTAGAGGTTGAGCGTGATAACCGAGTCATGATCCACATTAAAAACGAATTAGAACTCGCTACTGATCGGTTCTATATACCCATACTTAATCCCGTGTCAGGTTCACCTACACAGGATGAACAAGATAAAAAATGGACATATTTCACTTTGCATGAAGAGGAACCACCTAGAAGGATTTGAAACAGATAGAATCCCTGCAGTGAGTCTCATCAAACGTAAGCACAGCACAATGAAAAACTACAATGGGAAGATGAGACAAAACACAAAAACAACTATTTTTATGAAAGGAATCGCTATAAAATGTGTCAAAATCTCAAACAGCTAACACCTGTGGATATCAACGAGGTTTGGGAAACCGAACCACAGCACTTTACCCCGTGGCTTTCAAAGGAGGAAAATCTAACGCTTTTAGGTAATACTCTTCGTATGGAACTTGAACTTGAGGCGCAGGAGGTAAACATAGGAGGCTTCCGCGCTGACATCCTGTGCAAAAATACAGAGGATGATTCATGGGTGCTGATTGAAAATCAATTGGACACAGCTGACCATAAACATTTTGGACAACTTCTTACATACGCAGCAGGTTTAGATGCCTCTACAGTTGTATGGATTGCTAAGACATTCCGCAGCGAGCATTGTGCCATGTTAGACTGGCAGAACAAGATCACTGATGAACGGTATCGTTTCTTTGGTGTTGAAATGAAGGTCTGGCAAATTGGAGATTCTGATCGTGCTGCACAATTTGATGTTATTTCAAGTCCCAACGACTGGAGTCGTAGTGTAAATAAGAACACACAAAACATAGCCGATCAAGAATCCTCCGGCACGCGACAATGGAGGAGAAAATACTGGACAGGATTACGAGAGTACATGATTGCTAACAGCAGTGTTAATTGTCCTGAACCCATAGAACGGCGTTACATCCAATTCAGTATTGGACGTACAAACTTTGGCATATGGGCATGGCTGGCACATACAAGGAACGAAATAGGTATCTGGTTATACGTTAGAGGAAATAACACCAAGGCTCATTATCACTTGCTTAAGGAACAACAAGAAGAACTTCACAACGAATTTGGCGAAACGCTGGAATGGAATGAACTGCCTGAGTATGAAAGTAGTCGGATATGCTTAAATAAAAGAGACACCGATCCGTTAGACGAAACCGATTGGGAATCGCAGTATGAATGGTTTAAGGTTAAATTAGAATTGTTTAATAGAGTTTTCCGACCGCGCATCAAGGCACTTGATGCTGCAGATTGGGTTTCAGAGGATTTCGAGGCAGATGAGGAGATCGAAGGGTTGGAAGATGAACCTATCGCTATAAAAACTTAACACCCGGTCTTGCACGTTCAGAACTGAATGTGGCTGTCAGAAACTTTCATAATATACTAAAGTCAATTTCAAGGAATTCTGCGATTAACACTCGGCACTATGTGCCAGGCTTTTCTTTAACCACTCGCAACATGCTCCATCTGTTGGTGTTAATTTCCGCTTTCACCGCTATGTTCACTGGCACCGACTTCAGCATGAGGTGTCCATCCGTTAAAATCTTTACCTGTTGCTGTAAGTTGAACATCTCTTTTTTCACCGGATGACAGGTCTACCGATGGTGTCGGTCCAAGTTCCACCCGATTAGATAAGTGAACTTCAACGCGGACTTGTTTCAACGTTTCGCCAGTGGTGTTTTCTACCGTGCCTTCAAAGGTATTGGTTTGTACGTTATAATTCATGATGAGGCGCACACCTTTTCTGACCGTATTGTAGGTTTCGTTAAACGTAATACCAATTCTATTTAATATTTTCTCTTTTATTATTTTTTATTTTTGCTATACTTATTACAAATTTTCAGTTTATAGGATTTATATTAATGAAACTAAAACCTTCACAGATAACAGAAAGTATTGCCGAGTTGAAAAGCATGATAAGAAAAACATCAACAGGTTACCAAAAGCAAAGACTGACAACTCTTTTCCTATTTCGTAGTGGTCAAGCCACAACACGCAAACAAATCGCGGAGATGATAGGTGTTGACCGAAAAACGGTTGGACACTGGTTTGTGTTTTATGCGTCAGAAGGACTTGATCCGCTTTTGACACGGCATTATTCCCCGGGTCGTCCCCCTCAACTGACTCCAGTTATCAACAGATAATAGATTATATTGAAAAACCTTTGATGTCAAAATGAACTATAAAGCCGTTCATGCGTTGGTTCACTATAAATGGAAAGCTAAACTCAAAGTGCCCGTAAAAGTCATATAAAAAAACGCGAAGCGACTGAAGCGTTTGTGTCCAACTTTGAACAAGAAGTTGCCAACGCTATTGAAACGAAACAATCGGATTATCAAAGCATCCGTCTTTTCTGTCAAGATAAAACGAGATATGGTCTTTTGCCTATTACCAATAGACGCATTTAATACCATATAATCTATTAGAAATGGTATTATATTAAGTGTGATTGATTGGAAATCAATGATTAATAGGAATGTATTGATTGTGTGTCAATTGGGTTTTCTTTATAGAATGTTCAGAGATTTCCTTTATTTGTTCCTTAATTTGCCTGAAGAACTGGAGTTCACCTTTTCTAACGTACCGCCAAGATTGTGGAACAACAAAGTTTAAGAACTGTTCTCTCAAGTCATTTAGAGGGACAAGTTTTTGAAATTCCCAAACTTCCGTAATTTCAAATGCATAAGCAACAGTTTGTCCTTCAAAATAAGTATCAAAATCCCTTTTATTAACCTGTGCGATATCTTCTACCATATTCCAAATCTCTTTGGGTGTACCAGTCCAAAAATTTCCGACACGAAAACCACCACGTAGTGCCATAATAGGACTAGAGACATAGACAAACACTTCACATTGCTCTATATGTTGGACAATTCGTCTGCGAAGTTCAACTGTTTTGAGTTTCTTAAAGACTAAGTCGGCGTAACAAGGTTTCAAGGAAAGAATTAAGGGTTGCATTTTAGTTTTCATAGCGAGTTGTATATCCTTTTTGAAATAACACTTGGAATATCTCTGGTAAAACTTTTGATGGACTTCGCAAAGATAATCCAACGTTATTCTCTTTATAAACTTTTTTTAGGTCCTGCAATGAAATAGGTTTTCGAAAGGGGAATGTGTGTGAAAATTTCAAAGCCATAAGTTCTCTTGTTGGATCATTTTTGCACATTTTAAAGATGTCTCTCCATTCCAAAATCCCGAATTTTTTGAATTTCCTGAAAAGTTCTTTTGCTGAGTCAACTACCACATCATCGAGAAAAGAAGTAGCTATAATTTCTTTTTTTTTGCTGACGTACCACAGAATTCGGGCAGGGGCAACAAGCATTTTATGGCGATTTTTTGATCGATAATACACGTTATCCCAACGCAGTAAGATATGCGGATTCCCTCCAAATAGACTGTTAGAGGACTGCTCTCTGTCAATGAGATCCATTGCGTAGTGGGGTTGAATTGGTATCAAAAAATAATTCTGATCAACATTACCTAAAACAAGGGGAGAACAACGCCGTTCAAATTCAATATCTGACATTGCTTGGAAAGTGCCTTCAAATTCAGGATTTAACTCTGAAATCGCTGTCAAGGCTTCCGTGCGGTTCAGGTAACTTGAAAAGCAAAATCTAACGAAACTTTTATCTTGTTCTATAAATCCCATTTCTATTAGGTCTGGTATCAAACTGGGTGTGAGTGAAGAAGTATTAAACTTGACCATTTCAATATTCTTTTCAACTGCTTTGGAGACGGTATCTGCAATTAAAAAGCGTCCGAATAATGATCCTTTGACAGAAGTTGCTATTCTCGCTAAGGGAACATTGAGTATTTTACTGGAGTTACTCATCAATATTCGAATGGCAATAATATCATCATCTGATCGGAGAAGTTCGCATTCGGATTCATTTGTTTGAACAATTAACGATTCCAATTTTTCTCTTAATTTACCTTTCCTTTCTCGATATTTCTGGAAAGAAGCAAAGGGAAAATTCATTAAGTCTTTAGACATTAAGCGTTCCCAACGAAGATTTAATCCGGCAATGCGATTTGGTGCATAAGATTGTCCTTCAGTCAACTCATGAAGTTGTATTATTAACTGTGCAGGATTTACTACCTCAATATTTGTTGTGTCACAAATTTTCTTTGAAGCCTTCAATAGATCCCCGTCCCTAGTAACAAAAGTCTTCACATTAGAAGCAGCAGCTTTTGCTAATTGCCTAATATCAGATTCTTGACTATGCTTCTTTCGAGGAAGAAAGTTACTTAGACGGATCTGATATTCCTCGACTAAATTTGGGTCATATTCAATTTTAGGGAAGTTCTGAGCTCTGTTTTGAGATCTCTTACGCTTTAGGTCGTCGTCCTGTCGGTGAATCTCATTTAAAAGTTCATCGGTGATCCATAGGTCAAGAGAATCTACTAAGTAGTCAGCAAGTAGTGCTTTAGCTGGCATTGATTTATCGGTATCTGGTTCATCAAAGTCAAAGAAGATTTGGGCATCAATTATAATATCAAGGGCATCTGTTGACGTTTTTCCTTGAAAAAGTTCTAATTGGTCATTCTGTGCCAAAGTAAGTTGCCAGATTGTCAAAATGTTACCAGCCTTGGATCGACTTAGTTTTTCACCTAAAGCTACGAAGTCTAAGTTTGGCCACATATCATTTGCTGGAAAATCACGGCGGCAATTGAGTCTTATAGACTTTTGAGTACTGGCAGACCTCTTTAATTCATTAATCAGTTGCCTTGCTATACCACGTCCACGGTGGTCTTCCATTACACAAAGATGAGTAATTCTAAAGTAGTTTATGCGATCCGCATAGAGTAAGTAACCAACAAGATGTCCATCATTAGTTTTAGCCCCTAGCACACTTCCTTTGCTAAGATAACTTTGAAGGGCTTCTCTTGGAAGAAAACCAAGTGTTCGACTGTAACGTTTCATTAACTCGTCTACTAGGTTTAAATCGACTGATGATAGTTGTGTAATTGTTACGTTCATAATCTTGATTGTGAGTTCTTCTTATAAACTATATAAGGAGTACAAGATAGAAAATACTATAAGATTAATAAGTTAAAAATATTATAACACAATATTTATTTGCTTCAAACTTATTTTTTAGGTATTTTAGTAAAAAATCGTCTACGGGAGCATAAACATGATAATTCAAAAATCCGGGCAAATCTGAAATTCATACACTTCCTCCACAATCTCATCGTCGGTTAAGCCGTATTACCTATATACCAGTTTATGAATCTGAATTTCAAGATTGGATGTATCAGCGCGTTAGATTCGTTTCTATATACAACTCTACGAGTTAACCTTCCGCCAGCAGGATGCCCACAATTTTCTCTTTCGCTGCGTCTACAATGCTATCACCTTCTTGTCTAAGTTCCGCTATATGAGCCAAACGCTTATTCACTTCTTTTACAAGACAATATCGGTATTATACCATCAAAGCGTTAGTATGTCAAAAACTCAGGACCAAGCAGCGTTGTATAAACCCGATTATAAAACATTGTAAGAAGGTTAGAAAATGTTAACATATTCTGCAAACATTGACTTATCTATGCTCCACAAACTCTTAAAAACCATGTCCTGACTACCTATCAAATCCTCAAACTGCGGAAATCCTTCCAGAACAGTTTTATGATCACATCCGCGATATTTACGCAGTGCAGGAAATGCTCGGACATAAGAACATCAAGACCACGTAAAAGTTTCTTGGTGTCAACTATCAGAACCTCTGTCTAGTCGTAAGACTGAACTGTACATAACGACAATTACAGTTAGTTAGACAAGTTTACAAGCGACAAAAGAACCTGATGCTTAAACAACTACATAAAAAATTGTATGGACTACACCTCAAGGAACTTTCCGATCCGAGTTGTTTATGATTCGCTAATGATAATGTAAATATATAGTTAGTATTATTGCGTATTGGAAGGTCGGTTTACTCCAAATATTAGTGACTCTAAGTTCAGGCATCACGGTGTACTTAAAAGATTTTAGGCGATCTACGCACACATGCAAGAATACATATCCGCACAAGTGCTGAGACGCACATAAGCACATCAACACACCCGCACATACGCACACATGCAGCATCGTAACGTTTTTTCAAAGTTGTCGTTAATATAACCACATACGCATATGTGCAGCAACGCACACATGCACATACACACTAACGCACATACGCACACATTGAGGTATAGAATGAATTCAATAGCCGTATTGTCTCGTAAAGGTGGCACTGGTAAAACAACCCTTGCTGTTCACCTTGCCGTTGCCTCAGAAAAGGCAGGACATACCACTGCACTAATTGACCTTGACCCGCAAGCAAGTGCTGCAGAATGGCGGGACACTCGCGAAGATGATACACCTGCTGTTATGTCCTGTCACTCATCTCGTCTACAATCAACACTTGACCTGGCTAAAGAGAACAGGGCAACTCTCGCTATCTTGGATACTGCCCCACATACAGAAACTTCTGCCCTGGACGCTGCTAATGCAGCCGAATTTGCGATCATACCATGCAAACCTTCCATAATTGATCTGAAAGCCGTCAAATCAACTATCAATGTTATACAAATTGCTAAGGTGCCTGCATGTGTTATATTGAATGCTGTTCCGCCACGTGGGGATCTTGCTGAAGAGGCTCGGAAAGCTATTGAACATTATGGTGTGCCATGTGCTCCTTGTGAAATCGGGAGTCGTATCGCATTCGTACATTCATTCATTTCTGGGCTCACAGTCTTGGAATATGAACCGATCGGGAAAGCATCACAAGAAATTAAAGCACTTTACAAATATATTGCAAAGGAAATGGGAGTATAGTCTAATGAAAAAAAAGAAATTATCTCAAGCATTATTGGAGAGAGAACAAGAACTGAACCCACAGAAAGTTGAAACACAGGTTGAACCTGCTCAAAAAGAGGTCAAAGTCGCACCATCTCGTCAGAAAAAGCGTCATATCTCTGGGTATTTCAGTGAAGATGTCCACAAACAACTCCGACTAATCGGGTTCGAAAACGACAAAAGTATTCAACAGATGTTATCTGAGGCTTTAAACATGTACTTTACTTTTCATGATAAATCACCAATCGCATAATTCGGTAAATCATAATCCTTGTTTTCATTGCGAAGTTGCCACCGCGCCGCAGCCACTACAATCGATATTGACGAAGGCGCGCGCCCTTGTCCGTGTAGTTTTGTGATATAAATAGCTAAAGCATTATCAGAAAACTCTACGCTCTGATCCGAAAGGTATGTCTGAATCCCTGTCAAAGCACTACTATATGCTTTCATTGTATTCGGTGCAATACTTGCACGAATCAGTTGCGTCAACTCTTCACTCACGGCTATGTTGGTACTTGTGTCATTGTCCGATTGGACGATGCTTGTGTTGTTCATTATTTGTTCCTTTAGTAAGTACGCCATCCACCTTTGTAGGATTGTATAATCCCGTTGCCATCTTCATCTGTACTGATTCCGGCAATAGGCTTTCCTGCGGTATTGAAGACATCTATAACCCCGCCATCTTTACTTGCAATGATGCCGGCAGCTACCTTTCTATCTTCGTTGACAACTTCCAATTCTCTACAAACAATTTTATCAATCACTTGTCCATTTTGTTGCGCGTGTGTAGTATCCCCACCAAGCGATGTGAGGATATATCCTGCGATTGTAAATAGACACCCGATAAACATATACCCTAATTTTTGTTTGACATTCATTATTGGTTCTCCAATTTATTTATATTTTGTATTTCCTTTCAATGATACGAGTTAACGTCAGATAACGCCTCTTATCTGACCTTATTATAAACACAAAAATATAAGATGTCAATACTATTTACATCACTTTTTTAGTTGTAAAATACATCCCAATATTGTATCATGGGAATATACCGATACATCATACTGGAGGTATACTATGAGGGAAAGACATACCGAACAGAAAACAATAAGCTTTACAAGAAGTATGTATGAAAAAATTGGGAAAGCTGCAAAAGAATTTAATGTTTCATTTGCGGAGGTTGTTCGCGAATGTGTTGATCGGGAACTGAATAGGCTTATTGACAGAGAAAAAAAGAGAAAAAAATCCGCTGCAAAATAGAATCAACATAGATAGTGACTTTAGGCAGAAACACCGAATATCTTCCGAAATCTGATATGAACAACAAGAGTCAAATGCTGCGGTTGCATGTGAAGAAATCAATTGAGAAAATAAGGATTTTAGATAGAATTGATTAAAAGGTAAATTGTAAGGAGAATCTATGAAAGCTAAGGAAAAACCTATTCTTGAATTTATGAAAGGACAGAAGCAATTTTGTGTCCCAATTTTTCAACGTAGATACAGCTGGGAACAAAAAAATTGCAATCAACTTTGGAAATCCGTGCTGGATGCAGGTGAAGATGATAAAAGAGAACAGCATTTTCTGGGATCAATCGTCTACATGGCACGAGAAGTACAAAACATGGGAAGCATGCCAAAATATACTGTAATTGATGGACAACAGCGATTAACAACCTTGTCACTGTTGATATTAGCACTTAGCCGAACTATAAATGAAGATACTGATATTGACAAAACTCCGCAAGAATTATCAAATGACTATCTTTTCAATGAAGGGAAAACAGGAGAATTACGCCTTAAACTACTTCTCACTAAGAGCGATAACGAAACCTTTGACTACTTGCTAAAGACTATGGAATTTCTACCTGACAATCCATCTCGTTTCTTGGTGGAAAACTACCAATTTTTTGAAAAAATGCTTAAAGATGTCACTAAAGGTAACGTCAAAGACGATTCCAATAATCCAAGAGATGTTAGCCTAAAAACCGTGTATACCGGTCTCAAGAAGTTGATGATTGTAGACATCGTTTTGGAAGGGAATGAGAATCATCCGCAAAAGATATTTGAAAGTCTCAATTCAACTGGGAAAGATCTCACAGAAGCGGATAAAATTCGCAACTATGTGCTCCTGCATCAGGAACCCCAGGTCCAAGACAGACTGTATAAAGACTATTGGTTTCCTATGGAACAGTATTTTGGCAAAAAGGAATACACAAAACGCTTTGATAGTTTCATACGGGATTATATCACGCTAAAAACTGAGCGGATTCCTGCCCGTAGAGGTATTTACGACAAATTTAAAGCATATCTTCCTGATTATTTATTCAAGAATCCAGAAAACGCGGAGAAAATTGTCAAAGAGATTCGACGCTATGGAAGACACTACGTTGATATTACACAAAAAGAGGAGGATACGGAACTTCTCGAATGTTTAGAGGATATATGGGCCCTGCGTGCTGAAGTTGTCTATCCGTTCTTACTTGAAGTCTATGATTATTATAAACGAGAAGATCTCGAAAAATCGGAAGTAATTGAAACGCTTCGATTGGTAGAAAGTTACGTCTTTCGACGTTCTATATGCGAATTGTCAGATAAATTTCTTAATCATATCTTTGTATCGATTTTGAAAGAGATGTCTAAGGACAATGCGAACAATTATATTATGTCTTTAAACGCTACTTTATTGGGCATGCCTTTCCACAGACGTTGTCCTAAAGATGATGATTTTAAAGAAGCATTGTTGGAAAAAGACATTTATACTGCTCAGTCTGGTCGCATCTGCAAATATATACTACGTAAACTGGAGAACTATGGACATAAAGAACCTATCAATGTTGACGACTATACAATTGAGCATGTGATGCCACAAACAAAAAATCTGGATCCTGTATGGCGGCAGGAATTGGGCGGAAACTTTAGCGAAATACATGATACTTACCTACACACTATTGGTAATCTAACACTTACTGGTTACAATTCAGAGTATAGTGATCGTCCCTTCAAAGAAAAACGGGACATGGAAAAAGGATTTTGCCAGAGTCACTTATACTTGAATGAAAGTCTCGCTCGCGCGGAACAGTGGAATTTGTCTGCTATCCTAGCAAGAGCAAGAGAACTTGCAGAGAAAGCTTGCAAAATCTGGATTTATCCCGAAGGCGACAAGGACCGAAACTTCAATAGTGATAACTTATCTATTGAGCAGACCTATAACACCCCGTCAGCGGCGCAAAAACTTAGTGTGATGATGGATAATGAAGAAGTAATTGATCATCATAACACACAGAATACTTTCGTTGAGGTTATTGTAAAACTTGGACCGGAGAAAGTCATGAATGTCCATTCCCGTACTGTATCAACAGAACCATTTCCTAACGGTAGACAACGTCAACACGGAGAATTTTACATAAATATAAATCACGGGGTAGTTGAGAAGCAACGTGTTCTTGAAAAAATTGCTGAGGCACTTGGTGTTTCAATGCACATAGAAATTGTTAAAAAATAGTTATTTAGAAATATGGATTTTTCTGTCCGTGATTTATACCTTTACGAAATCAAACTGACCTTGTTATCCTTTGCATAGTAGTATTAACGTGAGTTCGGAAAAAGATTTAGGGTTCTAAAGAAAGCGTTGCTGTCGGGATCCGTTTGCATTCCAGCAAGTTCAACGAAGGTTTCTTCTCCAAATAGGTATAAGCAATTAAGGCAGCCACCATGTTCACTTGGAAGTTGATAAAACTTCTATGCCGCGTATGTTGAAGTTGTGTCTGCGTTTTTATTTCTTTGATACCCGATTCAATCAGCATCCGTTTTTTCAGCAAAAGCACATCAAAGTCCGATAAAGGTTGCGGCTTCATGTTCTTGCGAACCTTATATACCAACTCAATACCTTGGGTTCGCAAGTATTCACGCAGGTCTTGTGAGATATACCCCTTATCCGCATAGAGTTTGCCATATAAGTGGGTTCCCAACTTCGGAACAACTTTCCGGTCATCTGTTGTAGCAGGTGTGAACTCAACACCTAAAAGTTCACCAGATGTGTTGACACACAGATGAAGTTTGAACCCGCTGAATGCCATACGCGCATTCAGCGTTGATTTGGTAGAACCAACCGACAGAGTTCTTGCTAAGGGATGCCTGTTCAACAAAGACTTTATGTGTTGGGATTCGGCGATTGCGGCAAACCGGCACTGGCGTAGAATCTACGAAGGAAATACCATCACAGATGCCAAAGCGTGTGTAAAGATATATAGACAAAGGTTCAAGGACTTCTTGTTGAAGTTCCACAAAGCGGTTATAACTCACTAAGTTCGGAAATGCCCACTGCAAGTAGCACCGGACGTGTTTTTCATAATAAGCTTTTAAGGTTCGATAATCGCTTTGATGGAAAAGGATAAGGATCGTCATCACCTCACTGGGATGTAGAGTGCGCGGTCGTCCTCGTGTTTCAAGGGAGCGATCCGCTGGCAGTTGTTGAGAGGCTTTATATTTTTTATAGACGTAAAAAAAGTCGTCAATATTACAGAAAAGTGATATGATAAACATCAGAGAACTTCTTTTGTGTTGGATAATGATTTCATTATATCAAAAGGGTTCTCTAAATACCACAAACTCGGACTTTATTTCCGAACTCACGTTAGTATTATATAAAAGGAAAGTAAAGTTTTCCAGAGAACTTGTATTATTCCACGAACTGTGCTTAAATAACTCAGCTTATCATTTTCCAATACTAGAACGAAACTGTAAACTATTATCTAAGCCTTATCGTCATGAAACTACAATCACAAAATGGGACTTGAAACAGAAGTCAACACCTTTATTATCGGCAACTATAAAAAAGCAAGAAGTCTTTGTATTGGGGAAAGTTACGAACAATGAAGACGGACCTATAATTTTATCAAATTGCACCACTACCTGTCCCATAACAAAACAAAGGAAGTATATAATGCGTGATGAAGTCAAAGAAAGATTATTAGAAAATGGACGCAACCTCAGAAAATCCAAAAAACATATAATCTGTCAAGTTCAAACTATTTCCATTAGGAAGTATTCAAAGGAATACATTGAAACAGTCAATCGTAATAGAAAAATAGCGGAACAAAAAGGAGAATTACCACCTGAAGTCCCATTGCAGTTAATTCACCGTCATGCAGAGGATCTGGATTTTGACAGTGCAATAATACCTCCTGGTGGTATAAGCAAAAAGGGGTATGTCAATGAAGCATGGATTGAATATTATATTGATTCAATTCAAATAAATAATAAATCCTACGACATAATAAACCCTTACTTTCATAATACTAAAAGTCGTATAGTTCTTTTTGAAATCTGTGATAATAAGAATCAACGTAGCTTACTACCCAGCCCAAATAAATTAGTTGTAAAATACTTCAAAGAGAAAGAAATATAATGTCTGAAAAAAATAGACTGGACACACCTAATCTCAAAAGAATTAAGACAAATACTACCCACTGTATATGCAATCAGGAGAATGGAAAAGAAACGTAAAGAAGTTCTTTCCTACCTTTGGTATCAAAAAATCCGATATACCCTATGCGAGACGTAGAATACATAGTAGGATCGTACAATTCCAGCAAGAAAGAAAAGATCAATTTTAAAGTAAGGAGATAACATGTACATTTGGACGCAAGATAATGTAATAATAAATTTTGATCAGTATACACGCGTTGATGTTCGTGATATAATGGGCACGCGCTCAGATAAATATGTGGTATTGACTTTCCGACAGAAAATACCTTTAAATCACATAAAGGAACACATATAGCCAGATTTAAGAACGAAGTAGATGCACACTTTCGCTGTTGTCTTTTATTTAATGTCCCAGTAGATCATGCAGGTGCTTGGGATGCTACTGCTATTCCACTCTTATCTGACACATGGAATAGACTTAAAAAGCACTTCTCATCAGATGTTGTTATTAGCGACGATCTGATAGGGCGGTCAGAAATAAGTGTTACTGGTCTAAACGAGGTCACAATAACATATCCATCAGAACTAGACATTAACTATAGACAGAATATTGAAGAATATCAGAAACAAGTAATGGAACAATTAACAGAGGAATTACCTATAATTTGTAGTATGGAAAACGTCAAACGATCCAAATAGACTATTACGCAAATTATTTACGAATATAAACTTCTGAATGGAACAAGGAAAGACAATATTGAGAAGATCAACAGATGATAAATTCAGAACAATAATTGAATTGAATACGTTCTGGTATTATGACCAAGAATATGAAGACACTTATGAAGGGCGTATCAATGCCCTGAAGGAAAATCTACTACTTCTTAGAAATCGTGTTCAGAACGAAGGACTGTCAGTAGAACTCGTAGCGGAATTCCTATATAAGAGAGGTGAGAACGGGTTAAAAGGGGTACTTGCACTTACAGGATTTTCGTATGAATATCTAAAGCGTGTGATTACATTTATCCGTATCAGCAATAATCCAGAACTAAATGCACTTGTATACAGAGATCAATGGATCGATAAAGGTGAAAGCAACCAAATAATAGGTGTCCAAGAGTGGGGATACGGTCACATTCAAACTAAGATAAGAAAGGACAAGTATTTCAGATTAGGGATCGCCACGATCTTTATGGAGGGGGCGTCTATGGGGATATTATCCAAAGCGTTACCACTATTTTATCTAAAGAAATTAAGTTGCTCAAAGCTCAATTTTGAGGTTGAAGCTTTGCTGGATAGTCTAGTACGCTACAAGGAAGGGGGTGCATATTCTGCAGGAAAAGGTAAAAATCCTGAGCAAGTTATAGAAAAGTTATTAGCGGAAAACAACATTAGATACGAGAAGGGTGATTTGTCAGAATTAATTGATAACGCCCCAAATAAAAAAAGAACAATGGATTTCATTATACCAGACAAATTCAACCCAAAGGTCGTGATTGAAAGTTCATATATGTCAACAACAGCGTCAAATCAAGGGGACAAATCAAAGACAGAAATCCAGATAGATGGTTTAATAAAACAACATTATCCAGATGCTCGTTTTTGGGGTTTTGTTGATGGAATAGGTTGGTATGTCCGGAAACAAGATTTACGACGTATGGTTGATGCCTATGAGGACGTTTTTACGTTTCATGATCAGGAATTGGAAAGGTTCCAGTCTCAACTGTTGGAGGTGATTAAATAATGGAATACACAAACAAAATAGTTACTGGGGATTGCCTAACCGTTATGCGTACTATTAGTGATAATTCTGTGGATGTGACCTTCGCAGACCCTCCATTCAATCTCAAGAAAAAATATAATGGTTATATAGACAGCAAGGATATGGAAGAATATCTTCATTGGTGTCAGCAGTGGATTGAGGAGATGGTTCGCATTACCAAACCGACCGGATCGATTTTGGTTCATAATATACCGAGATGGTTAACTTATTACGCCTCTTTTCTGAATTACGTTGCAAACTTTCGACACTGGATTTCATGGAGTGCTCCAACATCACCAATGGGAAAAAGTCTTCAGCCCGCACATTATGGAATTCTTTTTTACGCTAAAGATATGAAGCAGAACAAGTGCTATGAACTAAGATCACCACATAAACGGGACAGGAAATCCAAATACCTCTCAAAAGACTATGGAGGTAAGAAAGCAGCTCTACACCCATACGGACCCTTAGTAACCGATGTATGGACTGACATTCACAGGATAAAACACAACAAATATCGAGACAAACACCCATGCCAGTTACCGATTCACTTACTCGAACGATTAATCCTAATGACTACCGACGAAGGGGATACGGTTCTGGATCCTTTTATGGGAACAGGAACAACGGCTGTGGCAGCCAAACGGCTTGGTAGAAACTATATCGGAATAGAACTTGACCCAATGTATGTGGAAATCATAAAAAACAAACTCTCACAAGAAACAAGTAATTCAAAACTCGGAGATGCATGGGTGAGTATTTTTCTAAAAAAGATTGTCACCCTTCGAAACATTGATTGGGATATTATAGAACCTTATTACATAATTCCGGAAGATCACAAACAAGTTGACTTTATAGAGATAAAACTAAATTCGTCAAATTCCGCTCACTCACCCCAGCCGTTAGATCTATCAGAAACAAGTTTATTTTAATAATACATTGCCAAACTATCCTACACCGTAGTAAAGAGAACTCGATTTGAACGGAACATTCATCACAAGGTTTATTTTCTATTGATTGTGCCTATTTGTCTAATAAGAAAAACAAAAACTTGATATAATCTATTATGTCAGGATAATACATTTGGTTCTCCTTGATATATTGTGTTTAATCAAAAATACCAATTATCCTGACATTTTCAAATATATTTATGCACCACCCTCAAATAACTAACCAAGATCAAAAGGAGATATAAATACATGTCAACATTAGTGAATACGCAAAAGGACAGTTTATTGACATAAACGAAATAAAAGAAATCAGGACATTCTACCCTGTCTGTCCACTTATCTTCCTTGAAAAAGATCAAATAGACAAGAAGGAATTTATACTAAGCGAAGATCAAATAAAAAGAATTGAAAACGACTTACTTCCTAGGTAGTGTTTACATTTGAAATGTTTTGACATTTTTCTGACATTTTAGTAGTCTGTATTCATGAACAACGATACTACAGACACTTCCCTTGAACTTCCGGTTGCTATCAGCGATGCAGCTTAGGAAAGTATTTTTCCTTTTCTCCAAGCATATCCAAACGTCTATGTAGGAGATGTCCAAGACTGCAGACGGTTTTTTCCCGCCCTTGTGTGGATAGCGAAAGAAGGAGCTACTTGGCGTGCTATCCCTAAAGTCTACGGCTATTGGAACACTATCTATCGTAGGTTCGGTAGATAGTGTGATGCGGGGGTTTTTGTTGTGCTTCATGAACATTTTCACGATGCCGGTGAGATTTCTGCTATTCTCATTGATAGCACGATGATGCGTGCCCACTCCTGTGCATCCGGTGCGCCCCAAAAAAAGGAGGACAAGACGCACAAGCACTCGGACAAACCCGGGACGGATTTACCACGAAACTAAATCTATCTCTCAGCGATAAATGGATACCTCTCAGATTTATTTTGACAAAGGGGCAATGCTATGATATGACGCAAGCATTCAAACTGATCACAGAATATTCGTTTGAGTATGTTATAGGGGAAAAAAGTTAATATTGTATCAGGTCTTTTTTCAAATATTGGGAATTTCATAACATCACTATTTTCAAAGGACGTAGAAGAAATAGAAGAAGAAACAGAGAACTAAACAATATGGAAGGATTAGTATGAGCAATGCAACACTGTTTCCACAAGAATCAAAAAATGAACGAAAAACCGAGAATCTCGTTCGAAAGCACTTTCAGAAATATAATTCTGAAATCACAATAGAAGAACAAATGTCAGATTCTCCACGAATTCAGAAATTATTGAAGTCCGCTTCCAAAACTGGAACGGGAAGAGGTAAACCAGAATTTATTATTCAATTTCATGATAATCCTGATTTACTTGCTGTAATTGAATGTAAAGCTGATATACAACAGCATGAAAGTTCAAGTCATGATCAATATGAAGATTATGCAGTTGATGGTGCTTTGAATTATGCATTACATTTGAGTAAAGAATATGATGTTCTTGCAATTGGCGTAAGTGGCATAACAGAACAAAACTTAAAGGTTTCGCACTTTCTGCAATTAAAAGGTGATGGCACACCTGAGCCTATTTTTTCAGATTACCTACTACCACCACAGGACTATATTACTGGATATATCAATGATCCCAGAAAGTATCAAAAAGATTATGAGTCTTTACTCGTATTTGCGAAATCTTTGAACAAACGACTTCACACTAATAAAGTATCTGAGAGTAATAGATCACTATTGATTAGTGCGATACTAATAGCACTTGAAAGACAGAGTTTTAGAAACGCATACAAATCTGAAAACAACCCTACCCAACTATCAAAAATGTTGATAGATGCGGTAAAAATACAACTCCAAGATTCTGGTGTTCCTCTAAACCGTCTTAACGTTCTTGTTGGAAAGTTTGATTTCATCAAGGATGAAACAATGTTACAACAAGAACAAGGGGAATTGTGCAGTATCATTGAAGATGTTGATAAGGAAATAAATTCCTTTCGGAAAAATCATCAATACAGAGATGTGTTGAGTGGTTTATACGTAGAGTTTCTACAATACGCCAACTCAGATAAAGGTCTTGGTATCGTTCTTACACCGCCTCATATAACCAGTTTTTTCGCAAAGTTGGCAGGAGTCCATAAAAACTCTGTTGTTTATGATAATTGTGCTGGAACAGGCGGTTTTTTAATTGCAGCTATGAAGGAAATGATTGATGATGCATCAGGAGACAGCAAAATTGAGGAACGAATCAAACAGTCCCAAATTTACGGTGTCGAAGTCCAGTCAAATATATATCCTCTTGCAGTCTCAAATATGTATATCAATCAGGATGGTAAATCAAATGTCCTACTTGGTAGCTGTTTTGATGGTCAAATAATGGCTAAGATAAAGGCACAAAATCCTACTGTTGGATTACTCAATCCACCATACAAAGGAGAAAAGACTGATCCGGAGGAACTGGAGTATGTAAGGAATAATTTAGCATGTTTACAGGAAGGCGGAACTTGTGTTGCTATTGTTCCAATGCAGTCAGCATTGGCTGTTAGGGGTAAGGTAAAACAACTTAAAAAAGATATTTTGAGTAATCATACGTTGGAGGCTGTCTTGTCTATGCCAAATGAGTTATTTTTCAACTCCGATACAAGTGTAGTTACATGTATTATGGTTTTCACTGCTCATAGACCACACCCATCTTCAAAAAAGGTTTATCTTGGATACTACAAGGACGATAAGTTCAAAAAGAATAAAATTAACGGTCGCTTTGATAGTGATAATACTTGGTGTGATGTTGAAGGAGAATGGCTTAATTGCTATCTCAATCGAACTGGGAAGAAGGGATTAAGTGTTAATATAGAACTCGATGAAAATTGTGAATGGGCTGTAGAAAAATATATGGAGACTGATTATTCTATTTTATCCAATAATTTATTTGAGGAAACACTTCTAAATTATTCAACATATCTGTTTGGTAATCAACTTAGTAATTCTGTTTCACGAAACCCGAGTAAATGTGTGGTTGTTCCAATTCCTCTTAATACTGATAAGTGGAAATTGTTTTCCATTTCGGACTTGTTCACAGTAACAGGAACAAAAACTACTCCTATTGAGGATTTAGAATTCTCTGGGCATGGTGAGTATCCTTTTGTTACCACACAGTCTACAAATAACGGTGTAAGAGGTTTCTATAATATTATGACAGAATCTGATTATGGAATTCTCACTATAGACAGTGCTGTATGTGGTTATTGTAGTTATCAAACTACACCATTTAGTGCTTCAGATCATGTGGAAAAACTCATTCCAGAGTTTAACATGGATATATATATTGCCATGTTCTTTGTCACGATATTCAATGTGGAACAGTATAGATATAATTATGGTAGAAAATGTAGTCAGACGAGAATGAGACAAGCTCAAATACGTTTACCTGTTGATACAAATGGTGAACCAGATTACGAATTTATGAGAGAATATATTTCACAATTAGAATACTCCTCAAATCTCGATACCAATACGAATAACTAACGAGAAATTATAACCTATAAAAGCACAGCTAGTAGTCTGTCCAGTCTAAACTTGAGGATAAAGTCGTTTTAGTCGAGTGCGTGCGTCTTCTGTTGTAAACTGCCAGTCAATCCCCTTTGCCTCTGCATTGCGCTGCTTCTGCCAGGCTTGCGTCTCTCTCCGTAGAGTTTCTAAGTCCGGGATCCGACGACACAGACATTGCCGCGTCAATACACTGAGTTCTATCTCAGCGATGTTCAGCCAACTCCCATGCTTCGGTGTATACACCAACTCCAAACGCGAACGCAAACGACGCGCCTGTGCTGCAGGAAAAGCTTTATACAACGATGCAAACGTATGCGTATTGAGATTATCACACACCAAGATCACGCGTTGTGCCTCCGGATAGACCTCCTCCAAAACCACTTTTACTTCTTCTGCCCAATCCACAGCCGTCCGTCGTTCTCGCACCGATACACGTCGCCACCCAGAAAGAACTTCAGTAAATAGGAAAAGCGACACGACACCCTTGCGTTTATATTCCGAATCCACACGCTCGACTTGACTGGGCTGCATCGGTTGGCTCTCTCGTAAATCTGCCTTCAGCTGCACAGGGTGCTCATCCATGTTCACCACCGGGAACGCCGCATCTAAAGGTTTCTGGTAGTAATCCAGCACATGCTCCATAGACGCAACAAACGCTGCGTTGTCATCCGGGGGGATTACCTATTGCTGACGAAGATGCGGTTTGAGCACGTTTTTTTTAGCGTCTGACGCACGGTTTCAGGTGAAATGCTCTCAACAATCTCAAGTTTCACTAACTCTGAAGCCAACAGCCGCAGCGTCCATCTTCGGAAACCTTCGGGCGGTTGACCACAACTCAACGCTATCAGACGCGCCTCGGCGGCTCCATCAAGTTTACGCGGACAAGGCGGTTCTTGACGCGCAGACCGACCTAAAGCCTCCGAAAACCCTTTTTCCACGCAGTCTTTCAACAACTCGCGTTGTGAATCACTGAGATCCACGACGTATTTCTTTTTCAAGTTAGTATACCTCCTAAGTCGTTTCTAACAGTCTAAGAGATACACTTTTCTATGTCAAGAGTTTGAAAAACAAAAAATAAAACTACAAGTTTAGACTGGACAGACTACTAGTTGTGTAAACTGGATGCGGATCCATTAATCCTAATCTCTTCTCTCTAACAATAGCATTTCTTACGGTGTTGGATTGACGACTTCAACATTTATGGTATTGAACTGTGCAATAAATGCTGGCTTAGAACCTCAATTCATTTCTTATTGCACATATTTTGGTTGTTTGCTACAATATATGTTGACGTTAGCAATTCACGGAGCGCGTGAGTTACGTCAGGGCTGCTTCCTAATTTTTTAGGTGCGCCGCCGGTGCAGGAACACCAGCGAGCGCGTAGCACTGCCATAGTAGAGATATGACAGCGCTGGTTTCTATTATATCAGAAAGCACCACTTTCGGGTATTTTAAAGTGGAAACCAGCTCCCTATAGGGCGAGTTGCCTGAATATGCTCCTCTTTCGTTGACACACCTGTCAACGCTCCCTGTAGACTGTCACAACGTGTATACACAACCCATGTGTTATTTGGTGCAGTCTAAAATGGGACACCCATAAACATTATATATCACACGAAGATCTACCTTAAACGTTTACATAACTCAACAGAAATTTGTTATTGACACAGACAAGATAATGCTCAGTAAGAGAAAACATACAGAAACAGAGAAGTGACAATTCATTTACTCAATGGAGCAGTGATGCCACATCGCGGGATCTATGAACTTGTAAAGTTAACAATTGACAAATTTGTTGATACAGCCAAACAAAGATGTCAGCGTCTGGTACACTCCAACACTGGATAGGATACGAGGAAACTTTGCGCAAGCAAAGAATGGTATGAAAGTCAAAGTTAACATACCCGTAAAATCTAAAGGAGTTTCTTGTGAAACCCAAAGTGTTTTTCAGTCTGATGTTGTTGATATTGTCAACGTTTCTATATATCTCTGACACAACTGCTGGAAATGAACCCTACACACAGTGGAGTCTACCCGAAGGGGCTAAAGCACGGCTCGGTAAAGGCAGGATAAATGATATAACGTGTTCACCAGATGGGGCGTTGCTTGCTGTGGCAAGTCGGATCGGTATATGGCTTTATGATATACAGACAGGTGAAGCACTTGCCTTACTTACTGGGCATACTGGGACGGTAGATCGTATAGCATTCAGTCCAGATGGAAAAACCCTCGCCAGTGGTGGTCAGGACAACACCTTGCGTTTGTGGGATGTGGATACACAGAAAGAAATAGCAACGCTTGAGGGACACACTGGGAGACCAAATAGTATATGGTTCAGTCCGGATGGACGCACCCTCGTAAGTCGGGATGATGATAATCCCCATAATTTCTTCATAAATACCACCGTGCGTATATGGGACGTGGACACACAGACGCAAATACACACACTTGAGGAACATGATTGGTGGGTAGTAAATAATATAGCGTTCAGTCCAGATGGGAAAACCCTCGCCAGTGGAGGTTCTGACGAGATTGTGCGCTTATGGGATGTGGATACACGAACGGAAATAGGCACACTACAAGGGCATGTCGGATATGTCAGTAGTGTCTCTTTCAGTCCAGATGGAAAGACAATCGCCAGTGGCGGTCAGGACACCACCTTACGTTTATGGGATGTGGATACACAGACGCAAATAGGCATACTTGAGGGACATACTCGAAGGATCAATAGTGTATCCTTTAGTCCAGATGGAAAGACAATCGCAACGGGGAGTATTTTTGACGTGCGTTTATGGGATGTGGATACACAGACACAAATAGGCATACTTGAGGTGCATACCTATGCTGTCCATAGTGTATCCTTTAGTCCAGATGGAAAGACAATTGCAGGTTGGCAAGGTGGTAATTGGGTGAACGTCTGGGATGTAAATAAGCAGACAAGAGCAACGACAAGAGCAACACTGGGGTTGTTCCGCGAACATATATGGGAAGTCTTGTGGGTTATTGATGCACTTGTTGATGCGGAAAAAAGAAATATATACACCATACTTACAGAACCTGTCGGGCATATCTCGGCTGTTAATAGTGTCGCATTCAGTCCTGATGGACGCACCCTCGTAAGTGCGAGTACTGAAAAGTACAATTTGCACAACGACTACACCGTTTTGTGGGATGTAGATACGTTCACACAAATAGGCACACTTGATATACATGATTTTAATAGTGTAGCGTTCAGTCCTGATGGACACACCCTCGCAACTGCGAGGGACCACGTGTATTTGTGGGACGTGCATACGCAGACACAAATAGGCAGACTACTCGGATATGTCAGGAGTGTCGCATTCAGTCCTGATGGACACACCCTCGCCAGTTCCAGTGGAAGATCCAGTGGAAGAGATTATTTCGGTTCCGGCACTGTCCATCTATGGAATGTGCATACGCAGACAGAAATAGGGAGACATTGGGAACATATCGGGGCTGTCAATAGTGTATCCTTTAGTCCTGATGGACACACCCTCGCCAGTGCGGGAAGTGTTGACGGCACGGTTCGTCTGTGGGATGTTGCTACATGGACAGAAATAGCGATACTCAAAGGACATACCGGATGGGTCAATGATGTATCGTTCAGTCCTGATGGAAAAATAATTGTAAGTGCGAGTCATGATCGCACGGTTCGTCTGTGGGATGTTGCTACATGGACAGAAATAGCGATACTCAAAGGACATACGGGGCGGATCAATAGTGTATCGTTCAGTCCTGATGGAAAAATAATTGTAAGTGGAGATCAGCACGGCACGGTGCGTTTGTGGGATGTTACGACGCTGACGGGCATGGGCATCCTTGAAGGACATACCCGCAGCGTCAATAGTGTGTCGTTTAGTCCGGGTGGCAAAACAATCGCAAGTGGGAGTGATGATGGTACGGTGTTGTTGTGGAACATCACATCCGTTGACCATGGCAATACACTGTTTGAAGCGACTGCACTACTTCTGGGAGGATCCCTCACAGCCCAGATAGACCCCGGCACTGATGTGGATTACTTCAGTGTCCCCATAGAGGTGCGCGGTCAACTCACACTTTGGACAACAACAACAGACTCCCTTAACATGATCGGCACATTACAAAATAGTGATGGCACCACATTAGCAACGAATGCAAATGAAAACGGTGATGAAGCATTAGATTTCAGAATAGAACACGTTGTGGAACCGGGGACCTATTACATCAAAGTCGAAAGTGAAGAGCAACAGACTGGCGACTATACCCTTTACGCTGCGTTTATCCCTGCGACAGATGTCAACCGTGATGGTGTCGTGGATGTGTTAGATCTTATGATAGTCGCTGAGAACTTTGGGAGGGTTGATACACCCCTTACAGGGGATGTCAACGGCGACGGTGAAGTGAACCGTGAGGACATCATCGCAGTTTTAGACGCACTTGATGCAGCAGCCGCTGCTCCTGCTATATCCACAACCGAAAGTCTCCAACGATGGATTGACCAAGCCAAGCAACTCTACCGGACAGATGCACGTTTTCAAAAAGGAATTGCTGTGCTGCAAAATCTACTAACCACACTAAGAGAGACACAGACGATACCGAAGGTAACGGCACTCTTGGCAAACTATCCAAACCCATTCAACCCTGAAACCTGGATACCTTATCAGCTCGAGAAACCCGCAGATGTCACACTGATGATCTATAGTGTGGAAGGTGCTTTCGTTCGGACTTTAGCACTCGGACATCACACTGCGGGTATGTATCAAAGCCGCAGCCGTGCGGCGTATTGGGATGGTAAAAATATGATAGGTGAACCTGTGGCAAGTGGACTCTATTTCTATACGCTCACCGCAGGCGAGTTTACCGCAACGCGGAAGATGCTAATAAGAAAGTAAGCTGTTACTATAATGGTTTAGATAATTACCACAAAGAACCACTTTAATAATTACGGAGGAACAGTCCCATGCGTGAAACTCTGGTATACAGCAAACTATTAGTCCTGTATATGATCGCTCTTTTCTTAATGAACCTATTTTCAGGGCAGGCGATAGCAGAATCGGAAACGACGACCTATCACTGGGAAAAAGATGAAATCCCTTCAGGACAAGAAACCGTCTTTGTCCCACAACCGATAGAGGTAGAAATAAAAAATACTGGCATAAAAACATCTATATCAGATAGCGCGAGTCTGAGATTAGCAGATTCGTATAACATGTATTTATCGCCAGAATGGGATGCTGATAAAGCATATCTGCTGCTACAAACATTACAAGATATGAGCCGATATACTTCCGTTTGGAGGCAAAACCCCAGTTATTGGATATTGAGCGATGTTCATGTGGCACAAGACATTGACTTGGGTCCCGATGTAGAATGGGGTAGTCTTCGGACAATAACGATTGCATCAGACGCGTTCACGTATGCACATCCGTTTGTCGCAAAAATAGATGGTGTTCAAGGGCGGTACTTTTCAAAGCGACTTTGGCGAGCCGTCCTCAGATTCGCAACATACATACCCGGAAGAGGAACCCAAGACTATGCAATAGACTACATGCTCAAGTATAACTATGGCGTTACGGTGCATGTGCCCGACTATGAAGGGCTAACAGGCGAACCTGACTATACATTTCGCAATTTTACCTATGAAGAAATCCTGGGGATCATGGTCATGTTTGAAGAATATCCAGCAGGCATGCATGTAACGCAAGGATTGAAATATCTTATCAGACGAGAAACAGATCCAACTGTTGAATACGCCGCACGCGCAAATACGAAAGCAGGTTATATAGAATTCACTGACAAAGCTTTTGAAGATGGAATCAATCACGATACACAACGGATCATTCTCCATGAAAAAGCACATTTCTTGTGGGATTACCTATTTGATGAGCAACTCAAAGCAGACTGGATAGAACTCGGTGAGTGGTACTATAAAGATGGAAGGTGGATGACAACCAATCAAACCGAGTTTGTATCAGATTACGCACATGGAGAAAATCCTAATGAAGATATGGCAGAAAGTATCGCTTACTATATCGTCACACCAGATAAATTACGATCCAGATCCCCCGCCAAGTATGAGTTCATACAGAACAGGATTATGCACGGAACACGCTATATCTCTACAATACGCGAAGATCTCACATTTGTTGTCTATAACTTATATCCCGATTATGTATACCCCGGAGAAGTCATACGGGTGGATGTGACAGTGGAATATGGAACATTGGTTACTATTGAAATAGAAACCCATACTGAAAACGAATTAGATTACTCAACATGGGGGTCTGTGTCCTTCAGATTGATAAATGGGAATAGTCGCTTCTCTGTTCAATTAAGTCCTGTAGATGCAGAGGGAAACTACTATAGATATAATAGTCGGCAGAAACCAAACTCAAGCAATATACTGCGCGGACAGACGACTGTGCCTATAAACAACCCTAAAGGATATTACGCAATAACACAAGTGGTAACATACGACACGAATAGACTCACAAGATATAATTCCGGTGGATTCGGATTGCAAATCTATATTGATAACACATACGAAGACTTATACCCACCCGAATATGTGCCGAATTCCGCAACGTTGTCAGTATCAGACGCATACACTGATAAAAACGAGCATTTCTATGCCGTCACCGCAACATGGAAAGTAAAAGAGGACAAGAAACTTTGGGGCGGTCCTTCTATACGACCAGAAGGATATAATAGTTCTACTGACTACGCCGTACTTGGATTCTTTGAGATAGTCAGTCGCGAGGGGCATATTTGGACATTGAAAACGACTGATTACATCCCACATTATCTGACCGGTGGGGAGATTCAATTAAAAAGCCTCTCCCTTTCGGATGGTATAAATAGGGTAAATGTATACTTACCTAATATTGATGAACAGATACAAAAAGTAACAATAGAAACGAAGAACCCGGATACGATACCACCTACACTCGATGTTAACAGGATCACTGTGGATGCCGAACCCGCAAATCCTGTAAATCCTGATGGGGAGACAATCGTCAATGTAGAATGTTATGTCAAAGACGATATAAGTGGGTTTGAAAAAGGATATATCGTTATCAGAGACCCATTGGGAGGGGAATGGCACTATGATTTTTTGGGACCATACACTTTTATAGATATATATACACAAGAAATCTATTTTCAAGATGACCCAACTGTTTATCGGAAATATACGCGTTCTATTCACTTGCCAGAAGGTAGTTTCCCCGGTATTTGGGGAGTTATCGGAATAGGTGTTACCGACAAAGCAAGGAATACGATCTACAATGACTTTACCGAAATTACGCGCTTTGAAGTCATCGAAACACAAGCAGCACCCACCGTCCAGGTTACCTTACCCGACAAAACATTACTGCTGCCGAACTATCCGAATCCATTCAATCCTGAAACATGGATACCTTATCAGTTAGCTGCTGCCGCAGATGTTACATTGACGATTTATACTGCGGAAGGACAGATAGTTCGGAAGTTAGCCATAGGACATCAACCTGCGGGTCTGTATCAAAGCCGTAGTCGTGCTGCACATTGGGATGGCACAAACGCACTTGGCGAACCTGTCGCAAGTGGCGTGTATTTCTATACGATTACAGCAGGGGACTTCACTGCTACCCGCAAGATGTTGATACGAAAGTAAAATGTAGCAAAATGGATACAACCACAAAAGAAACCTGAACGACACTTTGAAGATAGACAAATAAACTTATTTGCGCGAAAACAACAGATTTTACTATAGAACTGTTAACACAAAACCAAAACGGTACAAAGCACGGTCCAAGGTCCTCATATCAACTTTGTTTTCTTTGGCAACGGCACGACAAAAGTCTACATAATCCGCCCAAATCGCTTCATCTTCTGCCTCACCAACAGCCCGTAACGCATGAACGTCATAAATTGGGTAATTATCCTTATGATATAGGTGCAGAATTGCCGAAGCAACCGCCATGCCAACACCAAACAGTTCCCGTAAATGCTCAACACATAGATAGACATCTTTCGTCTCAAAAGCCCTCTGTGTATGCAACGCTATATCTGCTTCTCTGTTTCTTCTGATACTACCAAGTTGACGCGAAGATTTCCAGTGTACAACCTTTTCCAATTCCGCTTTCGTCAGATGCCCCCGACATTGTATATCTTTTTTGATTCCTAACAATTCTTCTTCACGCGCAAAGTTAGCTACATAAGCATGCAGTGTATATCGGTTCGCCCAACTAAGTATTTTCTCTCTACGTACATCCGTTTTAGGTATATCCAAAAGTAAGTTCATTCATGCTTCCTTTCCACGTCATGTGATCCAATTTCAAAAAGTCTCATTAACGCATTAACGAAAGTCTATATCTGAATCATACAAAATTCAACAAAAATAACAATTCAGAGTAATTCCTTGACAAGATACGGTTAATTTGATATAGTATATTATATCTCACGTAGGTTTCACAGCTCTGGGCAGATGCCTGCACGCGTTTCACTGCACCCAGAAGGTAAATTCAAGGGCAGGTTGTCCCGACAAAATAACGACTAATATCTTAATACAGGAGTGTTTGAAACATGAATAAGAGTATTACCGACACATGACAATAACAAATATTAGTAATTATTATAAGGATTTAGTATAAAGGAGAAAACCGCCAGGGAAGGCGGTTTTACAAGGCGTAATTGCGCGAACAAGAAGAAGAAGTTTTGCGGAATTACATCTATATGATACCATGCTGCCATTTTCATGTCAAGTGGTATCACATGATCATGTGTTAAAATGCCTCCCTGACGGTTTCTCATCGGAGAAACCACATGCAACCTACATACCACATTTGTCTAAAAGATGGACGCACCTACACGCTCTCACAACTTGAGCAAGCCGGGTTGTCTTATGTGCCATGCTACCCCGATAAACCAACTGTTTCATTCGCGAATCTTCGGAAACGGGGCAAACAAGTCAAGTTAGATGATTACAAAAGTCAATATAGTATCGCTTGGACGCTTGCACAATGGCAAACACGGGATAATAGGGGCGTTCAGATATTCACAGGCAAAACATCTGTCCGTGAACGAGACGGAAATCTACACTACCTTACCGATTTTGACATAGAAAAGCTCTTTATTGATACTTACCCACAAGCCTACCAGAAAATCCTAACTATCTATAGAAACAATATAGAGCGATCAGAACCGGTTGAGACACGAACAAAATCAGGAGGGAAACGTCTATCTGCTTATGCCCCCGCACTCTCCAAGAAAAAAGCATTCACAAATGAAGATGGTGATATGATCATTGAGTTTTTCAGTGAAGACGGGTTGTCAAGATATGATTCACGATACCTAATAGAGAGCGGCTGCTTACTAAATATTCCTTTCATCTCTATGGAAGCGGCACGTGAAATATACGCTATAGCGAAAGAAATTGGAATAGAAAAGAAAGCAAAGCAGGGCATAACAGATACTGTTGAAATTGATGATGCAGGATTCCCTGAAGATATAACCTATAATGCTGATGGGATTAGCCCATATTATCCAATCAGGTTTTGTGCAGTTACCCAGCATAAAAAACACCCTGAGACACAAGGAAAGGTGCAATACTTCAAAGATTCACGGGGTGGAGAGCGAGGACATTGCTATGATTGTGGTGAATGGTGGTGGAAACACAAACCACACACACCCTACAGAACCGCCCCTGACCGATTACATATAACAGGCACACCACCCTCAACCCAAGACTATGAACACACACAAGCCGACATGACGCAGCAGCTGTTAGATTGGGAAGAAACAACACGCCATAAGGAAGGACAGTATCTACTAAACATCATCACGCCCGCACAGACTGGTAAAACCACCGTCACCATTACCACAGCCGAGAAGCTAACATATATCACGCAGACACAAAAAAAGGCAGAAGAAGCACACAACGAAGCGACACGCAGAAGTAAAAACTCATATCTGCATAAATCGCGCTTGTGGAACCGAGACGACCCCAATTGGGAGACCTTACCCTTCGGAACAGGCACAGGATGCCGCCCATGTATCCATCCTGAAATCTGCAACAGCATCGCATCTAAAGGATTTTCGCCCGTAAAAGAATTTTGTCGTATGCGTTGTGAGAAATACAATATTTGCCAAGTTGACGGATACCTTTCACAGATACAGAAAGAACGACTTACAGATCACGTCTATTTCTGGCAAGATGAAGCATTTTTTGCCGACGAGATATACCAATCCCGTGTTCAAAACGTTATGGAAGATAAAGACGCTATCCTCGCTATTGACGAACCCAACCCCGCTGACCTCACACAACAACGCATCATAAAACTTGATGCACTGCGGCAAACATTCAACAACATCAGATACACGCCCGCTGCTGCAGATATTGCTACCTTTTTGAAATCACTTTTAGAAAACTTATCAACTGTGGATACACCAGAGGACACATGTAATGCATTATCAGAAGCGATAAAGACTTTATCAGAAACCGACATCAAACAATTTGATGAAAAGTTATCAGGGATACCTGTTAGTTTTGTTTGGCATCGCGATGCAGCAGCCCGTATTTATGCAGAAGTAATTTACAACAATGAGATACGCAAGTGCTACGTTGTAGATGATGACGATGAAACAATTGACACAATACCAAAATCTATTATCACAGATGGTGTCACACTTAATAAACTTGAGACACGTTTTATCGGTCTATCACTCTTTGAGAGACTCGGATTCATTGACTTGAAAAAAGAAGCAGACCAAGCCCCCCGTGTCTATCATAACCTTATTTCTGATATTACGCGCTTCATAAAGAGCGATAGCCACGCATGCCACCGAACAGACGATAACACTATCGTGTTTTACCTACCACCAAGCATAAACGCACGTCGCGGCATCACAATGAACGCATCAGACACAGACAACTTGATTAGCGAGGTCTACCACAACACCAGTATAAACGTAGAAACAATTACAGGTAACCCGCCACCTTGGAAATCCAATAATCTGTTGTTCCAGATCAGCACAGGTAGGTATCCACCAAAAAAACTTTTTGTCTACGAAGATAGAAAAGCAATAGGAATAATAAAAACAATGCGCGAATTTCTAAACATCGTTATCAACACAGCCGAGAAATACAACGTCCTTGTTATTGGTCCAAAACGAATGCAAGACACCACAATTGACCCGCTTCTTGCACAGATCAACGCACATGAAAATATCACACTTGACACCCACACTGGTGCACAAGGCAAAAACGAATACCAAGACCGAGATGTTGTGTTTGTGTTCTGCTTTGAACCTCAACCCGACATAATAGAAGTAGAAGCAAAACGCATTTATAGACACGCTCGAAATTTATCGTTTGAACGTGACCTCGTAGATGTTGTTATTGATAATGTCAAGTTGACAGATGTGATGCGATACACCGACCCACGCGTACAGAAAATACATAACTTACATTGTGAAAAAGCACACATGCAAGCGATATTGAGACTCCGTCAAGCACTCAATGATAACAAAACCGCAATCCTTTTCTCTGCCGAGCCTGTTTCACAAATGCCCGTCAGCCCCATAAAGTATCGTAAAGAGCAGCTGCTTGCTTTCCAACAAAAAGACGACTGGCAGCTATCAAAATTGCAAGCATACCTTGAGATAGAAGCAAACAGAACACCAACCGAAATAACAGAAGCCGAAGGCGTATCTATCAGAACAGCCTATTATAAATCCGAAACATTTCGAAAACAAACCAAAGCCGAGAAAAAGACACTTGCAAAAAAACTTGATGAACAGGGTATATCCTCAAAAAAAATCATCGCTGAATTGAGCATAAGCAGAAGAACATTTTTCTACTGGAAGGACAAAAATTTTGAATAATAGTGCAATAATTGCAATATGACTTAAGGTACATACTTAAGTCATATTGCAATTATTGCACTATTTATAACGGATAGGTAATTGTGTATGTGCCATGCTTTCTGTTTCTATAGCAACCACAGCATTTAACGCACATCTTTATAATTTACCTAAGTGTTAACCTAAATTGGCAAATTAGGCAAAATAACGTCAATATCTTCATATTTTATTAGAATTGGCAATACACCATAAAAAAACAAGAATTTGGCTGCACGCTCCAAAAAAAAATGATTTAAAAGTGGACAAGTCTATGATAACCGAAAAGAAGTAGATACAAATGATTGTCAAAAATGTGTAAAGAAGGTAAACTAAGTGGATAGGATGTCAATTACGGTCTTTAGAACGAAAAAGGTGAATAATGCAGGATCACAAAGAACTGAGTATAGTGTCTTATGTTTACAATAGGCAATAATGATATTCATAGAAGTATCCGCAGCTTTGCAAGGAAACAAAGTATGAACCCTCCTCTAAAGATATTCATAACCTACGCTCGCATAAATTCGGAAGCAAAAGACAAATTGATAACCTATCTTGATGTCATGAAGCGTGAAGGATTAATAAGCATCTGGCATGACAAGAAAATTTCTGGAGGTGTTGAGTGGAGAAAAGAAATATTTTTGAAGCACCTTCCTGATTCAGACATCTTACTCTACCTTGTTACTGCTGATAGCCTGGCCTCTGAAAACTGCAACAAGGAATTGGAAATAGCTTCATGCAAAGGGATAAGGGTCATTCCGATTATTCTTGGAGATTGTGATTGGAAAAACCACAGACTCAACAATTTCCATGCTTTTCCTGAAAACGTTACACCCATTAACGAATGGAATCCTGAAAGCAAAGGGTTTCAAAGTGTTGTAGAAGGTCTGCGAAAGGTAGTTGAATCAGAAAGAAAATTATCCCTTGATGCTTTGATAAAAAACATCACCTATCAAGATATTTTCCAAAATGTTTTATATTGGCGCGGTGTACTCTTTACTGGCGAATTTAGAGAACACGTCCTCACCCATTGTCCCGATTTATCCGAGTCGGAACAAAATCGGTTGATTCAAATAGCACGTTCGTTGACACATAAATGGTTAAACAGATTCAAAACGCTGCTCACATTTGAAGACAGAGCGAAGATGATATTAGCCATCCACGATTTCAAGCGACAGGATTTTGAGTTATCCCCAGCGTTTTTTGACTCGAATGTCACACAATACGATTTGACACGCAAGATCCCATTAAGATGTGCTAAGAAAGATAGATAATTCGGCAATAAACGGCAGAAAAAGGTAAAATCATTGCCGAAAGAGGATATTTTATGACGCAAAATTTCCCTGACAACGCATTATACGAAATGGACAATCTTGAAGTGCTACGTGGCATGAACAGCGAAACAATTGATCTCATCGTTACCGGTCTTCCCTTCAACATCAAACGCAACCGCAGCGGCACAGCCGGACATTACGTAGACAACTGGAAATAGGGAGACACCGGCATATTGCCGGACCAATGGAAATGGAATGAAGTGCATCCCAAATGGCTTGAAAAAATAAAAGACAACCACACTGCACTATACCACGCCATAGATACTGCCAAACATTGTCAAGGCGAAGATACCGTCGCGTTCTTGTGTTTTCTCAGTGTCAGACTCATTGAAATGCACCGTATCTTGAAAGAGACAGGAAACATATATTTGCATTGTGCCCCATCGCAAGCCATTACATCAAAATGTGTATGGATGCGATATTCGGTAAAAAAACTTTAGAAATGAGATTGTGTGGTGTTACAGGGGCGGTGGCGTTCCAAAGAATGATTTCTCAAGAAAACATGATGTTCTTTTTAGGTATTCTAAGACCAAGGAAGTAACTTTTAATGTGGACAACATTAGGATACCATATTCACGAGAAAGCCAAGAGAGGTTAAGATATACGGCAAGGGCGTTTAGAGGAGATAAAGTGTATGACAACTATAACATGAATGAACGAGGAAAGCATCCTGAAGATTGGTAGGTAATGCAACCCATAATGTCATCATCTGGAGAGCACACAGGCTCCCCAAACCAAAATCCGATTGCTTTATATGACCGCATCATAAAAGCCTCAAGCCAAGAAGGTGATCTTGTCCCATTCTGCAGATGCGCAACCACCATTATTGCAGCAGATAACTTCAAAAGTCGCTGGGTAGGCATAGACCGGCGCGTAGATGCCCGCTACCACATTATAACCCATCTGATGGGTATTGACAAAAAAGAACGCGAACGAATAGAGAAATACGCTACATATAAAACTGGTTGGACAGACAAACAGCGAAATATGAAATCCACTACCAAACCGATCCTCCAGTCCGCACTGATGACACCGAGACAACGCCCCCGAATTATCCCACGTCTATCAGCACCATCTCGAACCCTTGCACAGCCATGCCGAAATGCACCAAATCCTTGTCGATCAGTTCGGGCTCAAATGTTGGGAATGTAACTTTGTCCCATCCGACAAACGCTATTTACACTTTGACCATATTGTCCCAAAGAGCGATGGCGGCACCAACGACATAGACAATCGCGCGCTCTTATGTCAACCATGCAATAGCAAAAAATCTAATACGATGAGTCTCACCTTGCTACGCAGGCAGAACAAAAAGGAAGGATATATCCAACAAGGCGAAGTGATAGACCTCCAAGCAGCTTTGACGTGGACGCGATTCCTTCTTGTCCAAACACTCCGAGAAACACCCTATTACCCTACACTTCCTATTGAAAGTGAGGGGTGATATTAATTTTATATAAGAAAGTCAGAAAAAAGAGGATAATTCCTAATTTAGTTTTTCTATTTGACGTGACAAAGCGTCAATCTTGTGGTACCATGTATCATTAGTTCTGACATAATTTCAATAGAATAAGGATAATAAATTCATGGATAATCACAGAAGTTATGAAATCCCGAGTGTTTTTATTTCATATTCACATGATAATGAAGACCACAAACAGTGGGTATTAAATCTTTGCAATGATTTAGTTTCTGAAGGAATTGAAGTTATATTTGATGAGTGGGATCCTATTGGTAAAAATGTGCAGACTTTTATGGAAAGTTGCACAGAACATGATAGAGTTATTATTATATGCACTCCTAAATATGTTATGAAAGCAAATAATGGAAAAGGTGGAGTTGGTTATGAGAAAGCAATTATCACTCAAGAAATAATTAAAGATACTAATTATGACAAATGTATACCTATAGTTAGGGAAAGCTCTCCTTCACTAGATATGATTCCAAAGTTTATTGGACACGCAAAATATATAGATATGCGTAATGATAGTGAATATATAATAGAATTAGAGCGATTAGCCAAAACAATTCTTGGAAAAGATGTAGAAGAAAATCAAGAAAGAAGAGAATTGGTAATTAAAAGGGATATACTAAGAAAGATACTGGATTCCAAAAGGGATAGCATAATTAATTCGAATGACGATAAAACTGTAGAGTTGCTGGATAAAATATTGCAGGAATTAGGCAGTGTCAGAGCTTATGGTCACCTGGATTTTTCATATTTATCCAGAGATACAGAAGAATCTGACATTGAAGAGCTAAAATTTATTGTTGATCAATTGGAGTTGATGGAATTCGTATCTGTTATAAGGACTAAAACTTTAAGAAGTAGATATGGATATCCTATATGGATAAATAGAATAGAAGTTATATTTGAAAAGGATATTAGGTTTATAAATATTATAAAGGAGCAGTTAAAACCTATTCTTCAAGATTTACCTCGTGGTGAATCTATGAAAGCAGAAAAAATATTAGGTTATCTAAACGATATAGATAAAGAAAAAGCTAGAAATCTTATTTTGTTTGCCTTAAAAGATTTTAAGTTATCAGGATCTATTGAATTGTATATAGACCGATGTTGGGGTTTCACACCGGGTGATTTAAAAAATAGTTTGATACAAAAGATGTAGATCAATTAGGATTAAATATCTGTACCACACAAGTATTATCAGAAAACGATATAAAAGAGCGGCGTTCGGTATAAGGCGTGCACTGCTTGCGTTGGCAGGCAGCCGCTTGCGCTGTGTGGTAGTGTGGTGCTTCGCTTGCCCCCTGCTGTGCCACCGCTTTGCACCGCCCGTGCATTTATACCGTCCACCTGATGGTACCGATTTTTGATAGGAACACCGTTTTTTGTGAATGATGAAATAAAAAGATGTTCAGAATGCCCATAACGTATTCTTTAACCCCGCCAAGTGGTAAACTAAACATACAGAGACATAAACACAAACAGCCATCATTAAAATTGACACACTCTCACCCATTACGTGTGCTTCACATCCAAAGAAAATCTTACACCTACCAAATGTGTTTTATAGGTAACGGTGTGCAGTGCATGTGAAATCATCGTTTCTTTTGCAAGCCGTTTAGAACACTTACGGGACGTAAGTTATTGCATTCCTACCTAATGGTTGTTGAGAGTATAGCACAACAGAAACATAAATCAAGTAAGGTTCGGGTATCGGACTTTATCTTCTCAATCTTGTATATCGGGATTGCAGAGAGTTGATTTGTGTTGCTTACCTACCTAAACATATCCGATTTTTTTATTTTTTTTGCAAAATTTTTTTTTGTAAATTTCTCGGTCACTGGGTTAGTGTCATTTTTGCGAGCGTGTATCGGTGCGTATTCGGTCTTGGGTGCATACCCCGTTGTTGATTTTGGATTTCTGCTGGTGTGAGGTATTCGGCATTGAATTTGGTTGAATTTGGTTGAAAGTCTTGAATTGTTGAGTTTTTTGAGATTTTTGAGATTTTTGATGGATTGATGTATTTTCTTGAAGATATATGTTTTTTGAGGTTGACGTAACGTCTATTTTGTCAACCTCAAACTCAATAAATGGAATAACTTAAGAAATAACTTGACAAAATACTTGATTATATGCTACAATGCCATCAGACAATAAAATCAGAGGTGAATCAAGCATAGACAACAACTACAACTGAATAAAGCAAGGTCGGTCAGTATTACAGAAGCATAGTTGACGCTGATTCGGGCTTGAACAATGCTCAAGAGATGGTGAAACAAGCAATTCTGAACACGGATACAAGTAGGTCTCACACAATATTTGGAAATTCAGAGATTCTTGAGCATTTGCTAACCATGAATGGCTTATGAAATGGAAGGTTAGAACATTACTCCAGACGCAGCACAGCGGTGTGATTCAAGGTTCAATTCCTTGACTGCGTATTTCCTACTGAATAGGTTGGTAGGAAAGTGGGAGATTACACTCTCCCACAATATCTTAAAGACAGGTTACAGTATAACCGATTGTTAGTATTCTGGCAATGAATATGCTGATGGAGTAAAAAGTGTCTATCAATTTGAGAGCAGATTATCCTCGTTTAGAACGGGATGAAGAGAACCAGTTGATAATCCAAGCGAAACAGGGCAGTCAATATGCACGCGATCGGCTTGTAGAATGCTACATGCCATTTCTCATAAAAATGTGTTTCAGTTTCAAACCGAGAGATATGCTGGCAGAAGATTTTATCGGTGATGCGGTTATCGGGTTTCTGAAAGCGATTGATACCTGTAAGGTCAATCATCCGTGTAGACTTTCTACTTATGCCAAGTTCAAAGTGAGTAAAGCAATACTGCGGTCGCAGTTCCAGAAAAGGACGATAAACGTTCCAGAGGTGAAACGGAGTCGTGTTAGAAAACTGCGTCAAGCAGAGGTTCGGCTCTTTGTTGACAAAGGGTGTGTAACGATTAAGGCATTATCCAAGATGACAGGTTTTAGCATAGATGAGGTCAAGCGGTTACAACGTGCAGAACAGTTCATTGATGACTTGTTATCGCTTGACACGGAAACTGATACAGAAACCTCTTATCTTGACTTAATCCCCGATACAACTTCTGAAATGGGGTATGAGCGAGTGAATATACAAGTAGATTTAGACTACTTCTTATCTCACTTGTCTAAGCGCGAGCGGTTTATTGTTGAGAGACGGAGTAGTATCCCGAAAGAAATGACCAATGCTGAGATTGGCAAGGTTATCAACCTGAGCGAAGGACGGGTTGGTATGACATTCAACAAAGCGATGCGTAAGATGCAACGGCTTGCGAGATACTTACAGGGAACACCAGAACAGGTTCAGAAAGCGATAAACTTCCCTCAAGTCGTTATGCAAGGACTGTAAATCAATACAACGGGATAGGACTAAACCTACAGGGGAGTGAAAGTCTCCCCTTCCGTATTTCTGTTGACAATCGGTGGGAACAGAGAAGCGGTGTTAGAACACCGCTTCATCTCTTTCCTATAAAGGAATTACAACTAATGAAAGTGATATTATACCATAAAGGAAAAATCATGCTATTCTTATTTTTTAAGCGTCGATTCTGTGGATGGACACAATCTACAACCCTTCGGAAGATGATTTTGAACAAGGATACAAACAGGTTTTCAGGATACAGACAGGTTTTCAGGATACAGACAGGTTTTCAGGATACAGACAGGTTTTCAGGATACAGACAGGAAGCAATCAGATGTGTTAGACAGACTTCTCGTTTTATTCGTTTGTTCTGCTTGCCCATTATTGTTCTGGATTATATTCGGCTACATTTTGAGCAAGACACCACGATAGATAATTTGAAGATATTGGACTATTCGATATGATGTGGGATGTAATGAGGCTGCACAGAATCACTCGGTAATGGAGACCTAATGGAAGTTGAATCTATTCTTTATGATATAGACAGTTCTGATGATGAAAACTAAAGCAGGACAGGGGCAGTGTAACTCGCTCTTGATTTATTTACAAAGGAGTTGTTATGAAAGGCACAAGACCGCTAACAGCATCTGAAGTCGCAATCGTTGCCGACACATTTGATGGCACTTATGCGACCCGAAACCGATGCTTGTTCATGATAGGTGTCTCTACTGGCGGACGTATCAGTGAACTACTGAACCTAACAATCGGGGATGTCTATCAGAACGGCAGACCTGTCACCGACTTACACTATCGTAAGTCCATCGTCAAAGGTAAAGAACACGCCCGCAGTGTTCCTGTGAACAGAGACGGCACGAAAGCAATCACTGAGATAATAGCGTGGCACACACAGCAATATGGATGTTTAGATGATAAACGCCCACTATTCCCTTCTCGGAACAGAGTGAAGGGGATCGTGCCGATTACACGGCAACAGGCACATAAGATTTTCAAACGTGTGTGTCAACAGGCAGCTCTCAACGGCAACCTCGCAACACACTCTTTGCGGAAAAGTTATGCGCAGCGACTTTATTCACAGATGAACGACATCTTTAGTATTAAGGAGATGCTCGGACATCAGAATATCGCTACCACGCAAGCCTACTTAGGGGTAGATTATGAAAAAGTCAGAGCTGCCAGTGAGGCTATATCTATAACGAATGGAGATGGCAATGAGAAAGAATTGGAATAATACATTGGAATAATACTTATGAGGAACACCCACTCACTGCGGTTGTCATTGACCACAGTATCAATACGCTCCCACAACTCAATGAAGATATTGTTGAGGAATACCGGTCAACTTGTCGGTGAAATCGTTAGAGATCTCACTATAAATAATGATAGTGAGATTTACGATCTCAAGTATAAAAGACCCAGTAAGTTGAAGTATATCAACAAATACGGGAAACAGGCGATAATGGAAACAAAGGCTATCGGTGGCACCGAAACTCATTGAGATTATACATAACCGATTTGAAAGTATCATAGAAGATACCGAGTATATCACAAAAGGATTCAACAAAATTAAGGCATCAGGAGACACACAGACTTTAGAGGCTGCCGCAGATGCTATCCTTGAAAATGCTAAAGTCGTAGACAAAGTCACACAACTTATCCAGTCGGTTCAAAGGTTCATTGCCGATATGGACACACAGAAAGGACAAGAAACTGGTGGAACGGTAGCATAGTCGTCCCGTTCATTTCTATATAAACAAGAAAGGTGTATTATGGAAAATAAATTGTCTAAACAACAACAGAAATTACAAGACTGGCTTACACACCCCGACACCCCGCAGGATGCGTGGAAAACCATGACCAATGACCAAATTAGCAAAGCGACCGGTATCTCACAGGGATACATAAACCGTATCCTGATAAAAGTTGTCTCACTTACACATGGAATTGAGTTTAGTGAGGCAAAACAACAACGGGATACCGCACGCGCAGGTAAACTGGGAACACGAACGCCCACAGAAACAATAGAAAAAATGAATAAACTACTCCGTAATAAATCAAGAGATGAAGTCGCACACCTGCTTGATCTGAGTTATTCTACAGTCGCACGACATGATAAGACAAGGAAGAAGCGTCCGAGGGAACAACAACCGAAATGAACGTTATTCTGAGGCGAACAAGGTTCTTATCAGCAAGCACCTTTGCCCCTTGTTGTGTGACCGACTGCGGTTGGCATTGCGGGACTGTGTCAATCACGCTTGTTTTGATTCTGTTGATTCTTGAGTCGCCAACACGTTTGCAATTGTCTGTGTCGATGCTTTTGGATCATAGTTATAGATACCCTCTTGTTCATAAAGCCATGTGTGATGGTCTTTTTCCCCTGTTTGCAGAGGTATACCAATCCTATCAACTGCCACGCCATCGCATAAACGCCTATAGTTACTATAATCGATCTTTTTGTACGCTTTTTTGGGTAGTACGCTATTTTTAAATATCCACCCATTGCGGCATGCGTTGTCATAAGCGTCTCTATGGTCTTTATCAAGCACCAGCGGGGAAGGGATAACTTCTGCCTCTGCTTTGGGGTCGTAAATGTATATCCCTCTCTGTTTTTGCTCCTCTATCCATTCCGTGTGCGTTTTTTCACCTGCTTTTACGGGGGTGCCCTGTCCATTGAACGCCACGCCATCGGAGTTGCGTATATATACCCCTTCGTCAGTCTGCCGATAAGATTTTATCGGTAAATCGGTATCCGGATGACAGTGTTCATACTTTATTGAGATGTCCTCGTACGCAAGATGGTTGGGATCATACCAATTATGCCAGTCTTTTTCTTTCCTGCGTTTGTTATTATATGCTTCTTTGCGTGTGGGTTCTTTGTCTTTGTTATGATTGTCAATGATAGTGACTTCTTTTCGGATTTCACCCAGTAATCGGATTTTCATACTCATATCCTCTGTTTCGCCCAGTAAAGCGCGAAAATATGTCAATCGCCAGTCTGCTGATAGATAATGGGGTATCGTTTCCCATTCTGCTTTTTTTTCGGTTTCGGGCAGACGTGCCTTTATTTTGGTGATGCGGTCAGATAACTTGTTGCGTATGTTGCTATCTACTGCTCTAAAATCAGGGTATATTTCCATCAGGTCGTCAATGATTTTGCCGATCCCCGCGCCTGCTAAAAGAGCTGCGTGAATAAACTCTCGATGTGTAGCGTTGAATTTCGGTATATTGTTCATCAGATTTCAAACCTCATTTTCAGATTTTAATAGAGATAGTATAATCGTAAATGGTTCTATTTTGCAATCAAAAGAGTTTGTCCGATATTGTCCATAAGATGTCTATAGAATGTCCGTGGTATTTTAAGGGCGGATTCAGTGATAGTCTGCCTTCGTGTTCAGATTTCCTCGATTTTAGCAAAAAAGATTATTTTTAGTTTTATTTTTCGCATGCAAGGGTAGGAATCGTTAGCAACTTTTAAGACAGTGAAGGGTAAACATTTGACTTTCTTGGAAAGAAAGAATAGGGTTTATATCAGTCTGTGACAGGATAGTGTAACGTGTTGTCCTGCCAAAATACTTTTAAGACAGTGAGATAAGTGTCTTAACATTTCAGACAGTCTCATATTCACACAATTTTTGATACTTATGATGCGTTTTCACTGTTTTGCGGTGCGTTGCTTTCTATATTTTCTCATCAAATTTCTTTATTGCATACTCCAACTTGCCTCTGGATATTCCTAATATAGTTGCGGTCCCTCGATAACCGTGTTTTTTGAGTAAGGGTTTTCCTCTCTGATATATAATGTTGTGGTCCTCCTTTTCTTGGGTTGTGAGAGGTCTGAGTGGGTCGTCTGTCATTTCTTGGGGGTGTGTTTCAGTTTGTTGTTTCCAGTTATTGCCTTCCATGACCAGTGCGTTCGTTTTTCTTTCTGTATCCCACGCCCAACGCGGGTCTATTTTTATCACGAGCCTATCGCTGATTTTCTCATTCTTTATATTGGTGATAATGTCCGGGACAATGACAACATCAATGAAATGTGTTTTACATTGGGGACAAAGTAGGGTTTTGTCAACAATAGGGGTATGGCACCAGGGACACTTTAGCTGTGCGATATTGATTTTATCTAGAGGTATATAATGGTAGTGCCCTGTGTCAAAGCTTTTTGCGCGTCGTTGCACGTATACACCCTCGTCATCCAATACCAGAACGGCTTGCATTTGTAGTTTATGTACATCGCACCTGCCGCGTGCATCTATGTAAGTCATACCTTTCATGCGAATACCATGTGTCGCTACACAAAACAAATCCCCTAAAATAAGATTGAGTCCTGATAAGTCCATTTCCATTTTTCTCGCGGGGCTATGTGTTTGTGCTGTTTCTGTGTCAATGTGAATATAGTCTTGGGGTTCTATCATGTCCATTGATACTTCTCGATGAAGTTCCAACCCATCTTTGCCCATGATAAATATGAGGAAACAAAAGGCGTTACATTCGCACTGTCTGGTCTCTGTTATGACCTCTGCCAAACAATAAGCACAGGTTAGGGGTCCTATCGGTTCGGTTGCTTCTCCAATTAAAATTCGCCACTGATATGTTTGTGAGAGTTGATTTCGTAGTCCGCGCAAGTTCACGATAACCTTTTCTTTGCAGATGTCACAGGTGCGATCCTGTTGTTGTATCTGTTGTCCGCAGCAGAATACATCTGTGATTTTGGTCCCGTTTTCTGTTATTATTTCTTCTGCTGCATAATTGTGGTAGAAAAAATCTGGGGAATCATTGAAGTATAAAGACATCTTTGCCCTCCAAAAATGAATGATGGTAATTATTTTATTTGATTTCCACTGGACTTATAGTTCCTATTCTGATTCTGGCACGTCAGCGGTATTCTCTACAATCGCTTTTGGCGTGTCATCTGAGGCTTTCTGTGCGTTGGATATACTCCCGTCATTCTGTTGTGTCTGCGGTTGTGGATCACTCCCTGATACCTTCCGCTTGAGATAGAAGTTTAGCACCTCGCGGATAAAAGGCGAAGGGGTTTTTATGCTCACCATTCATCTTCGGTTGATCGTAAGCACTATACCGAGAGTTACCGGTTATTGTATCAATAGCCTCCGCAGTTGCTATCCAAGAGTGATCTGTTTCCTTATACACTATTTCCTTTACTTGTATCTTACCTCTACGATTAGTTGCTTCATTGATACCAGCTAACGTTAATCCTTCCACGACGTGCCGACCTTGTTTGTTTGAATTGTCTGCCCAGTCATCTCTACAATAGCCTGGTCATCAACCTGAATCAATCACTTCAACTTCCGTTGTAACCAGTGGCTGTTCTTTAGTGGTTTCATCCGTCCTGAGTATCTTCCGATTTGCTGTCTGGTTTCTCATATTCCAGTATGCCGTGCTTGTAAATCAGAACAATCTTGTCATTGATTCGTAGAATGATATTATACCTCGTCGAGTAGACTTGATGACCAGAAAGAACATGTCCAGTTCGTAGTGTAATCTGCACGTCTTTACCCGTGCCCCGTATATATTCGCGCTCTGAAGAAACAACTACCGGACGCTCCTTTCGTTTCACAATTGGTTTATGCTGCTCGGCTTCTATTTTCTTATCAACACGGATCCCATATTTGATGTCATCATACTCCTCGCGGGGAAAAGCGAACAGCACATCCAATTTCTTCAGTATTCTGTCATCGTCAATACGTAGATCAAACTGAAGAGCCTTCATATCTTTTTTTACAAGAACACCGCCCTCATAAGTCCAAAGACAAACAGGCTTCGTAAAAGTTTCTTCAAGGATGTATTTTTCGGTAAAGGTCTTGTCTTGCTTTTGCTGTTTTTTTGATCTCTTATTTTTCATCGTTTTTCCTTGTGCTGGACTTATGACATCTCAGGCAGTGTGGAATTGATTTTCTCTGGATGTATCCATCTCGGATCAATGCATGCCTGCGTATTGTATAATTGTAGCATACTCCTTTTGTTCTAGCGAGTCTCTATGCGATTTTAGAGAGTGTTGTGCTATCTAATATTTTATCTCTACTGGGAATAAACTGCAACAAAAGTCTCAGTCAATGAGAAACTGAATGAGATACCAAATTAGACGATTCTGTTTGACACAAAACCTTATCTGTGATACGATAGCAGTATATAAAAGTATTTACACGTTATTTATATTTTTAAAAGGGAAACCCGCAGGGGAAACTGCGGGTGTTGCAATGCGAGCGTCACGTATCTCGAGTGCGTTACAAGTCTTGATATTATACACTTCGCTTTATATTAAATCAAGCACAAAATAATTGCATTGTCTACTGCATCCTCAACTTTCCCACTGCGGTGTCTTCAACAAAGGCACTGATGAATAAAAAGTCATACAATCCAGAATTTAGCATTTATCCGAACCTTTCTGCTAGGACAGGCACACAGACCACCCTTGACAGCGTTTATAAACGCATTGTGAGCGGTAGTGAAGGCCTCAAGCAAAAGACTAAGAAAGCACGTTCACTTAAGGCGAAAGACAAATTTTCATACGATGCGTTTAAAGAAGGAGCATTGCCCGCACCCATCTTCTCAGGCATCTTCCTGCCAAAGAAACGACAAGCCCAGTTCATTGTTCAACATAGCGGTCTCATAGTTCTTGACATAGATGACTTGGCTGTGCTGATACTTTATGCACTACGTGCCCATAATGGAAAACGTGACGATATTATTCTCGAATTTCTGTC
>Ga0209754_1000432_pt1 | contig 60340 bp, 55 predicted proteins | sample MesohylBB_FD_187295 | JGI IMG/M metagenome (GOLD analysis project Ga0209754, IMG submission 187295) | Host-associated microbial community of the marine sponge Aplysina aerophoba from Gulf of Piran - sponge mesohyl, lysed by bead beating... | ecosystem: Host-associated > Porifera > Sponge >...
CGGCCTTGCCGAGCGCCTGCTTGGCCATGTTCCGGGCCTCGTCCACCGTGAGCCTGCCGAAGCGGCCGAGGACGACGCGCTTGTTGGGCGCCTTCCTGCCGCCGCCGTCGGTTCGGTAGTTGACGAGGAAGGACTTGGCGCCGGTGGGGTGGACCTGGACGCCGAATCCGGTGAGCTTGTCGTCCCACGCGATCCAGGGCTTGTCGCCGGGCGTCATGGCCTCGACGGCGCGCTTGGTGAGCGTCAGCTTGACGCGGGCGACGCGCTTGGCGGATGGAGGGTTCGGAGCGGTCATGGAGGGATTATCGGATTCGTGGAAAATCCTGTCAACACTCTACCCAACACCAGAGATCAAATTAGGGGGTACTCAGGACCGCTCAGGAGAACTCCAGGGGATTTAGGGAAATCCCATAACCCGTTGCAATATCATGCTCCAGAGGGCTCCAGATCGCTCCAGAGGGCTTGAGATCGTTTGACTTACGAAGATGTTCTCCCTGACCGCCGTCGCCTACAACCTGGTCCGGCTGCCCAAACTGCTCGCCGAGGCCCCGACATGATGCCCGTTAGACGCAGAACCCGCCCCCGTCTCCGCCGCGGGCGGGCCGCGAACCCCCCGCCGCAACGTCGATGTCCCGAAAAAACCGATGGAACCTTCGAACCGGCCGCGCGTGGCGGGTTTTTCAGCAGCCTGCTAGTGTCTTGTCCGATTAATTAATTGAAGTATGTGCATGTCTGTTGTCCAATGGCGCCCTGGTCATGTGGAGGGTTTCTGCGATGGGGCGGCGGGCAACGGAGATCGTGCTGAGCGACGCGGAGCGGGCGGAACTTCAGCGCTGGCGCCGGCGGCGCAGCGGGAGTTCGGGGCTGTACGTGCGGGCGGGGATCGTGCTGGATTGCGCGGCCGGGTTGTCCGGTGCGGAGATCGCCGAGCGCCATCGGACCAGCCAGCAGACCGTGACCAAGTGGCGGCGCCGGTTTGCCAGCGGGCGTCTGGCCGGGCTGTCCGATGCACCCCGAACCGGCCAGCCGCGCCGGCACGGCGACGAGCAGGTGCAGGTGGTTCTGGACGCCACGCTGAACCGGCGGCCTGGCAACGCGACGCACTGGAGCGTGCGCAGCCTGTCGGCGGAACTGGGCGTGCCGCGGGACTTCGTGCATCGCGTTTGGCGGGCCTTCGGCCTGAAGCCCCATCTGTCGCACAGCTTCAAGCTGTCGACCGATCCGCACTTCGTGGCGAAGGTGCGCGATGTCGTCGGCCTCTACCTGGATCCGCCGGACAAGGCGCTGGTGCTGTGTATGGACGAGAAGAGCCAGATCCAGGCACTGGAGCGGACGCAACGGTCGTTGCCGCTGAACTGGGGCACGCCGGAGACGCGCACCCACGACTACCGGCGCTACGGCACGACGACGCTGTTCGCGGCCTTGGACGTTGCCACGGGCAAGGTCATCGGCCAGCTCAAGCGCCGCCACCGCAGCATCGACTTCATCAGCTTCCTGCGGCACATCGACCGGGTCGTCCCGGCCGATCTGGGGGTCCACCTGATCCTCGACAACTACGGCACCCACAAGACCGCGAAGGTCAAACAGTGGCTGCTCCGTCACCCGCGGTTCCATTGCCATTTCACGCCGACCTACAGTTCCTGGATCAACCTGGTCGAGCGTTTCTTCGCCAGCTTGACGGAACTTCAGTTGCGACGTGGCAGCCATCGTTCCGTCGTCGCCCTGGAGCGGGCGATCCGTGGCTACCTGGAGATCCACAACGAGCAGCCAACGCCATTCCGCTGGACCAAGTCCGCCGACGAGATCATCGAATCAGTGAACAGTGTACTTCAATTAATTAATCGGACAAGACACTAGGTCGAGCAACTGCGCTTCGGGCTGCACCCCCTCATTCGACCCCCAAGCCTCCACCACCGCCGGATCCCAGTAATGCTCTTCCTACGCAATCACATACGGCTCTTCGCTCTCCGCCATCTTTCTGTCTCCATCGAGTTGAAGGCCGAGGCCGGCCCGAACTAGGACAACCCGGTTTGCAGGGGCGCGTTTTCCTGCATGTCGATCATCCGGCGCAGCAGGGCTTCGGTGAGGCGGAAGCGCGTTTCGCCATGCGTCGGGTCGGACCACAGGTTGGTCGTTTCGTGCGGATCGGCGTCAAGGTCGTACATCTCGCCCCACTCGGCGTCCTGATGGATCGTGAAACGCCAGTTCTCGGTGACCAGCGTCCGGGTTTTCGGGATACCCGCCGCGCCCTCGAACGGATTGTCGGATTCGATGAGCAGGCTGTCCGGCGCGGCGGCGGGATCGAGAAGATCGCGGCCCTGGACCCCGTTATTGGGCTGGATGCCGGCACGGCGCAGAACCGTGGGTGCAATATCGATCGTGCTGCCGAGGTCGCTCGATTCGCCCGCCGCGCCCCGGGGGTCGCGCCAGACGAACGGCACCCGGATCAGCCCCTGGAAGTGCATGAGGCTTTTCAGCATGACGCCATGGTCGCCCATATGGTCGCCGTGGTCCGAGGTGAAGATGACGATCGTGTTCGAATCCAGGCCGAGTTCCCGCAGCGTTTCCATCACCCGCCCGACGCCATCGTCGATCATCGCGATCATGCCGTAGGTCAGCGCGACGATCTCCTGCGCCTCGCGTGGCGCGACGGCGAAGGCCGCATGCCCTTCCCGAAAGGCCTTGCCGTTTCTGAAAGCCCCCTTGATGCCGGCGACGATCGGAATCGGGGTCGACTCGAACGATTCCGGCAACGCGATATCGGCGGGATCGTAGAAATCCCAGTACCGCCCGGGCGGCGTGAACGGATAATGCGGGTCGGGGAAGGCCATCTGGATGAAGAACGGCCGGTCCGCCTCGCGCCGGGCGTGTTGCCGGAGAAAGGCGACGGTCCGGTCGGTGACATAGGCGCTGGAATAGAGCTCTTCCGGGATACGGGTCCGCCGCGCCTGAGGCGCCGAGTAGCCGGGCGCCGCCAGGGCATTGGCCGGATCGCGCAGCGCATCGAAATCCGACCGCCGTTCCCGCGCCCAGAACAGATAGTCGCCGCCGACTTGGTCGCCGTGGCCGGTCGCGACCTCGAAATGCTCGAAGCCGTAATAGGGCTCGGTCCGCCGTTCCATGGCCGGCGCCGGCCAGTTCAGCTCGTTCTCGATTTCGTATTCCGGACCGCGGCGGCCGCCGATCGACGCCTCCAGATAGTGATCGCCCGGCTGCAGCAGATCCTCCTCGACGCTGCGAACCTGACGGGGCGGAAGGCCGGTCATGTTCTGCAGATGGGCCTTGCCGAGCAACGCCGTGCGATAGCCCGCATCGCGCAGGATATCGACGAATGTCGTCGCGTCCATCGGCAGCGGCAGGCCGTTGTTGCGGACGCCGTTCAGCGACGGCATGCGCCCGGTCATGAGGCTCGCGCGATTGGGCTGGCAGCTCGGCGCGGCGACATAGAAGCGATCGAAACGCCGCCCTTCGCCGGCGAGGCGGTCGATCGCCGGCGTCTTCAATATAGGGTTGCCGTAGCACCCGAGATGATCGGCCCGCTGTTGGTCCGTGACGATGAAGAGAAAGTTGGGTCGTGGGCTCATCGGGGCCTCCGCTCGTCATTCCCGGTGGGGCAGTCATTCGGCCGCCCGCAGGCGTCCCGGTTTTCTTGACAGCCACCCGTCATTGGATCAAAATTCTCTCAAAAGGAATAAAAATACAAGGGAGACGATCCTTGCCGGGTGTCACGCGGTATGGAAAGTGGGGTCTGAGGGCTCGTAGCGCCGGGCAAGAAACGTGGTCTTCCGGCCCGATCCTGGATGGGCGGTCTCTGCCCGCTATCCGCGATCGGTCGGGTGCCGAGCCTGATCCGGCGTCGCGAGAATGGTCGGGAGGAGAGCCATGGCGGCGGCGAACAGCGTTCTAATCGTCGGCAGCGGCATCGTCGGCCAGTCGCTGGCGGTCGGCATGGCCCGGCGCGGCATCCGATGCGAGATCGTCGAGATCAAGGAAAATTTCGACATCGCCGGCGCCGGCATCCTGATCCAGGGCACCGGCATGCGGGCGTTCGACGAAATCGGCGTCGGCGACGACGTCCGCGGCGTCGGTTGGTCCGAACGAACCCGGGTCACCTTCCGGGATGTCGGGGAAAACATCGTGGCCGCGGTCGAAGCGGGCGACGATAGGGGCCCGTTGCCGGGGGGCGTTTCGTTCGAGCGCCAGGCGCTTCACGAGAAGCTGGCGGAGCTCGTCGCGGCGGACGGGATCCCGGTGCGCATGGGAACCACGGTCGAGACGATCGACAACGGCGACGATGCGGTCGGCGTGACCTTCACCGACGGCACCTCGGGCGCGTTCGATCTCGTCGTCGGCTGCGACGGCATCCGGTCGAGGGTGCGGGCGACGGTGTTCGGCGTCGAGGAGCCGGAATATGCGGGCTTCGTTGCCTGGCGCTACATCCTTCCGAGGCCTCCCGGCCTGAGCGAGATGATGTGGTATTGGGGCCGGATCACCACCATCGGCGTCGTCCCGATCGCCGAGGACCTCATCTATTTGGCCGGCACCTCGGCCGAACCCGACAGGCCGCGCTTCGACCGCGAGAGACTCCCGGATATCTACCGCGAGCGTTTCGCCGAATTCGGCCATCTGATCCCGCACTTGCTGTCCCGGGTCACCGAGCCGGACAAGGTGGTCGCCACGCCGATGGAGCAGGTCATACTGCCGCCCCCCTGGCACAGGGGACGGGTCGTGGTGATGGGAGACGCCGCCCACGCGACCTGTCCGTTCTGGGCGCAGGGTGCCTCGATGGGGCTCGAGGATGCGGCGCTGTTCGTCCGATTCCTGACCGAGAGCGACGACCTCGCCGATATGTGCGGGCGGTGGTTCGAGCGGCGCTATCCGCGCTGCATGATGGTGCAGAAGGGGTCCTACGAGACCGGAAAGATGTCGCATCGTCACGAAGGCGAAGGTCCGAAGATCTTTCCGCCCCCGGTACGCGAGATGATCCAGAAGCAGATGAACGAGAGGCTCCAGGCACTCGCCGCCCCCTACTGATCGAACCGCCCGGCCGACCGACCGGGATAGAGGAGGCTTCAAATGAGACACGCAAACTTCGTTATCGCTCTCGCGCTGGCCGCGGTGATCGCCGTTCCCGCCATGGCGCAGAAAACCGTCTTTTTCGGCATCGGCAGCCCGCCGCGCGCGCATCTGGTGCAGCAGGTCTTCATCCCCTGGTCCAAGAAGGTGTCCGCCGAATCCGGCGGCGCCATCAAGGTGGAAGTAAGGGCCGGGCGCACGCTGGTCTCGCCCTTCAACGTCTACGAGCGAGTCCAGGCCGACGTGGCTCAGATCGGCTGGGGCGTGCAGTCCTTCATGAAGGGACGGTTCCGCCGCTCCGCCGTGGTGGGGCTGCCGTTCGAGGCGAACACGGCCGAGGAAGCGTCGGTTGCGCTCTGGCGGCTCTACGCCAAGGGGGTCACCGCGGCCGAGTACAAGGAGGTCAAGCCGCTGGCGATCATCGTGTTCCCGCCGTCGAGCCTGCATTCCAAGAGCAAGCCGATAAAGTCGTTGGCCGACATCAAGGGCATGAAAATCGCGGTCGGCGATCGGCTCGGGGCGCAGGTGCTCAAGCGTCTGGGCGCGGCGCCGATCTCGCTTCGTCTTCCGGAAATGTACCAGGGCCTCAATCGGGGCACCGTGGCGGGCGTCCATATGGTGTGGACGGCCTTCATGCCCTTCAAGCTGTTCGAAGTGACCGCGCATCACTACGACCTGCCGCTCGGCGCCGCCTCGGCCATGGTGTTCATGTCGACCAAGGGCTATGACGCCCTGCCCGCGGCCGGCCGCAAGGCCATCGACGCGAATTCGGGCGAAGCGTTCAGTCGCAGCTTCGGCAAATTCTGGGACCGGGTGGGCCGGGGCGGCCGGGGTGCGGTCGCCAAGATGCCGGGGCACAGCTTCGAAACGATGTCGTCCGCGGACGTTGCCGAGTGGCGCGCCAGCATGCAACCCGTTGTCGAGGGCTGGAAGAAGGGCATACCCGACGGGGCGCGTATCCTGGAGGCATTCCGCGCCGAGCTCGCGTCGATCCGCGCTGGCAAGTAGGCGGGGGAGCCAACGGCCCGTCCGGTGGAACGGGTCATCGCAAGGCTGGACGGCTGGGGCGTCGCGCTGACCCGGCGGATCGCGTTCGTGGCGGTCCTCTCGATGCTCGTCGTCGCCGGCGTGACGATCGCCGACGTCATTCTCCGGGCCGTCGCCGATTCGCCCGTCGTCGGCATGAACGAGCTGACGGAAGTGTTCTTTGCCGTCGCCATCGCCGCCTGCTTTCCCGCGGGGCTGACGCAACGGGTACACATCACCGTCGACCTGCTCGCCGATCGATACGGTGAGCGGGTGACGGCCTGGCTCAAGGTGCTGGGCGCGGTCATGCTGTTCTGGATGTTCGCCCTGCTTGCCGAGCGCATGGGCGATATCGCGGCCGAACTCACGAAGACCGCGGACAGCACGACGATCCTCGAAATACCCACCTGGCCGTTCATGTGGCTGGTGGCGGCCCTGGTCGCGCTGGGTGCGCTGTTTCAGGCCGTCGTCGTCGGGGTCGAAGCCGCGAAGGCGTTGCGGGCCGGCGAAGGTGACGCCGAGCGACGGAATATCGACGCCGCGCTGGCCGTTGTCCTGTTCTTCGCCCTGCTGGCTACGCTGGGGGTCGTCCTCGGGTTCGACGACGCCGTCGCGGCGCTGGCGAGCGCGGCCAAGGCATCGCCGACGACGGTCGCCTTCGTGGTCTTCGGCCTGATGTGGGTGCTGTTGTTGCTCATCCTGCCGGTGGCCGCCTCGATGGCGCTCCTCGGCATTATCGGGATCGCCCTGCTGCTCGGGCCCGGCCAGTCGCTCAATGTCTTCGGCACCGCGTCCCACGAATTCCTCACCAACAGTCAGATTTCCGTCCTGCCCCTGTTCCTGATGATGGGGGTCCTGGCCTCGGCGGCGGGTTTGGCCGAGGACGTCTACAACATGGCCCACTCCGTGCTGGGCGGGCTGCGCGGCGGGTTGGCGCTGGCGACCATTGGAGGCTGTGCCGGGTTTGGTGCCGTAACCGGGTCGTCGATCGCGACGGCGGCGACGATCGGGCGCGTTTCCCTGCCGGAAATGAACCGGCGCGGCTATTCGACGAGCCTCTCCACCGGCTGCGTCGCGGCGGGCGGCACCCTGGGAGCGCTGGTCCCGCCGTCGGGGGTGCTGGTCGTTTACTCCTTCCTCACCGAAGTTTCGATCGGCCAGCTGTTCATCGCGGCCATCGTGCCGGGGCTGCTCGCGGCGCTGTTCTACATGATGACGGTCAGCGCCTATGTCAGGCTGGCGCCAGACTCGGCGCCGCGGACCAGCGGGGTCGAATGGGCCGCAATCGCGCCGGCCATGCGCCGGGGCGTGACGGTCGTTGCCTTGTTCTGCCTCGTGCTCGGCGGGATCTATACCGGCGTCTTCACGGTCACCGAATCCGCGTCGGTCGGCGCCGTCGGCGCGTTCCTCATCGCACTCTGGCGCCGCAAGCTCAGGGGGACGGCGCTCTGGAGGGTAATGGGCGAGACGGCATCGATCACGGCGATGGTCTACGGGCTGATTTTCGGAGGCCTGACCTTTTCCTTCTTTGTCGGGATCACCGGCCTCCCGGAATGGTTGGCGACAGCGGTGGGCGACCTCGATCTTCCGCCCAAGGCGATCATCGCCATCTTCCTGGTGATCTTTGTCCTGCTCGGCGCGGTGATGGAAGCCTGGGCGATCTTGATCATCACGGTTCCGATCCTGGCAGGTCTGATTACCGATCTGGGCTTCGACCTGGTCTGGTGGGGCATTGTCATGGTCGCGGTGGTCGAGATCGGCGTGATCACGCCGCCGTTCGGAATCAATGTTTTCGTCTTGAAGACCATGGCGGGCGCCGACGTGCCGCTGACGACGGTATTCAAAGGGGTAATGCCGTTCGTCCTTTCGGCGTTCGTCAAGCTCGCGCTGCTGGTGGCGGTCCCGGCGCTGGTGTTGTGGCTGCCGTCCACCATGTTCAACTGAAGAAGAGGAATCTCGAAATGGCAATCAATGGCGTCGCGTCGCTGATTTACGGGGTTCCGGACCTCGCGGCGGCCACCAAGTTCTATGAGGATTTCGGCCTCGACCTGGATCGGCGGGACGATGCCGGATCGGACTTCAGCACCCCGGATGGCTCGACCGTCCTGCTGCGGCATATCGCCGATCCGTCCCTGCCGGAGAACGTGCTGGAGCGGCCGGGTGTGCGCGAAACGGTCTGGGGCGTGGATAGCGCCGAAAACCTGGATGCGCTCGAACGGAAGCTCGCCGCCGCGGGAACCGTGATCCGGGACGACACGGGTACGCTGCACACCGCCGACCCGTTGGGCATTCCCCTGGGTTTCCGGGTGTTCGAACGCAATCTCGTGCCCGGCGAGCATGTCCCGACGAACACGGTGGATGAAATCCAGCGCTGGAACGCCAACCGCAAGTGGTACAAGCGCGCCAGGCCCCGCCTGATCCATCACATCGGGTACACGGTCCCCAAGGGCGACATCGATGCCGTCGAGGCGTTCTATGTCGATGTCCTCAATTTCCGGGTGACCGACATCTCGCGCGGCCTCGCCACGTTCCTCCTCGCCGACGGCAGGCAGGACCATCACAGCATCTTCATCATGGATTCGGCGCGGGTGCAGGCCGAGGGCATCACCTGGAACCATGCCGCCTTCGGTGTCGAGAATGTCGATGAGCTGATGGCCGGGGCCAACGAATTGCAGCGCCAGGGCTGGTCGAGTTTCCTGGGGATGGGACGGCACCGGATTTCTTCGGCGATCAACTACTACGCCAACAATCCCGGCGGCGGCGATTCCGAATACCTGACCGACATCGACTATGTGACGGACGAATGGCAACCGCGGGTCTGGGAACCCCGCTTCGGGATGATGATGTGGTCGGCCGAGGTGCCGGATTTCATGAAGCACGAGCCCGACTGGGACTGGGAAATCCTGGACCGGGATCCGCCGCCCAGGTTCAGCGAGATCTGACATGAGCGCCTCGTTTTCCTTCACCAAGGGCCTGCACGATCTGGGTAACGGCTGCTACGGCTATCTCCAGCCGGACGGCGGATGGGGTTACAGCAATGCCGGCCTGATCGAGGATCAGGGCCGGACCCTGCTGGTCGACACGCTGATGGACCTGCCGCTCACCCGGGACATGCTCGATGCCATGAAGAAGGCGGTGCCGGCGGCGGAACGCATCGGCACGCTCCTCAACACCCATTCCAATCCCGACCACACCTTCGGCAACCAGCTCGTCGAAGGCGCCGTCATCGTTTCCTCCGATGCCTGTCTGGAAGAGATGCAGGCGATGTCGGCGGAGCTGGAGGACACGCGCGGCGGCATCCGCTTCGGCTGGCGGAACTACGGCGACGCCGGCAAGTTCTTCAACGAGGTGATGTGGACGAAATTCTCGCCCGAAGGGTTCGTCCAGACCCTGCCGACCGATACCTTTTCCGGCGAGAAGACCATTCATGTGGGCGCCAAGGAAGTCCGCTTCATCGAGGTCGGACCGGCGCACACCAAGGGCGATGTCGTCGTCTACGTGCCCGAGGACCGGGTCGTGTTCGCGGGCGACATGCTGTTCATGGACGGCCACCCCATCATCTGGTCGGGGCCGAGCAGCAACTGGATCGCGGCGTGCGACCTGATGATGAGCTGGGACGTCGATATCGTGGTGCCCGGCCACGGTCCGATCACCGACAAGCAGGGCATCCGGGGGCTCAAGGATTACATCGAATTCGTCCAGGCCGAGTCGCGGCCCCGCTTCGACGCCGGCATGGGCTACGAAGAGGCCGCCCGGGATATCGACCTCGGCCCCTATGCCGGCTGGATCGACCGGGAACGGATCGTCCTCAACGTCTATCTCTGCTACCAGGAGTTCGGCGCCGAGCCGGAGAGCGACCGCTGGGCGCCGATCGGGGCGGCGGGCCGGTACTATTTCGACGAGCGGGCCGGGAAGCTCTGACCGTGCCGCCACTGAATGATACGCACGATCCGGACCGCAGGAGCTGGGTGGATTCGGCGAACCTGCCGGATGCCCAGTTTCCGCTTCAGAACCTGCCCCTTGGCGTGTTCCGGCCGGCCGGGGGATCGCCCCGGGGTGGCGTCGCCATCGGCGACCGTATCCTGGACCTCGGCGCCGCGGTCGAAGCCGGCCTGTTTGCCGGCGATGCCGAGGACGCGGCGCGTGCCGCGGCCGGTGCCGAACTCAACCCGCTTCTGGCGCTCGGCAACGAGGCGGCGTCGGCGCTCCGCCGGGCGGTGTCCGATATCCTGACACGGGGAAGCGGCGCCGAGTCCACCGCCCGGGCCTGCCTGGCGAATGCGGCCGACTGCGAGCTGCTCCTGCCGGTGCGCGTCCGCAGCTTCACCGATTTCCTGTGCTCGGACGAGCACGCGAAGCGCATGTCGCCAACCGGCGCCCTGCCGCGGAACTACGCGAGCATCCCGATCGCCTATCACGGCCGGGCGACCACGGTGCGGGCGAGCGGCACGCCGCTCAGGCGGCCCAACGGGCAATATCCGGGACCCGACGGTTCCATCGTCTACGGTCCCGAACCGTCGCAGGATTTCGAGCTCGAGCTCGGTTTCTATGTCGGGCCGGGCAATCGGCTCGGCGAGCCGATCCCGATCGGCCAGGCGCGCGATCGTATTTTCGGCTATTGCCTGCTCAACGACTGGTCGGCGCGCGCGATCCAGTTCTGGGAAGGGCAGCCGCTCGGCCCGTTTCTCGGCAAGAGCCTGATGACCTCGGTCTCGCCGTGGATCGTCACCGCGGAGGCGCTGGCCCCGTTCGCCCTGCCGGCGCGGCGAAAGCCGCCGGACGCCGCCTCGCCGCCGCATCTGGTCGATCCGGACGATCAGTCGAGCGGCAGGCTGACCCTCGAACTCTCCGCCGACTGGGCCACCGAAGCCATGCGACTGGCCGGTTCGGCGCCCCAGACCGTAACCCGCACCGATTTCGGCACCGCCTGGTGGACCCCGGCCCAGATGCTGGCTCACCACACGAGCAACGGCTGCGAATTGGAGCCGGGCGACCTGTTCGGCACCGGTACCCTGTCGGGACCGGAGCGCGGTTCCTGGGCCTGCCTCGCCGAGTTGAGCGAGAAGGGCAAGGCCCCGATCGACCTCGGCGGGGAGAGCCGGACCTTCCTCGAAGACGGCGACGAGATCGTGTTTCGCGGACGCGCGGCGAAGGAAGGCTTCGTGCCCGTGGGCTTCGGTGAGTGCAGGGGCAGGATCCTGCCTGCCCTGCCGCTCGCCTGAAACCGAGTGGGAGCGCCTGATGGATCCGGCGGCGTCCATTCGCCCTGCGCGCCGGTGAACGCCCGGACCTCGCCGCGGGAAACCCGGCATCGCGGCAGCCCGGGGGCGGACCGCGACCCGCGTTGTAGACTGCGATCCGAGGATTAGGCAGAAGGACGGAAATCCGCCAATGGCACGCGTCACCGACATTGTGGACGAACGCGCCGTCGCGTTCATGCGCTCCTTCTCGTCGACCCGCGAGAGCGCCGTGGCGGCGAAGCTGCGCAAGGCGACGGCGGAGCATCCCAGACGAAACATGCAGATCGGGATCGAACAGGGGCGCCTCATGGCCCAGCTGGCGACGATGATCGGCGCCAGGCGATGCCTCGAGGTTGGCGTGTTCACCGGTTACAGCGCGCTTTGTGTCGCCGAACGCCTGCCGCCCGACGGCAGGCTCGTGGCATGCGACATTTCCGAGGATTACACCGCGATAGGAAAACCGTTCTGGGAGGAGGCCGGGGTCGCGGACCGGATCGAGCTCCGGCTGGGCCCGGCGTCGGACACGCTGGCGGCGCTCATCGACGAAGGACAGGACGGATCCTTCGACTTCGCCTTCATCGACGCCGACAAGGTCGGGTACGGCGACTATTACGAGAAATGTCTCCGGCTGACCCGGAAGGGCGGAATCGTCGTACTCGACAATGCGTTCTTGAGGGGCGCGACATACGACCCTGGAAACGAGAGCGATCCGGCCGTCACGATGCGCGCGCTGCTTACAAGGATTTCTACCGACGAGCGGGTCGACGTGTCCATCGTATCCATGGGCGACGGCATCGTAATAGCCCGCAAGCGATGAGCGGCGAGACCGTTGCGGATGGCGGGTCTCCTCCACTAATTCCTTGCAAAAGGAATAAAGTGGCTGTATATGGCGGATCGTCGATCATTTCGGGATTCGCGGTATGCCAACATCGGCCGGCACGACAGAACCGTCGCCAAAGCGCGGCAGCAAACCCCGGCGGCGTGGGCAGGGCCGGCCGGCGGGCTCCGCCAATGGCGCGGGCGCGCAGGACCTCATCGCCGCGACGCGTGCCCTGCTGGCGCGGGAGCCGACTATCAAGCTGACGCGGCTTGAGATCGCCCGCGCGGCCGGTGTCGATCCAGCGCTCATTCGTTACTATTTCAAGAACCTGGACGGATTGCTGATCGCGGTCCTCATGGAGATGTTGGCGGAGACCGCCAAGGAGGTCGCCGCCCTGGGTGACGAGGGCGGCGACCCTGCCGACCGGCTGCGCCGGCGGATCGAGACCTTCATCCGCTTTCGTGGACGCAACCCCGGTTTCGACAAGCTCTTCACCGAATATATCCTCTACGGAGAGTCCGCCTGGGGCGCCGAGACGCTGGAAACCCTGACCAGGTCGGGGGTGGACGACTTCAGGACACTGGTCGCCGACGGCCGCGCCAGCGGAGCATTCCGGGCGGATTTCGATGAGCGCTTTCTCTATGTGATTTTCGTCGCTTCCTGGGACTTCTACTTCCGCACCGCAACGCCGCTGTTTCCCCTGTTGTTCGGGAAGGAGAGCAGGCAGGAAGAGTTGGTCGAGCCCTATGCCGAGTTCATCACGAACCTGATCCTGCGCGGTATCGAGAAAAAGTAACCGCCCCATCCATGATCTTTCGGCGCGGGATTTCCGGTGGCGCGAAGACCGGCCGGCGCTCGAGACCGACCGGCTCCGGCGGGATTCCTTCGACATCTCGGCCCCCATGGGGCCGTGGATCACGCCCGGGTCGGCAGTTCCCGATGCCCAGCGCCTGCGCATCGACACCTTCGTCAACTCACCATCGTCGACGGCAGCCACAATACGAGCGCCGGGAACGAGACCAGGATCGCGAGTCTCACGATGTCGGCGGTCACGAACGGCAGGACCCCGCGGAACACGGTTGAAAGGGGGACATCCGGCGCCACCCCCTTCAGGACGAAGACGTTGATGCCGAAGGGCGGCGTAATCAGCCCGGTCTCGACGACGGAGACCATCACGATCCCCCACCAGACGATGTCGAAACCCAGCCCTGTGACCAGCGGCGTGACGATCGGCACCGTGATCACCATCATCGCGAACGGGTCCATGATCGCGCCGAGCAGCAGGTAGATCGCGAGCAGGAGCACGATGACCCCATAGCGCGAGAGTCCCAGCGACTCGACGAAGGCGGCGAGCGCGTTCGGCATCCCGGCGGCGCCGACAAAGAACGAAAACGTCACCGCCCCCAGGATCAGGACGTAGATCATCGCCGTCGTCGCGGTGGTCTCGCCCATCACCTGCCAGAACGCTCCGCCGCCGAGCCGACCGCGCGCGAGCGCGATGAGAAATGCGCCCCCCGCGCCCACGGCCGCGGCTTCGGTCGCCGTGAAGATGCCGCCGTAGATGCCTCCGATCACGACGCCGAAGAGCAGCAGGGCGAGCGAGCTTCGGCGCAGCGCCGCCCACAGCGCGCCCCGCTCCGCCCGGCCCGCATCGGGTGCAGCGTCCGGCGACAGCCGGGCCACCACCCCGACGGTGATCATGTAAAGCGCAATGGCGACCAGTGCCGGAATCAGCGCACCGATGAACAGGCGTCCGATGGATTCCTCCACCAGGATCGCGAACACCACGATGGCGGCGGAGGGCGGTACCAGCTGGCCGAGTGTGCCGCCGGCAGCCACGCAGCCGGTCGCCAATCCGGCGGAATAGCCGCGTTCCCGCATCTCCGGCAGCGCGCCCCGTCCGATGGTAACCGCGGTCGCGAGCGAGGAGCCGGTCAGCGCACCGAAGCCCGCGCATCCGCCGATAGTCGCCAGAGCGAGACCGCCGCGACGGTGACCCACCAGGGCATGGGCGAGTCCGTATATGTCGCTCGAGAGTCCGGCGACGGAGGCAAAGCTGCCCATCATGAGGAACAACGGCAGGACGGCGAGATTGATGTTGGTCAGGAACTCGAGCGCCTCCGTCCCCAGCACGACGAGCGCGGGCTCGGTGCCCAGCACCAGCGCCGCGCCCACGAGGCCGACCAGGCCCATCGCCGCGGCCACGGGGACGAGGAGCAGAATCAGCATCCAGACGACCGCGAAGAGGACCGCCGAGAGGACAACCGCATCCGTCGGCATCGCCGGAGCGATCCAGCGCACGATGTCGTCCAGCCGGGCAACCGCGGCGGCGGCGAGGACGATCGTTCCAAGCGTGGCGATCGCGACCGTTCGGCCCGATGCCCCGCCGGACGGCCTCCCCGCCGCGGCTTCGAAGCCGACCGCCACCATCACGAGCTGAACCAGCGCACCCAGCCCGAACAACGCGCTCACCGTCCACAGGAAGGGCGCGACCGGCCAGCCCAGCAAGATCGTCGTGCGCCCCTGGGCGGCGAGGTCCGCGGCGACAACGCCGAGCCGCCAGGCGAGAAAGACGAACAGCAACAGCAGCAGGAGCGCGCCCAGCGCCTCCAGCCAGACCCGCACGCCGTCGCTCAGTCGGGCGCCCAGGAAATCGACGTTGAGATGCACCTTCTGGGCGAACCCAGCGGGAAAACAGGCGGCGATCGCCACCGCCATCAATACCTCGACGATTTCATTGAACCCCGAAATCGGCGCGTTGAAGGCGGCGCGAAGCGAGATGTCGAGCGCGGTCGCGAGCGAAATCGCCAGCATCGCGAGCACGCCCAGAAAAGCGATGCGCCGTGTCGCCACGGCGCACCAGGCTTCGACGACCCGAAGGCCGGCCGGCATTTAGCTGCCCGCGCGGACCTTCTCCACCTCCGCCCTGAAGGCTTCCATCAGCTTCGCTCCGCCGGGCGTGCGCGCGACCCAGGCCTTTTCGACGGCGGCGAGCATCTCGATCATGCGCTCCTTTTCGGCCCCCTCCGGCGCAACCGTCTTGTGGCCCTTGGCGGAGCCCAGCCGCTTGCGAGAGCCCTCCTGGATACGGTCCCAGAACGTGGAGAACCGCCGGACCAGCACCTCGCCCGACCGTTCGTCGATCGACCGGCGCGCCTCGGCGGGCAGCTTGGCGTAGGCCGAGTTGTTCATGAAGATCATCCCGGCGGAGCCGCCGAGAGGTCCGTCGATGGTGTACCTGCTGACCTCGTTGAGACGATAGGGCGGCACGCCGGTCCACGGAATCAGGAACCCGGCGACCAGTCCGCGATTGACGCTCTGGTAGTATTCCGGCGGCGCGAGAGAGATCGGCACGCCACCGAGTGCCGCGATCATCTCGCCGCGGAGCTTGCCCGCCACCGCGAACTTCTTTCCCTTCAGGTCGTCGATCGTGGCGATCGGCTCCTTGGCATGGATGGAATTCGGCGGGAAGCTGAAGATGGCGAGCGGTTTGACGTCCTTGTACTCGTCTCCCAGCAGCCCCTTTTCCAGGAGCCGCCAGAAGGCGATCGAGGCTTCCTTCGAAGTGTCGAAGACGCCCGGCACGTCGACCACGTTGGACCGGGAAAACTGACCCGGCACCAGCCCCTGGAGACCCCAGCCGATCTGGGCGACGTTCTGTCTGACGCGGTCGAATACGTTGCGGTGGCTGGCCAGAATGTGGCCCGCCACCAGCTCCACCTGGAGCGTGCCGCCCGAGCCCTCGCTCACCTCCTTGGTCCAGGGCGCGAAGACCTGCACGTTGAGATGAGCCTTCGGCGGGCTGGGCGACGCAAACTTGATTTTCATTGCATCGGCCAGGGCCGGCGATACCGCCAATACCCCCACGATGCCGAGCAGGGTTGTCCTCATCATGTCGTGATCTCCCGTGTCCTGTGTGTCACGCGTTCATCGACTGATCGGTCGTGGCGCCGGCGGCCCGAATCGCCTGCCAGACACGCTCGGCGTCGCCGGCATCCGGATCTCGTCGACGCCGGGCGGCGCCAGCGCATCGAGGATCGCATCGACCACCGTCGCCGGCGCTCCGATGGTCCCCGACCCGCCGATCCCGGTGAGCCCAGCGGGCTGGGCTCCGAAACGGCCTCGGGCAGGTCGTCCGCGCGTGGCAGGCAGTAGCCGAGCAACCCGCCGGTCAGGAACCTGAAGTCCTCCGCGCGACGCACGGTCTGTCCGATACCGAAGCCAGCCATCCCCAGGCCCTCACGGTACGATGACACCCAAGCAACGCGCGGTTCCGCGGGTACTATGAGGTTCGGAAGCCGAGTGGCGCAAGTATCGCGGCAGATGACGGATCGAGGGAGGGGACCATGACAGAGCCTCAGGCAATTCGCGACGAGTTGGCGGAAAGGGCGAGGTCCGTCCTTCCCTGGGTGCGCGAGCGGGCGGAGGAGACCAGCCGGCTCCGACGGGTGCCCGACGAGACGATCGCCGATCTGCGTGCCGCAGGATTGTTCGAAATCCTCAAACCCAGGGCGTTCGGGGGCGAGGAGATCCGCTTCGACGCCTGCATGGAGGCGATGCTGGAGCTCGGCCGCGGCGACGGCTCGACCGCCTGGGTGTGCGCCGTGATCAACGTGCACGACCTTCTGGTCGCACTGTTTCCGGGGCAGGCTCAGCACGACGTGTGGGACGGCGGCAAGACGCTCGTTGCCTCGAGCTTCATGCCCGGCGGCAAGGCGACGCCCGATGGCGAGGGTTTCCGGCTCTCCGGGAAGTGGTCGTTTTCGAGCGGCGTCGACAACTCGGAATGGGCGATCCTCGGCACCATGTTCGGCATGGTGGGCGATCCGCCGCACCCCGACATCCGTTTCGTTCTGGTGCCCAGGAGCGACTACGAGGTGATCGACGACTGGCATGTGATGGGCCTGTGCGGCACCGGCAGCAAGAGTCTCGCGGTGCAGGACGCGTTTCTGCCGGCGCACCGGATCCTGCCGTTCGCGAGTTGCGTGAGCGGCGACACGCCGGGGTCCGAGGTGCATGATGGCCCGATCTATCGCGCCCCGATCTGGGCCGTCTTCCCGTTCTGCATTTCGTCGCCCGCGACCGGCATCGCGCGCGGCGCGCTGGAGGCCTATGTCGAGCGGATGAGCGAGCGGACCACCGTGTTCGGCAACGAGAAGATCTCGGAAATGCGCCCGATCCACCTTCACCTCGCCGAGGCGGCGGCGCTGGCCGACGCGGCGGAGCTGCTCTACAAGCGCTCGATTCGCGAGACCGTCGAAAAGATCGCCGAAGGCGTTCCGCTGGAAATGGCCCACCGCGTGCGCAGCCGCCGCGACCAGGGCTATTCCATCGTCATGGCGACGCGGGCCGTGGAGCATCTGTTCAAATCGATGGGCGGCAGGGGCCTTTACGAAAGCAACCCGGTGCAGCGCGCCTATCGCGACCTCCACGCCGTCGCCGGCCAGATCGCCAACAACTGGGACGTCACGGCGGCGATGTACGGACAGGTAACGCTGGGCGGGCCGCCAACGGACCCGTTCTTCTGAGCGGAGTCAGCCCCGGAGATTGCGCCCGAAGGGCCGCGCGGGATTGCCGTGTCTCCCGCGCCGGCCTGCCGGGAGTCAGGCGGGCCCTGGAACTCCCAGATGGGGGCCCGGCTCCGCTCTGCCAAGTACCGTGCTTGGCCGAAAAACCCTCCATGCACTAGGTTTCATACGCGACCAGTCGTGAGAGCCCGGCAATGAAGGCGACGCTTTTCAATTCGGTCCACTATCATGGCGCTACGCCGGAAGGGGTGTGGCCGGTCCCGGTCGACAACTATTCCGACGATGCGGCAGCCGAGTCGCTCGCCACCGCGATCGAACAGTTCAGGATGGCGGACGAGCTCGGCTTCGATTGGATCACGGTGGCCGAGCACCATTTCGGCCCCTACTCGCTCACGCCAAATCCGACGATCCTGGCGGGCGCGCTCAGCCAGGTCGTGCGCCGCGCCAAGATCGCGATTCTCGGCCCGACCACCCCGATCCTCAACCCGGTTCGCGTGGCGGAGGAATTCGCGATGCTGGATCTGATGACCGGCGGGCGGATCGTCGCCGGAATGCTGCGCGGCACACCCAACGAATACGTCACCTACAACGTCAACCCTTCGGAGTCGCGCGGACGCTTCGAGGAAGCCCTGCAACTCATCCGTCGGGTCTGGACCGAACCGCAACCCTTCGGCTGGCAGGGCCGCTACTACCAGTTCCGCAGCATCTCCATATGGCCGCGACCGCTGCAGAAACCGCACCCGCCGATCTACATGTCGGGGTCGAGTCCCGAGTCGGGCTCGTTTGCCGCGCGTAACCGGATCGGGCTGGGATTCGCCGCGACCCATCTGGAACGGGCCACCCGCGCCGCGGAGCATTACCGCCGCGAGGCCGAGCGTGCCGGGTGGGTCCCGGAGCCCGAGAACATCATCTATCGGCTCGGCTTTCACGTGGCGGAAACCGACGACCGGGCCATCGAGGATCTCAAGGCGCCGACGGCAATCCGCCGGGGCACCAACATTTCGCGCGCCAACGAGGCCGTCGAGGAAGCGGTTGCCAATGCCGGTTATTACGGTGCGAATCTCGACGAGCAGCGCAACCGGAGCCGCAATCGCGAGCAGCGCACGGACGAGCAGATACGCGGCCGTATCGGACGCGGCCAGCTTCTGACCGGCGGTCCCGATACGGTCTTCAGGCAGATCAAGGCCATCCGCGACACGCTGGGAGCGGGTGTGCTCGATCTGACGATCGCCATTCAACATGGCGATGCCACGCGGCGGTCGATCGAGCTGTTCGGGACGAAGGTGCTGCCCCGAATGCAAGCTCTGTGAACGGCGGAAGGGCGGGAAGGTATTTCGATGATCGAGGCGCCGGGCGCGGCTTTCAGCGACACCGAAATCGAGGCCGACGGGTTTCGCATCCGATATCGTGAGGCGGGACGCGGGAAATCCCTCATCTGCCTGCATGGCGGGGGCGGCCTCAGACTGTCGCGGACGCACGACATTCTGGCCCGGGACCGCCGGGTGATCGCTTTCGAGGCGCCGGGCTTCGGCAACTCGCCGGTCAACCACAGGTCCGCAACCATGGACGATCTGGCCGCGACCATGAATGTGGCGATCGCCGCGCTGGGGATCGAGCGCTACGACCTGATGGGAACGTCCTTCGGCGGGAAGCTCGCTCTCTCGATGGCGCTCGACCGGCGCGAGCCGGTCGATTCCGTGGTCCTGATTTCGCCGGCCGCGATCCGCATCAACCCGGCGCCCGACATCGGACCGCACACCCTGCACAGGCACCCCGAGAGCCCGGAGGCGCGCCGCGATCCCGTGCCGCCGGAAGTGCATGCAAAACAGCGTGCCTTGTCGACCCGACTGCTCGGCCCCGCGCGCGATGCCGAATTCGAGGAGCGATTGACGGCCCTCGACCTCCCGGTGCTGGTTCTCTTCGGTACGGAGGACACGATCACGCCGCCGGAAGGCGCGCGGCTCTATCGACAGGTCCTCCCCGATTGCCACCTGATGCTGGTGTACGACGCAGCCCACGCAATCGATGCCGATCGGCCGGAAGCGCTGACCGAAGTGGTCGCGGACTTTCTCGCGCGGCACGGAAAATTCCTCGTCCGCCAGGACAGCGACCTGGTCTATCCCTAGGCCGTTTGGGCAAACCCCAAGGCGTCATCCTCCCAACCGATCGCAGGAGGTCTCCGATGACATCCATCGAGCTGGTGCCGGCCGTCAAGACCGACCCCAAGAAATGGTCGGAGGACTGGAGCAACGCGGTATTTTCGCGCAACGAGCGCCGCCGCCGCTGGTCGAAGGTGCGCAGGCTGATGAAGCGCGACGGCGTCGATCTGATCGTTTGCCTGCCCTGCACCAACGCCCACGACCGGGGCCAGGCCGATCCGCGCTACCTGACCCAGCTCGGCGAGAACAGCGATGAGGTGACCGTCGCTTTCCCGATCGAGGGAAAGGCGACCGCCTGGCTGTCGCGCTCCGGCGTGTGGCCGTCATCGAACTGGATCGCAGATATCCGCTCCGCGATCCGCGGTGCCGGCGGCGCGACGATCGCCTCATGGCTGCGTGAGAATCCACCCTACCAGGAGGCGACAATCGCCATTGCCGGGCTCGATTCCGACCACTACACCCATTGCCGTTCGGCCGAAGGGGAGGTGAACTGGCGATCGGTCCAGATCCTGACTGAGTCCTTCCCCACGGCCCGCTTCGTCAGCGCCACCCGCATCCTGGGGGAGGCTCGGTGGCGCAAGTCCCCGGAGGAGATCGAGTTCCTCCGCAAGGGCGCCGCGGTCGCAGAGGCGACGCTGGACGCGATCCGCGAACACGCCCGTCCCGGCGTATCGGAACGTCACGTCTTCGCACGCATGATGTTCGCCAACGCGGATGCAGGCGGAAGCTTCACGCCCATGTTCGGATGGGCAACCGGGCCGCTGGGAGCCGCCTACCATCGGCTGGAGCAACCGTCGTTCCGGGACTTTCAGGAAGGCGACGTCTTCAACATGGAGATCGAGGGGCGCTGGGGCGGGCACATCGCGCAGATCGACCAGACGGCGTATTTCGGCAAGCCGCCCGAGCGACTGCGCGAGGCGATGGCGATGAGCATCGAAGCCTTCGACCGCGCGGTTGCGGCAATGCGGCCGGGGGCGACCATACGCGACGCGGTCGACACCGCGCGGGTTCACGGAATGAAGGGCCGTGCCGTTACGGGGCTCGGCATGCATGGCCGCGGGACCGGCGACGATGGACCGCTGGTCGTCGCCGGCCGGCCGAATCCGGCCGAGGTGCTCGACATGGTGCTGGAGGAGGGGTGCTGCTTCGCGGTCAAGCCGTCGACGACGGTCGAGGAAGCCCCCGATTTCTGCAAATGGGGTGACAGCGTGGTCGTCACCCGCAATGGCGCAGAACGGCTGGGCAAGCGTCGTCAGGAACTCCTGGCCTTGAGCTGAGCGGGCCCGGACTTCTGCCGACGGGTGCAAGCCGCTTGCCAATCCTTCCCCGGACTGTCAGGCTCGGCTTGGAAGGATTCCTTCTTACCTTCGCGGACATTTGCGTGCGGTCAACAGGTCCAGCGGGAATATACCGCCGATGCGAAATTCAGCCCTCGGCCTGAAGGGCGTCGATCACGTACAATTCGCCTGCACGGACATGGACCGGACGGTCGCGTTCTGGGAGTCGATCGGCATGCGGTGCCAGCTCGACCTCGTGCTGCACAACCCGGAACGCCATCACTTCATGATCGACATCGGTCGCGACCAGGTCATCTCTTACTGGTACTGGCCGGGGAGAGAGCTGAAGCCGCCGCCGCAGGTCGACGATCGGAGCTATGCCGGGTTCTACCATCTGGCCTTCCACGTCGACACCGAGGAAGAGCTCGAGGAAATGCGGCGGCGCGTGGCGTCCGCGGGCGTCGAGGTCTCGGAAGTCACGGGCCGACACCTGTTCGACAAATCGATCTACTTCACCGACCCGGACGGAATTCAGTTCGAGTTCGCTGTCGTGATGTTCAACCTGGAAGGCCGGGTCGAGCATGACGGCGACGGCAAGCTCACGCCGCTGTCCGAAGACGCGAAGCTGGGCAACCGGTCGCTGGACGGACCCGTCAAGTTCGAAACGAGGTACAAGTAGCGCCACATCGGAGCGATAGCGCCATGTTCACCGAGATCATGATCGACGAGCCGCTCGAGAAGATCGTGGACGATTGGGACTTCTTCGAGGATCGCGTTCTCAAGCACTATTCGACATTCAAGGCGACCGGCGACAATGTCCTCGGCTTGCGCCGCCGCAGCATCTCCTCGGCGGGGCTGAACGATCCCAGGAAGGGAAATATCAGCCGTCACCTGGAGTTGGGGCCGAATGGCCTGGTCGAATGGTCGCACAGCCCGCTGTCGGTTCATGTCACCACCGCCGGGACGCCGCACACGGTATCGCACAATTTCGGCTACTGGCACGTCAACGACAAGGACGAGCTGTACATGCCGATCCCCGAGCGGGTGCCGGGCGAAATGGGGTATTTCGTCGTGGTGATGGGCAATCCGACCGGTGACGAGACAGACGCCTTTTCCTGGTATTGCGAGGAATGCCTGACGCTGCTCTACGACTTCGTCTACGAGACCGGCAGGCTGGGCTTCAACGGATTCTGGAAGGCCGAAGCCAGGGCGGTTCGCTCGTACAACGCGGATCCCGCCAATCGACACTGCCCGGAATGCGGCCACGACAATCCGCTGGGCTATTGCTGGAACAGCGCAAAGGACACCCCGGAAGAAGCGGCGGCGCGAAAGCTCTGGTAGAGGGACGCAGCGGAGCCGGGATCGCCAGCGGTGGACACGCCAATCCTGCACTACGACATCCCCCTGAAACCGGAGGGCGACGGTTTCGGCCGGTGGCAGGCGACGGTCGATTATGTGGTCTGGTCGGGATGTTTTCCCGAGGACGATCCTCCGCTCACGGTCTGGGAGCTGCACGACGCGGGAGCGCTCCGAATCCCCGAGAAGGACGACCTGATGCACGTCATCCGGGGGGGCACGCCGTATCATATCGAACATCTGTTCGGCTACTGGCGAATCTGCGATGCCGACATGATCTATTTCCGCACCCGCCAGCAGGGAGAGGTCTATTATCTCCTGGTCACCGGCGGCCGACCCGGCAACTACGGTCGGGACGCGCTCCTCTGGGTCTGTCCCAAATGCGCATGCCAATTCAACCGGCGAGACTTCGACACCGGAATCGCGCGGTGGAAAAGATTCTGGGACGCCGAGCTGGGCTTGGCGCGCGCCTTCAACGACGACGAGCGGCTCCGTACCTGTCCCGAATGCGGTCATGTCCATCCCCTCGCATACGGATTCTACCCCTCCGAGGACAACCCGGCTGAATCGGGAGCGCGCGCTCGATGGTAGCGGAGCCCGGAACGCCGGTGCGGGTCTGCGCGGTCGCGGAAGTCCCCGAAGGGGCGGGACGGGTCGTGCGTGCCGAAGATCGGGCGATCGCACTCTTCCGCGTCGCGGACGAAGTCTTTGCGCTCGACAACGTCTGCCCGCACTGGCACGGCCCGCTGGGTGAAGGCATCGTCAGCATCGAGCGGCTGGAGGTAACCTGCCCCTGGCACCGGTTCCGCTACGACCTGCGTACCGGCAAGAATGTCCTGTCGGACGTCCGGGGTGCGGCCACGGTATACCCTGTCGACATCAGAGACGGAGACGTGTTCGTGAGGATCGCCCGCTAACGGGGAGAAGACAGTGGAACGGATCGACGTGCGCATTCTGGGCGGCGGCCATAACTGGCTCACCATCGGCGGCCGCATCGCGCTCGGGCTCGACGGCTACTACAGCCGGCTCCCCAAGGGTTCGACCGCGTCGGTCACCACCGCCGACCCCGGCGAGATGTGCTTCCAGGGCGTCGACTTGGTTTGCAGCGGGGCCTTCCACATGGCGATCACGACTCCGGCGTGGATGGTTCGTTTGGCGATGGAGGGGCGCGATCCTTTCGACAGGCCCATGCCGGTGCGCGCGCTCGCCCATTTCCCGCATGACGACCGGATGGCGTTCGCCGTGCGAAAGGAATGCGGCATCAACACCTTCGGCGATTTGCGCGAGCAACAATATCCGCTCAAGGTCTCGACGGTGCCGCCGGAGAACCGACATCCCGCGGTGTGGGCGACCGAGATCATTCTCAACGAGCACGGCATCACCTTCGAGGAAATCGAGAGCTGGGGCGGCAAGCTGCTGCGAGACCGCCCCAGGTTCATCAATCAGCCGGGTATCGCGCCCGCCTCGCCCGGCTTCGACGCCATATTCGACGAGGCCCTGATGACCAGGCGCTGGACCACGCTGACGGAGCAACACGACATCGTGTTCCTCCCGGTCGAAGAAGACGTGCTGCAAAGGCTCGAGACAGAGCGCGGCTGGCAACGCGGAGTGATCGAGAGGACCCGCTACCGCGGTATGACCGAGGACGTGCCCACGGTGGATTTCAGCGGCTGGATCCTGTTCTGCAGCGAGGACATGGACGAGGAGCTCGCCTATCTGACGATCGCGGCGCTCGACGAGCAGAAAGGCGACATCGAACGAATGTTTCCGCAACCTCACGCGGCGTTGACCGGGCCGGTCGACATGTCGTGGATCGGCGGCAACGTGCCCGTGCCGCTGCATCCCGGTGCAGAAAAGTATTACCGCGAGAAGGGGTACCTCTGACGGGGAGTGCGTCGGGCATCCAGCGCCGGGAACACCGAAGGGAGGAAGAGATGGCTCATAAAGTATTGTCGACGCTTGCGGTAGCGGTGATCGTCGGGGCGATGGCCTCGGGGGCGCCGTCGGCGGCGAATGCCGAGTCCGCCGCCATGAAGGTCGAGCTGCCCAAGCAGATCATCATCGCTTCGAACCGCGTGGGCGGCGTCGCAAACACCATGGCGAACGGGTTTGCCAAGGTGCTCACCCAGCACGTGGGAACGAAGGCGACGGTCCGCGCGGTCGGCAACGCCGCCAAGTGGATGGGAATGATCAAGAGCGGCGACATCGATCTGGGCATGACCTCGGTGACCGAGCTGTCCTGGGCGTATTGGGGCACCAATGCCTATGCCGGCAAGCCCAACCGCACGTTCTCGCTGGTCGCTCTAGGGCGTAAGCAGTCATGGGCGTTCATGGTCCCGGCGGATTCACCGGTCCACACGACCGACCAGCTCAAGACGTGGATGAAGGGCAAGCGCCTCAGCCACAAGTGGATCAATCCTGTCATCGACCATCTAAATCTCGCGGGGCTTGCCAATCTCGGGTTTGCCGGCGGGCTCGAAGAGGCGGGGCTCACCGCCGTTCCCGTCTCGTCCTACAAGGTGCTGGTAAATCTGTGGAACACGAACAAGTTCGATGTCGTGGGCACGCCACCCGGGATTCCCCTGATTCAACGGATGAATGCCGCGCGCAAGGTCCGCTTCGTTCCGATGTATACCGATGCGGCGGCGGTCGCGCGGATGCAGAAAGTCGAACCGGCCTATTACATCAGCACGCAACGCGCGGGCGTACCCGGAGTCGACAAGCCGATTCAGGCCTTGACGTTCGACTATTGCATCATTGCCCGAAACAGCCTGGACAAGGGAGTCGTCCAGCGCGTGCTCGAAACGCTCTACGCGCACCAGGACGACCTCGGAAAGTCCCACCCCCTTGTCAGGGGCTGGCTCCCCGCCGACAAGCGCTGGGCGGGCGCTCACACCGTGATGCCCTACCACCCGGGCGCGGTGACGTTCTACAAGTCGAAAGGCCTTTGGAAGGAAGACCTCGAAACGCGTCAGGCCGAGCTGGTGCGGCGGTCCAAGGGTTGAGTTCATGAGCACCGCTGTCTGCTGACGCGTGCAAGCGCGTGGGCGCACAGCGAAATCTGACGGGGCCATCAGGGTGGATCGCGCGATTCACCTTGATGGCCATGGTGGTCATCGGTATCGCGGATATTCTTAACCTGCCGCTTTACGCTGGCGTCTCCTACCATCGCTCCCAGTATCTCTCCATCATCCTCGCGCTGACCTCCGTCCACGTCTTCCTCGCCTACCCCCCGATCAAGCGGCTGGCGGGACAGACCGGAGCACCGTGGTACGATTGGATCTGCATTGCCGGCGCCCTGGCCTGCAATGTCTACATCGCCGTCACGTTCGCCGACATCACGACGCTGATGGAGTTCGTCAACACCGAACGGCTCGTCCTTGGCGGCATCGGAATCGTGTTGGTGTTCGAGATGGTGCGGCGCACCGCGGGCATGCCGCTTATCATCGTCGTCGCGATCTTCATTCTGTACGCCGTCTATTCCGATTATTTCCCCGACATACTCTACGCCCGGCCGGCATCCTGGCCGCGAGCGGTCACCTACCTCTATTTCGATCCTTCGGGGCTTTACGGCGCGCCGCTGGGGGTCATGGCTGGCGTGGTACTGGCTTTCGTCCTTTTTGGAAACCTGTTGTTCGCCAGCGGCGGCGGGCAGTTCCTGACGGATCTGTCCATGCGTGCCATGGGCCGGTATCGCGGCGGCCCGGCAAAGATGAGCATCCTTTCCAGCTCGCTGTTCGGCACCATGACCGGAAGTGCCGCAGCCAATGTCGCGTTCACCGGAATGGTCACGATCCCGCTGATGAAGCGGGTGGGGTACCGACCGGCGTTCGCGGGCGGTGTGGAGGCGGTGGCGTCGTCCGGCGGGTTGCTCGCGCCGCCGGTCATGGGGGCGGCCGCGTTCCTGATGGCCGAGTTCACCGAAATTCCATACAGCGAAGTCGCGCTCGCCGCGTTGGGGCCGGCGCTGCTGTATTACATCGCCGTCTTCATCCAGGTGCATCTGGTGGCTGAACGCGAAAATCTGCCCAATGTGAAGCCCGAAGATCTTCCGCGGATCGAGAGCATGCTGCGCGGCGCGTTGATGTTCGTCGTTCCCCTCGCGATTTTGATCTATTGCCTCTTCGTGAAATTCCTGGCCCCCGACACGTCGGTGATCTACGCCACGGCTGCGTTGCTGTTGATCATGGCAGCCGTCAACCGCGCGAGGCTTCGCCCGCGCGAGCTCCTCGGCGTGATCGAAAGCACCGGGCGCTCGCTGGTTCAACCGGTCGTCATCGCCGCCCTGGCCGGCTTGATACTGGGCGTGGTCAACATCACCGGTCTCGGCTCCACCCTGTCGCAGGCATTGATCCTGATGGCGAGCGACGCGCTGCCGGTCCTGCTCGTCTTTACCGCCTTCGCCAGCATCGTCCTGGGCATGGGCATGCCGGCGGTCGCGATTTACATCCTCCTCGCCGTCCTGGTCGCGCCGGCGCTTCAGGAATTCGGCATCGAACCCCTGGCGGCCCATCTCTTCATCTACTATTTCGGCATCATGTCCTACGTGACGCCCCCGATGGCCTTCGCGTGCTTCGTCTCCGGCCCGATGGCCGGCGCGGATCCCTTTCGTACCGGCATCGAGGGGATGAAGCTCAGCGTGGTCGCCTATGTCGCGCCGTTCCTGTTCGTGCTCTACCCGGAACTGCTCCTTGTCGGTCACTGGCTCGATGTCGTGATCGCGATGGCGACGGCGATCGCAGGCGCCGGCTGCCTCGCCGCGGCGGTGGCAGGCTTCATCATCCGGCGGCTGCACTGGCTGGAGCGGCTCCTGCTCGTTGCGGTCGGATTGGCGTTGATGACGTCGGAGACGTTCAGCGATGTCATCGGGGTCGCGGCGGCCCTGGCCCTTTGGTTCTGGCTGTCGAAGACAAGAAGCGGTCGTGAGCCTGGCGACAGCTCAGGGAAACCATCGACCGGGTAGGAGGACTGCGGCAGGCCCTCCGGACAGTCGCGTCGCGCCCCGACCTCGACACCCCCCGCCACGCCGCTACCATGGCGGTCGCTACCGTTCCGGGATCCGTGCCCATGATCAGCATTCGGCGGCTCAGAAAGGTCTTCCAGGTCAAGGAGGGGGCCGTCGCGGCGCTGCCGAATCTGGACCTCGAGGTCGAACGCGAGGAATTCTTCGTTTTGCTGGGGCCCAGCGTCTCCGGCAAGTCGATGCTGCTGCGCTGTATTGCCGGGATCGAAATACCGGAGGACGGCGAGATATCCATCGACGGGCGGCCGATCTATTCGGCCTCGGACGGGCTGTTCATACGACCGGAGCACCGAGGTCTCGGCATGGTCTTTCAGTCCTATGCCGTCTGGCCCCACATGTCCGTCTTCGAGAATGTCGCGCTGCCTCTCACCCGATGGAAGGAGGCCCGGGCAGACGACATCCTGCCGGTGCCCCGTCCCTGAAGGCGGACGGTCCCGCCTCGCCCATCCGGGGCCAGGACGGGATGCCGGAAGGCCTGCCGGAGCCGGGCGCGCAGCCGCTGGCCGCGACGGTCGCGGACGGCGGCTTGGTGACCAAGGTCGAATGCGCCGGCGCGGCGGTGCAGATCCGGCTCCGGGGCACCGCGAAGTTTCCCGAACACGGCGGCATCTGCATCGAGCATCCCTTCGGCCTCAGCATGCCGCGGTCGGTGCGGCGCATTCTCGACTTGTGGGGCGCAGCGGGTGGTCCGGCCCCTCGGAACGGGCGGGGTCGGGGGGCGGAGCAAGCGAGATGGACCGGCTGTTGACGGTTCTGGACCGACTCAGGGCGGGCAAGAAGCCGCGCGGGACCGCCGGGGACACCCTCGCATTGCGCAAAACGAATGACGTCCTCGCGGCCGCCTTCGGCTAGGAGTCCAGCGCCGCGCCCGGGAAATAGGCCTCGGCATTCCGGTAGAACACCTTTTCGAGCACCGCGTCGCCAAGACCCAGCCCCTGCCAGCGGTCGATCATCATCTCGAACTTCAGCACGGGATAGTCGCAACCGAACATGATGCGGTCTTGCAAACGCCCGCCTATCTGCCGGACGAGCTGGGGCGGCAGGGTCTTCGGCGACCAGCCATGCAGCTCGTAGTGGACGTTCCCCTTGTGCAGCAGGATGGCAATCATATCGTCCTGCCAGGGAAAGGCCGGCCGGGCCGCGAGGATCTTCAACTCGGGAAACCGCGCGGCAACCGCATCGATATGCCGGGGATGGCCGTTGTCGAGCAGGATGCCCTTGCCGCCTGGCTGTCCCTGGCCGATGCCGGTGAGCCCGCAATGGATGAGCACCGGGATGCCGGCGTCTATCGAAACCTTGTAAAAGGGATCCCAAATGGGATCGCTGGCGGGATAACCGTCCGCCATCTGGCCGACGATGCCGAAGCCGATGAAGCCGGCATCCGCGGCCACCGCGCGTTCGAATTCCCGGATGCCGTCCTTGCCGATTTCCGGGTTGAAAGACAGCCAGTGCCCGAAGATCACGTCGCGGTGCTGCCGCGCGACATCGAAGCAGTAATCGTGGATCTCCCGGATCTCGTCGAGATCGTCCATCCAGGCGGTCAAGGCGAGGTCGAGGATCGTGCGCACGTTGTTCCTGCGGAAGGTATCCGCCATTTCCTGCTCGGTCTGGAATTCGGCGGCGGTGCGCCAGATCCGTTCCTGGCTGGCGCGTTCCACCGGATCCTGGAAGATGTAGCCGCGCTCGGTGCTCCAGTGCGAATGGCAGTCGAAGACCCTCATGACTCTCCCCTCGTGGCGTCGCGCGGGGTAGCATAACAGGGGAGGACCAGCGACCATGAACGGCTTTCGGGCGAGCAGATTGCCGATCTATCACGGCGCCGTGGACTGGGCGCAGCTCCATCGCGACTACCCGGTCCCCGACGTGTTCGCGGAGACGGTCTACAAGTGGCCGGCCGGGCGGGTCCGCGAATTGCAGAACGAACGCTTCCTCCGCTGCGTCGAACACGCCTGGAACAACCCTTTCTACCGCAAGCGCTGGCGGGCGGCCGGGCTGGAGCCGGGCGACGTCGCGAGCATCGACGACAGCCACAAGATCCCGACCTACAACTCCGACGACGTGAAGCGGGACCAGCTCGAGAACCCGCCCTTCGGCGAGTTCCACGATGTCGGCCCGGCGGAGCGTGCAACGGCGCCTCTGAAGATGCAGACCTCGGGCGGCACCACGGGCAAGCCGCGGGTAACGCTCTACCGGCCGCAGGAATGGGAGCTCAACGGGCTCACCGCGGCGCGCACGCTATACATGCAAGGCGCCCGGCCCGGCGACGTAATGCAAATCCCGGTGACGCTCGCGCTCGGCAATCTCGGCTGGTGCGTCTACAAGGCGGTGCACGACTATCTCGGCATCCTTCCGCTGACCACCGGCACCGGCGTGGTGACGCCGAGCCGGCGGCAGATGGAGATCGCCTTCGATTACGGCACCAATCTCTGGTGCTCGTTCCCGGAATACATGCTGCGCCTGGCCCAGGCGAGCCGGGACGAGCTCGGCCGCGATTTCCGCGAGCTCGGCACCAAGTCCGTGCTGACCTTCCTCGGACCCGACACCAAGGGCGCGCTCCGCGCCGAGATGGAGGATGCGCTGGGCTGCGACGTCTACGACAATTACGGCACCAACGAGATGGGCGGCGGCGCATTCGAATGCCGCCACAAGAACGGCCTCCACTTCTCCGAGGACTGCATGTATTTCGAGATCGTCGATACCGAGACCGGGGAGCCGGTGCCGGACGGCGGGAGCGGCAACCTGGTGGTGACGGTGTTTTACCGGGCGCTGCCGCCGATCGTCCGCTTCAACCTGCGCGATCTCGGGCGCGTCATTCACACGGACACCTGCGACTGCGGCAGCAATTTCCGCCGCATGGACCATTTCCTCGGCCGATCCGACGACATGGTCAAGATCCGCGGCGTAAACCTCAACCCGATGGCCTGCCTCAGCGCGGTCACCAGCGACGAGCGCACCACCGGCGAATGGGTATGCATCGCCGAGACCGTCGAGAACCGCGGCGTCCGGCGCGACGAGATGACCGTGCAGATCGAGGTGCGCAGCGACGCCGGCGCGGCGGACGGGCTCAGGGAGCGCATGGAGAACGTGCTGAAGGGCGATCTCGGGCTCGGCGTCACGGTCGAGCTGGTGGCACAGGGCAGCCTCGACGAGATCGCCAATGTGGGCGGCCGCGAGGGCAAGCCAAAGCGCCTGGTCGACCGCAGGCCCGGATACACGAGATAGAGAGGAATCGTCCGATGGCTCTCAGCGAATCGCAGCAGATAGGAATGTGGGAAGAAGTTCTGCGCCTCTGCAGGGTCCATGACGGGGAGACCGTCGTCGTCTTGACCAAGCCCGAGGCGAGGCCGGAAAACATCAAGGCGGCGCGCAATGCGTGCATCCAAATCGGCGCCACGACCATCCACATGGAACCGCATATCGGCGGCTCGCGCCTGCGCGAAAACGAGGTCGCGATGGACGCGATGCGCGCCGCCGACATGGTGATCGACCTCGTGGGGCTGCATCTGCTGCGCGGCGGCGAGCTGCCGCACATCCGGGCGGCGGACACGCGCATTCTCTACGTCACCGAACCGCCCCAGGCGCTCGCGCGGATGATGCCGCGCGAGGACGACAAGCGCCGGGTCTACGCCGCGGGCAGGCGGATCGAGGCCGCGAAGACCATGCGGGTCGAATCGGACGCGGGCACGAATTTCGAATGCGATCTCGGGGAATACCCGGTTCTGTACGAGTACGGCTATTCCGACGATCCGGGCCACTGGGACCACTGGCCGGCGGGGTTCGTCGCCACTTGGCCCAACGAGTTGTCGGCGCGCGGGACCATTGTCGTCGACCGGGGCGACATCGTCTTTCCGTTCAAGTCATACGTCCAGACACCGATCCGGGTCGATTTCGCGGATGGGTTCATTACCGGGATATCGGGCGATTTCGACGCCGACTACATGCGGGAATTCATCGAGAGCTACAACGATCGCGACGGCTTCGCGATGTCGCATGTCGGCTGGGGATTGCAGCCCAGGGCGAGCTGGACCGCGCTCGGGATGATGGACAAGGCGCAGACCAACGGCAATGACGGCCGCGCCTATTACGGCAACTTCATGTTCTCGACCGGCCCCAACGACGACGCCGGCGGACCGCGCGACACGCTGTGCCACCTGGATATCCCGATGCGCAATTGCTCGGTCTGGCTCGACGGCGAGCCGATGGTGCTGAAGGGTGAAGTCGTGCCCGAGGATCAGCGCGCGCCGGGGCGCTGACCCCGAACCCTTCATCCGTCATTTCGACCGCGGTGCCGAAGGCGCGGCACCTCCCTCGTCATTTCGACCGGAGCGCCGAAGGCGCGTAGTGGAGAAACCTCCCTGCCCCACGGGGACGAGGTTTCTCCACTCCGCCGTGCTGCCGCACGGCTCCGGTCGAAATGACGAAGGGGAGGCCACGGGGACGAGGTTTCTCCGCTCCGCCGCGCGCCGCACGGTTCCGGTCGATATGACCAAGAGCCGGCAGATCCGTCGTCGCCGGCCGCTACAGAGAGCGTATTTCCCGGTAGTGGCCCCAGGCCTTGCGCGTGAATTCTATCGCCGTGAGCGCGAACCCCAGGGTGATGACGAACATCAGATAACCCTTGGGAACCGGATAGACGCCAGGCGTCATGACGTTGCGTTCGACATGGCTCCAGGCGGAGATCGCCGAGTAATAGGCGCCCGGCACCAGCGCGCAGACGATCAGAAACGAGCCCCAGCAATTGAAGACCGCCTGGGTCCGGGCATCGAGCGTCTGGACCAGCACATCGATGCGGATATGGCCCTCCGCCTGGCGCACCAGCCAGGCCATGCCGAGGAACGGCGTGAACAGAAGGAAATACTCGCAGACCTCGATCACCCAGCCGATCGGCGCGCCAAAGAAATAGCGCAGCAGCACGTCGACCACGACGAACACCATCGAGGCCAGCACCATGAGCCCGACGACCGCGGCGAGCAGGCCGAGGAAACGATCATAGGCGGCGACGGGGTTCATGGGGTCCGCGTTACCGTATCCGTGGGAGAAAGCGGGTGAGGCGGCGACCAGGTGTCGAACGCCTCCCCGATGCGCCGGCTAGTCGGCGAATTTTCTGAGTTCCTTGCCGTATTTCGGGCTCTTCTTCTCGATCTCGGCCCAATGCGCGTCATAGGCCGCGGCAAGCCACTTCTCGGTTTCCGCGTCGCTCAGGCGGATGAACTCCAGCCCCTCCTTCTTGAGAGCGGCATCCTCCTGGTTATTCCTCTCGGTCAGAAACTTCTCCTCCGCCTTTTCGATCGCCGGCGCGAGGTCGTCGATCGTCTTGCGGATATCCGCCGGCAGGCCGTTCCAGGTCTTCATGTTGATCAGCACCGCCGTGTCGTTCGAATAGAACGGGATGTCATAGACGTATTTCGTGACCTCGTGGAAGCCGAAATCGCGGATGCCGAGGAAGGTCCAGCAGAATCCGTCGACCACGCCGCGTTCCATGGCGGTGTAAACCTCGCCGGCCTTCATCAGGATCGGCGTGCCGTTGAGGCCCTTGACCAGGGGCACGTAGGTCGGCGAGACCCGCATCTTCAACCCGGTCAGATCGGAGCTGGCGATCTTCTTGTTGCCGTAGCACCGATAGCCGTTGCCCTTGGTGCCGCCGACATGCGAGTGGTAGTAGACCCCGTGCTCGGCGTGAATTTTCCGCATCAACGCCGTATAGCCGAGCGGCCGCAGCTCGCTGGCGAACTTCTTGACCCCGAGGCTGGCCGCCGCTTCCGGCACGGTCGCCCGATAGTAGGCGCCCGCGGTCATCAGCACGTCGACGACACCGTCGCGCACCGCCTCGAACTGCTCGAAGGGCGGCACCACCTCGGAGCCGCCGATCAGGCTGACGATCACCTTGCCCTTGAGCGCCTTGTTGACCTCCTTCTGGAATGTCAGGAAGCCGTGGCTGCCGATGAAGTCGGCGGGCCATGGCAGCAGGCCCTTGAGGACGATCGGATCCGCCGCCCTGACGGTGGCGGCGTGGCCGAACAGGCCGATCGCGCCGGCGAGGGCCAGCGCGAGCGGGACTTTGGACAGTTTGGCAAACGACATGTCTTCCCCCCAGTTGAGACCATCCGAGTGGTGGTCTTGGTCAAAAACGTAGCACTGCGCATTTCACCTGCGCAATTCGGGCGCAGCCCCATCTCCACCGAGCATCGTCACCTGTAAAACAGATCCTGCAGCAGGGTCGTGGTCTCGGGCACCAGCAGGACCACGGCGAGAGCGATCAGATCGCAGACCAGGAACGGCAGCCCGGCCATGTAGATCGCCTTGATCTTGGTGCCCGGTGGCGCCACACCCTTCATCACGAACAGCAGCATCCCGAAGGGCGGCGTGGTCAGCGCCATCTCCAGGTTGATCAGCATCAGGACGCCGAACCAGATCGGGTCGTAGCCCAGGAATTTCACGATCGGGATGTAGAGCGGCAGCGTGATCAGCATGATCGCCACCTGCTCCATGAACGTGCCGAGGATCAGGACGACGATCTGCATGCAGACGATGAGCAGCAGCGGATGGATGTCGAGATTGCCGACCGCGGTCAGAAGGCCTCGCGTGGCGCCGGAGAACGCCATGATCTGGCTGAACCCGATGGCGCCGATCAGGATGGCGAACATCATCACCGAAATCTTCACCGTGCCGGTGACCGACTTGACGATCACCTCGCGGGTCAGCCCGCCATAGGCGAAGGCGACGATAAACGAGCCCATGCAGCCCATCGCGGCCGCCTCGGTGGGCGTGGCCACCCCGATCACGATCACGCCGGTCACCAGGAAGACGATCACGCCCAGCGGAAGCAGGTACTTGACGATCCCGACGATGCGCTCGCGCCACGGCGTGCGCTCGACCTCGTAGGCAGGGGTGAGCTCGGGCTGGAGCTTGCAGCGGATGACGATGTAGGCGATGTAGAGCACCGCCATGATCAGGCCGGGGATCAGCGCGGCGATCAGCAGCCGGCCGATGGAGAGCTTGCCGATCGCCGCCAGGATGACCGCGAGCGAGCTTGGCGGCACGATCATGGCCAGCCCGCCACTCGCGATGATCGGCCCGATCGACATCGGCGCCTTGTAGCCGCGGCGCTGCATGTCGGGCAGCAGCATGGTCCCGAGCAGAGCCGTGTTCGCCATCGTCGAGCCGCTCAGGCTGGAGAACATGGTCCCCGAGGCGACCGTCAGCAGGCTGAGCCGGCCCGGCAGCCGGCCCATCAGCTTGTCGAGCACGTCCACCGCGCGGAACGCGACCTTCGAGTGCCACAGGATCTCGCCCATCAGGATGAACAGCGTGATCGGCAACAGCGTGAAGCTGGTCACCGAGGCGTACATGCTCGCGGTGAAGGTGTTGAAGGCCGCGCCGCCGCCCTGGAGGATCAGCACCCCCAGCATGTTCACGATGACGAAGGCGAAGGCGACCGGGATGCCCTGGAGGAGCAGGAACATCGCGCCCCCGAAGATGATCAGCAGCGGGATCCACCACTCGATCATCGGGCGCGCCCCGGCGTTTCGCGCACCGCGATCCCCGGATCATCGACGATCTGCCGTCCTCCCCCGACGCCACGCGCGGCACCTTCCGGCGCACTGGAAGTCTTCTTGAACGAATACTAGCAGGCAGGCGACACGGCACGCCAATGGCGCCCGCGGGCCCGATCTTTCCGCGGGGAAACCAACCGCCGCAACGCCCTCCCCCGGCCTCTCCCGCAAGCGGGAGGGGAGAAGGCTGTAGCGAGTCGGCGCCGCCAGTCCCCGTCTCCCCTCGGCGACGGGGTCGGGGTGAGAGGCCTCTCCGGCGGCCGCCGGCTGCGATCGTGCCCGGTCGAGAAATGTCTCAGCCCGAACCGTCATCTTCGGAGATCCGATCGAGAACGTCGTTGATGACGTGATGGATGCCGAGCTCCAGCTTCGACATCGGGCCGGGCCGCAGGCGGCGCGATTTCATGTTCTGCTGCAGCGACGCAACCATTTGCCGGTCTTCCTCGACAACGTCGATCAGGTAGTCCCGGTAGACCTCGACTTTCTCCTCGAAGCCCGGCAGATCGAAATGCTGCGCCGGGAACAGCGTGTAGTTGACGACGCGGCAGCGATCCGGCCCCAACGGCCACATGACGAAGGGGTGCACGTTGTCGGACCGGGCGATCAGCTGCATGTTCGGCGAGAGATGCCCCGAACAGGCGAAATTGTCCGGCTTGTCTCCGAGCCAGGGCATCCTGCCGAACAGGCTCTGGCCGCCGGGCACCATCGGAGCCGAGTGGTAGAACATGCTGGTGCCGCCGCGCTCGAACAGGTTGAACGGATACCTGTCGGCGCGGCCGCGCTTTGCGCCGATGGTTTTCGCGTGCAGCGTGGCGGCGTGGTAGACGTCGAGCAGGTTCTCGACGAACAGCTTCCAGTTGCAGTCGAACTCGACCTCGAGCTTGACGGCGAGACGGCAATCCTCCTGGCGCAGGAAGCCGAATTCCTGTTCGAAATGAGCGACGAAATCGCTCAGCGGCGGCGCGTCGTCATCGAAGGCGATGAACACCCAACCCGCCCATGTGCCGAGCCTGAGCGGCGGCAGCCCGCACCGCGAGGGATCGAACTCCTCGGAGTCCTCCATGAACGCGGCGCCGGTGAGCGCGCCTTTGAGATCGTAGCTCCAACCGTGATAGGGGCAGCTGAAATGATCGGCATTGCCCTCGCCCCGGATCACCTCGACCCCGCGATGGGCGCAGGTATTGGAGAATGCCCTGAGCTCTCCCTCGTCGTCGCGGACCACGATGGCCGGCTCGCCCATGATGCGGACCGCCATGTAATCGCCGGGCTTCTCCAGTTCCTCGACGCGGGCGACGCAAAGCCAGTCCTTCATGAAGATGTTGCGCTTCTCCAGCTCGTAGGTCTCGGCCGAGTGGTAGAACGCGCCCGGCACATGGCGTGCCTCGGTAATCGGGCGGCGGATCTTCCCGAAGCCCTCCCCGCCCCACCCGGGCGCCGCGGAGCCGGCTAGCGGACCTTCCTCGCTGGCTGCCATCTTCGCTTTCCCCCGGTCAGGTGAACTCCCGGTCGATCTGCTTCCGGCAGGTGTCTTTCCGGACCAACTTGCCCTCCGGCGCCACTCATGCCCCGAGATCCACGCGGTCGAGATAGTAGTTGAGCAGGCTGTGGAGATTGACCTCCATGCGCGACAGCGGCCCCGGTTCGAACAGCCGCGAATTCATGCCGCGCTGCAGGGAATTGACCATCTCCCGGTCCTCCTCCACGACCCGCGCGAGAAAGTCGTGATAGACGCGCGCCTTCTCCATGAAGTCCGGTTGTTCGAAATGCTCGGCGGGGAAGACGTGGTAGACGATGACCTGCGTCCTGTCCGGCGCCAGTGGCCAGATGACCATCGGGTGCGATTCGTCGATGCGGCCGAACATGTGGAAGTTGGGGGCGAGGAAGCCGGTGTAGGCGAAGCTCATCGGCTTGTCGGAGAGCCACGGCATCTTTCCCACCAGCGAGACGGAATCGGGGGTGTCGGGCGCGGCGTCGTAGAACGAGCTGAAACCGCCCTTCTGCTTCACGTTGAAAACGAACTCGTCGATGTCGATATGGCCGCCGAACGTATCCCGATGCAGGACCTGGACGTGATAGAAGTCCTGCAGATTCTCCACGAAGAGCTTCCAGTTGCAGTCGAGGCCGACGATGTGCTTGGTCGCCAGCTTCATCTTCTCGTGACGAAGGAAGGCGAACTCCCTTTCGTACTCCGCCGCGAATTCGGAGAGCGGCGCCGCATCGGGATCGAAATTGACGAACATCCAGCCGCGCCATTCGTCGAAGCGCAGCGGCGTGAGCCGGCAGTTCTCGGGAACGAACCCTTCCGCCTCCTTCATGTAGGGAGCGCCGATGAGCCTCCCCTGGAGGTCGTACAGCCACGCATGATAGGGGCAGCTGAATTCCCTCGTGTTGCCCGACCCCCTGGCGACCTCGACGCCGCGGTGCTTGCAGACATTGGCGAAGGCGTTGACCCGTCCGTCGTCGTCGCGCGCGACGATAATCGGCTCGTCAATGATTCTCAGCGCCATGTAATCGCCGGGGTTCTCGACCTCCTCCATGCGACCGACGCAGAGCCAGTCCCGCATGAAGATCTTTTCTTTCTCGAGCCGGTAGATTTCGGGCGAGGTGTAGACGTGCCCCGGCAAATGGCGCGCCTTGTGCAGGGTATCCCGGGTTCGCGCGATGCCGGCGGAAGTTCCCTGGACCGGGTATCCGGAGACGGACATGCCGCCCTCCCCTGCTGCCTCTCGATCCCGCTTATAGCGCCCCCGCCGCCGCTTTGTCGATTTGCGGGCGACCGTCCGCCGCCGCCATGCCGCTATCCGCTCCCCCTGTCGTCGACGCCTGACGCCCAAGGACGCCATTTCGCCCCGTTCGGTGCGTGGGGTGCGCTCGCATGACGACCGGCTGGATGCCGAGATCAACAAGATCGATCTCAACGACACGCCGCCCGACCGCATAATCTTCAGCGTCCCGGAGGGCGATGCCGACGCGCCGCCGCTTCCCTTCCGGCCGCTCGATCTTCCGCCTCGCGCGTGCTGGCGCTGGGCGAGGGCCTGCCGATGATCGGCAAGCTGCTCGGTCACATCCAGGTGCAGACGACCGCCCGGTACGCCCATCTTGCCCGCGATACCGCGAAGGCCTCCGCCGCACGCATCGGCGACGGCATCGACACCGATCTCATCGCTGCTCCATAGGGATTCCGCACTACCCTGCATTTCTTACCGGGGTCGTGATGGGAAGGCGTTTGGCTGTTTGCGGGGTCTTGGGAGTAGTGCGCCCGTTTCAGCTGGTGACAGCGCAGGGGTACCGGTTGCGCCTGAGGCGCGGTTTGGGCTGGGGCGTGTGTCCTTGTTGTTGGCGGGCGGGTTGAGTTGGGGCCTTGGGCTCAGGTCAGGGATATAATCGGGCGTGTGCGTGGGCGAAGGTATCGGCATGGGGACAAGCGGACGCCATGGCGATGCGGATACGCCTTGCGCTGCGTCGGACCTGGGCGCCGATCTTGAGGAGCTTGAGGCGGATGGATCCGCATGTGGCTCTGGCGAGGCGGGTTCCGGCGAGCGCGATGCGCCTCAGGGCGGCGAGCAGGACATAGGCCATGGAAGCGAACCAGAGGCGGAGCTGGTTGGCGCGCATGGCGGTTGCGGAGGTATGGACACCCTGCGCGAGAGGACGCCGGAGGACGGGCTGACGCCGGGATGCGGTTGAATCGGGCTCGCGGCCCGGGACGACCGTCAATCGGCTTTGCGCCGCGCCGGGTTCACATGGCCGCAGGCCGGGCAGGTTCGCAGGGCCGGGTCGGCGGCATATTCTTCCAGGACGCTGTTGACGCCCTGCTCCAGCCTCGCCACCTGTATCTCCCGCCGGTGCACTTGCGCGTCGCATTTCCCGCAGAACCATTCGAAGGCGTCGATGACACCGGGCGCGCGGGTGCGCTCCACGATCAGCCCGATCGTGTCGGCGCCACGCTGCGGGGAATGCAGCACGTGCGGCGGGAGCAGAAAGATTTCGCCTTCCCGGATCGGTACGTCCCGGCGCACGCCATCGTCGATCACGCGCAGCGTCATGTCGCCTTTGAGCTGAAAGAAGAGCTCCTCGAGAGGGTCGTCGTGATAGTCGGGCCGTTCGTTCGGGCCGCCCACAACGGTCACGATGAAATCGGTATCGGCCCAGATCGTCCGTCCGCCCGCGGGAGGCTTGAGCTCGTGGCGGTGCTCTTCGATCCATCCGGCCAGATTGAGAGGCATCGGAAGGGCCATCGATCTTCTCCCCGAACCTATCGGCGGAGGAAAACACTAGGCCGGGTCCTCCGAGGAGTCCAACTGCGGCGATCCGGTTTGGCGTGAGGTGGCGCCGGAAAGTCGGACAGGTCGCCAAGGTGTGATTTGATTCACCATTCTCGAGGCTTGGCGTGACGATCGTCTCGGGCGCCGGCGGTCGGTATTCCAGGCTGCCGTGCGGGCGTACGGCGTTGCAATGGCGCCGCCAGGATTGGATCAGAACCTGGGCTTTCTTCAGGGTGTAGAAGATCTCCCCGTTCAGGAGCTCGTCGCGCAGCCTGGCGTTGAAGCTCTCGATATAGCCATTCTCCCAGGGCGATCCCGGCTCGATGAAGGCGGTGCGGCTCCCCACCGCGGCGCGGCCGCTCGTTCTCCTTCTCGAGCTCCTTCAGGCGGCGAAGCCGATCGCCGCTCATCCCGGCATACTCCTTGCGCCATCTATAGCCGGCATACTCCTTGCGCCATCTATAGAAGGTAACCTCGCCGATCCCGAGCTGACGGATCGCGTCCGCCATCGACAGGCCCCGGCCGTGCAGAACCTCGGCCTGCCGCAGCAGGCTCACGATCTCCTCAGGCTTGTAGCGCTTCCTTGCCATCGTCGGGCCTCCTCATTCCCAAACCCAGGTGAGGACCAATCCAACGGGGGTGGATCACTGCCGTCCGGGCGGTGCAGGGCGCCGGTTGCGCGGTTGCGGGTTCGGGCGGGTTTGGACAGACTGTTCGGTGGCGTTCGAGACCGGAACCGACGGCGCGACGATAGCCCGGCGGGACCGTCGGACGGCCGGTGCGCATGGCATCGCTGCGGTTGGCTGGGGAGGATCGACGATGACCGCGTCGTGGGCCGTTCGCGCGGCCCGTTGGATACGCGTGGCGACGACGCTGCCGTCCGGACGCCGCGCCGGGTCCTGACCGGCCGTGCCCAGACCGATGCAGCGCCGGACGCTCGTGGTTCTCGGGGTCGTGCTGTTCGCGGCGGCGTTGCTGTGGCTGATCTTCGCGGTATGGCCGGATTGGCTGATCGATGCCATCGGGCGCAAGAAGACCTTCGTCACCACGCTGCTCAACGGCGTTACCCTCGGCGGCCTCTACTTTCTCGTGGCCAGCGGGTTCACCCTGGTCTTCGGCCTGATGCGCAACGTCAACCTGGCGCATGGCTCGATGTACCTGCTGGGCGGCTATATCGGCTACGAGGTGGCCGAGGCGACCGGAAGCTGGTTCTTCGGCCTTGCCGTCGCCTTCCTGGTGATCGCGGTCAGCGGGATTCTGCTTCAGGTGGCGATCTTTCGCCGGATGGAAGGGGACGAGCTGCGCCAGACCCTGGTGACCATCGGCATTTCGATCATCGCCGCGGACCTGATGCTCGCGGTGTGGACCGGAACGACCTACCAGTTCGACACGCCGGAGGGGCTGTATGGCGCGGTGGTCCTGCCGGTGATCTCGGTCATCAAGTCGTCCGGCGCGCCGGTGTTCATCAAGTACCCGATGTACCGGCTGACGGTCCTCGGGGTCGCCGTCGCGGTGGGGATCGGCCTCTGGGTGTTTCTCAACCGCACCCGGGTCGGGATGATGGTCCGGGCCGGCGTCAACGACAGGGAGATGCTGGCGGCGTCGGGCGTCAACGTGCAGCTCGTCTTCGCCCTCGTCTTCGCCATCGGCGCGGGGCTTGCCGGATTCGCCGGAGTCGTCGGCGGCACGGCGCTCTCCATCGCGCCGGGCGAGGACATCCGCTACCTGCTCGCGTCGCTGGTGGTGGTCATCGTCGGCGGGCTGGGTTCGGTTACCGGGGCGGCCATCGGCGCCCTGCTGATCGGCCTCGCCGAACAGTTCGGCCTCGCCTACTTCCCCACCTATGCGGTGGTCCTGACCTTCGTGATCATGGTCGGCGTCCTCGCCATCCGGCCCCAGGGCATCATGGGGACCCGCTGACATGTTCGGTGCGGCAGGAAAGTCATCCGCCTATCCGCTGGGCATCAACCCGGCGATCCTGCTGGTCGCGGTCTTCCTGCTCGGCTACCCGCTGTTTGCGTCGGATTTCTTCACCTTCCAGATCGGCGCCTATTCGCTGATCCTCGGCACCATCGCGCTGTCGCTGACGATGCTGGCCGGCTATGGCGGGATGGTCAGCCTCGCCCAGATGACGGTCGCCGGTTTCGCCGCCTACGTCATGGCGATCCTCGGCACCAACAGCGTCGGCGTCATGGGGCTGGGCTGGCCCTGGTGGCTGACCGCGGCGATCGCGATCCTCGGCGCGGCGCTGCTCAGCACCTTCATCGGGGCGATCTCCGCGCGCACCGAAGGCATCTACACGATCATGATCACGCTGGCGATCGCCGTCGCCTTCTTCTACTTCGTGCGCCAGAACTACGTCATCTTCAACGGCTTCACCGGCTTTGCCGGGATCGAGCCGCCGACACTCTTCGGGGTTTACTGGCGCGACCCCATGCCGTTCTACTATCTCTGCCTGGCGGTCGCGGCCTTCTTCTATTTCGCCGTGCTCTACGGGTCCCGCTCGTCATTCGGGTTGGGGCTCCAGGCGGTGCGCGACAATCCCAGGCGGGTGCGCGCGCTCGGCATCAACGTCTTCTCGCATCGCGTCGTCGCCTATTTCTACGCCGGCGCGATCGCCGGAACGGCGGGCGTGTTGCTGGTATGGTTCAACGGCCGCGTTTCCCCGGGTCTGGTCGGCGTCGACATGGTCATCGACATTTTGGTGATTGCCGTGATCGGCGGGCTCGGGGCGCCGATCGGGCCGTTCCTGGGGGCCGTCGCTTTCGTGCTCCTGGAGAACTTCGCGATCGACCTGATCGACCGGGAGCGATTCAACACCGTGATCGGCCTGGCGTTCCTGCTTATCGTCTTGTTCTCGCCGGACGGGATGCTCGGCCTGTGGCGCCGGGCGGAGTCGAGAATCCGGCTGCCCCGCGCGAACGCCCTCTGGGGCGCGCGCGCAAACCGGGACGACTGGCATTCCGCCAGCTCGCCCAAACGCATGTGAGAGGGAGAAAACCATGCTGCAAATTACCAGAAACACCCTGCTGGCGGCTGCGGTGCTGGCCATCGCAAGCCCGGCCGCCGCGCAGGACACGATCAAGATGGGCGGGCTTGCGACACTCGAAGGCGCCTTCGCCGCGCCGGGCCAGGACGGCATCCGCGGCATCCAGATGGCGCTGGAGGAGGTCAACTCCATGGCCGGCGGCAAGAAGATCGAACTGATCACCGGGTCGTCCGACGCATCGCCCGCCAGCGCCATCCGCGCGACCCGCAAGCTGGTCGAACAGGACGGCGTCCAGATCATGGTCGGTCCGCTGTCCGGCTCCGAAGGCCTCGCGGTCAAGGACTACGCCAAGACCAAGCCCAACGTCACGTTCATCAACGGAACGTCGGCGGCGCAGGACACGACCCTGCGCAATCCGGCGCCCAATTTCTTCCGCTTCTCCACGGAAGGCGCCCAGTGGATGGCCGGGCTCGGCGAGTATGCCTACAACGTCAAGAAGTACCGCAAGGTCGCCGTTCTGGCGGAAGACTATTCCTTCCCCTACACCCAGGTCTTCGGCTTCCTGGAGCCGTTCTGCCGTCTCGGCGGCAAGGCGCCGGCCGATGCGCGGTTCTGGGTGCCGATCGGCAACAAGGACTATTCCTCGGTCATCGCCGCGCTGCCCGACGACGTGGACGCGATCTATGTCGCGCTCGGCGGAGCGGACGCGATCAACTTCCTGAGCCAGTACCAGCAGGCGGGCGGCGAGCTGCCGCTGATCGGCGGGTCGATCACCGTCGACCAGACCGTGCTGGGCTCGAAGGGCAAGATCCGCGAGACCGTGATCGGCACGCCTTCGGCCGGACCGATTTCGGATACCTGGGACGACCCGCGCTGGGCCGCCTTCGTCGCGCAGTACAAGAAGATGTTCGCGGGCAAGGGCGGGTTCCCGTCGCCCTCGCTGTTCGCCCATGGCTACTACATCAACGCCAAGGCCGCGCTTCTGGCGCTCGACAAGGTGAACGGCGATCTGTCGGACGGCGGCAAGAAGCTGCGCGCGGCGCTGGCGTCGCTCAAGTTCGAGACGCCGACCGGCATGGTCTCGCTCGACGAGCGGCGCAACGCCATCGCCGACATCTTCCTGACGGAAGTCGTCGAAGGCCCGGGCGGCAATTTGGTCAACAAGACGATCGGGGTTACCAATCAGGTATCCCAGACCTTCGGGCTGCCCTATGAGCAGTTCCTGAAATACGGCCAGGTCAGCCGCACCAACCCACCCTGCAACTAGGGCGAGCCAATCGCGCGCGACCGAGGACCCTTTGGACGAGCCCGGCACCGCCGTACCGCGCTCCGCCCTGCCGCAGGCCGGGCAGTTCGCGCTGGAGCTGACCGGCGTCAGCCGTCATTTCGGCGCGCTGGTGGCGATAGCGGATATCGACATGACCGTCCGCGCCGGCGAGCGGCGGGCGGTGCTGGGTTCCAACGGGGCGGGGAAGACCACCCTGTTCAACGCGATCACGGGCGATTTCCCGCCGACCTCGGGGCGCGTGAGACTGTTCGGCGAGGACGTGACGTATCTGCCGGTTCACGAGCGGATTCGTCGCGGCCTCCGCCGGACCTATCAGATATCGCTGCTATTCGGCGGGCTCAGCGTCATCGAGAACATCTTTCTCGCCTGTCGCGGCGTCGGGCGCGGGCGTTTCTCGCTGCTTCGTCCCCGGCCCGATGACGGCGCCATGGAGATGGCCGAAACCCTGCTGGACGCCGTCCATCTCGACGACCGGCGCGATACGCCGGTGGCGGAGCTCAGCCACGGAGAACAGCGCCAGCTCGAGGTCGCGCTGGCCCTGTCGGGCGCGCCGCGCCTGATCCTGTTCGACGAGCCGGCGGCCGGACTCTCGCCCTCCGAACGCGCCGATCTGGTGGAGATTCTGCAATCCCTGCCGCCGCATATCGGCTTCATCGTCATCGAACACGACATGGATGTCGCGCTGCGCGTCGCCGAGCGGGTGACCATGATGCATAACGGGCGCATCTTCAAACAGGGCACGCCCGAAGAGATCGAGAACGATCCCGAGATCCAGGAGCTCTATCTCGGGCATGGCGAGAGGGGGGGCGGGCGTGCGTGATCGCGCGCGCCGGATCGCGCCGGATCCGCACGCGCTCGAGATCCGCGACCTGCACGTCTATTACGGGCTGTCCCACGCCCTGCAGGGGGTCAACCTCACCCTCGCTTCGGGGGTTCACGCCGTGGTCGGGCGCAACGGCATGGGCAAGACGACGCTGTGCAACGCCGTCATGGGCCTGCTGCCGGTGCAGCGCGGCTCGATCCGCATGGCCGGCGAGGAGCTGGTCGGGCTGCCGCCCTACCGGGTCGCCAACCGTGGCGTCGGCTACACGCCGCAGGGTCGCCGGCTGTGGCCTTCGCTCACGGTCAACGAGCACCTGCGGCTCGCCTGGACCGGGGGTGGTGCCTGGACGGTGGAGCGGGTCTACGACACATTTCCGCGCCTCGCCGAGCGCCGCGACAATGGCGGCGGGCAGCTGTCGGGCGGCGAACAGCAGATGCTCGCGATCGCTCGCGCGCTGCTCCAGGATCCGGAGCTCCTGGTGCTCGACGAACCGACCGAGGGGCTCGCCCCGATCATCGTCGACCAGGTCGAAGAGCTGCTGTCCGCGCTGGTCGAGGAAAACCAGGTCGCAATTCTCCTCATCGAACAGAACATCTCCGTCGCCACCGCGATCGCCGAACGGGTCTCGATCATGGTGAATGGCCGGATCCCGCGCACCATGCCCTCGGGCGAGCTGGCCGCCGACCGGCTGCTCCAGGAGAGGCTGCTGGGGGTGGGGCGTCATTCCCTCGAAGACCTCGACCTCGACGACCCGGCCGCCGAGGCCGCCTCCGAAGAGACGCTGCCCGCCGAAGACGCGCCGCCGGTCGGAAGCGCGGAACACGCGTCCGCCCCGCAGGAGCGGGCGGAGGAGCTCGGGACCGGCATGCTCGCCTATGTCCCGCCGACGCGCTGGTCCGGAGCGGTCTGGCAGGAGCGGCCCGACGCGGCAACCGGGCGCGGAGCGCGGCCTTTCGATGCCAAACCGGAACCCCTGTTCCGCGAACCGGCGGCAAGCTTCGACCCGAGATCCGGTGGAAGCGTCTACCTGGCCGGCACCTTCGACACCAAGGGGGCGGAGCTCGGCTTCATCCGCGACCGGCTGATCGCGCTCGGCGTCGCCGTGAAGACGGTCGACCTGTCGACCTCGGGCGCGACATCGTCGGCCGACGCGCCGCCCCATGTCGTGGCGGCGTCGCATCCGCGCGGGTCGTCCGAGGTCTTCACCGGAGAGCGCGGCCGCTCGGTGGCGGCGATGGCCGAGGCGTTCGAGTCCTGGCTCGTGCGCCAGCCCGATGTCGGCGGCGTCATCGCGGCGGGCGGCTCGGGCGGAACCGCGCTGGCGACGCCCGCCATGCAGGCGCTGCCGGTCGGCGTCCCCAAGGTGATGATCTCCACCGTCGCCTCGGGCGAGGTCGGACGCTATGTCGGCGCGGCCGATATCATGATGATGTATTCGGTCACCGACGTGCAGGGCCTGAACCGGATCAGCCGCACGGTTCTCGCCAACGGCGCCAGCGCGATGGCCGGCATGCTCGCCGAGCGGCGGAAACCGGAACCGGACGAGGCGGGCAGGCCGTGCCTCGGGCTCACCATGTTCGGCGTCACCACGCCGGCGGTGCAGCAGGTCACCGCCCTGCTCGAGGACCGCTACGACTGCCTGGTCTTCCACGCCACCGGCACCGGCGGCAGGTCGATGGAAAAGCTGGCCGACAGCGGCCTGCTCGCGGCGGCGATCGACCTCACGACCACGGAAGTCTGCGACATGCAGATGGGCGGGGTGTTCCCGGCGACCGAGGACCGGTTCGGCGCCTTCATCCGCGCGCGGCTGCCCTGCGTCGTCTCCCTCGGCGCCCTCGACATGGTGAATTTCGGTCCGCGCGACACGGTGCCCGAGCGCTACCGCGAACGGCTGTTCGTCGAGCACAATCCGCAGGTCACGCTGATGCGCACCACGCCCGAGGAGAACGCGCGTATGGGCAGCTGGATCGGCGAGCGGCTGAACCGGATGACGGGCCCGGTCCGCCTGCTGATCCCGGAGGGCGGGGTCTCGGCGCTGGACGCGCCCGGCCAGCCCTTCCACGCGCCCGATGCCGACGCGGCCCTGTTCGACGCCCTCGCCGGCACCGTGCAGGAGACGCCGACACGGCGCCTCGTTCGCCTGCCGCACCACATCAACGATCCGGCATTCGCCCGAGCGGCCGCCGATGCCCTCGATGAGATCAGCCCGCTGCCCAGGACAGCCCGCCATGCCGCGGTTTGAACGCAAGGCCCTGGTCGAGAAGTTCCGGGCCATGAAGGCCGCCCGCATCCCGATCATCGGCGGCGGGGCGGGGACGGGGCTGTCCGCCAAATGCGAGGAAGAAGGCGGCATCGACCTGATCGTGATCTACAATTCCGGGCGCTATCGCATGGCGGGAAGGGGCTCGATGTCCGGCCTGCTCGCCTACGGCAACGCCAACGACGTGGTGGTGGAGATGGCGCATGAGGTGCTGCCCGTGGTCCGCAAGACCCCGGTGCTCGCCGGGGTCAACGGGACCGACCCGTTCTGCATCTTCGATTCCTATCTCGACCGGCTGTCGCGGCTCGGCTTCTCCGGGGTGCAGAATTTTCCCACGGTGGGGCTGATGGACGGCGTGTTCCGGGCCAACCTGGAAGAGACCGGCATGTCCTACGGGCTGGAGGTCGACATGATCCGCATGGCCCACGAGAAGGACATGCTGACCACGCCCTATGTCTTCTGCGAAGACGAGGCCGAGGCGATGGCGCGGGCCGGCGCCGACATCGTGGTCTGCCATCTCGGCCTCACCACTGGCGGGTCCATCGGCGCGGAAACCGCGGTCAGGCTGGAAGACTGCCCCGCCAGGGTGGACGCCTGGGCCGCGGCCGCGCTGCGGGTCGATCCCGAGATCGTGGTATTGGTTCACGGTGGGCCGGTGTCCATGCCGGAGGACGCGCGATACGTGCTGAACGAGACGGAGAACTGTCACGGGTTCTACGGCGCCTCTTCGATGGAGCGCCTGCCGACGGAAATCGCCCTGACCGAACAGACAAGAGCCTTCAAGGCGATCAGGGTGGAAGGATAGGGAGGGCCGGATCATGACGGGAAGCCTGATCGGGAGCATCATCCTGTGGCTCATCGTGGCGATCATCGCGATCGTGGTGGTCGTCTACCTGCTCAACTGGCTGTATCACCGCTCGACCAAGGAAGTCGCCTTCGTGCGTACCGGATTCGGCGGCGAAAAGGTGGTGATCAATGGCGGCGCGCTGGTCCTGCCGATCGTCCACGAGGTGACGCCGGTCAACCTCAACGTGGTGCGGATACCCATCTCGCGCGTGCGCGACAGCGCCGTCATCACCGGCGACCGGGTGCGGGTCGACATCGAGGCCGAGTTCTTCGTGCGGGTCCTGCAGCAGAGGGAGGCGGTCGCGGCCGCGGCATCGACGCTGGGGCGGCGCACGCTGGAGGCGGAACGTCTGGCCGAGCTGCTCACCGGCAAGTTCGTCGGCGCGCTGCGCTCGGTCGCCGCCGAGCGCAGCCTCGACGAGATGCACGAACGCCGCGGCGATTTCGTCGCCGCGGTCGAGGAGCGCGCCGCGATGGCGCTGGCCCAGAACGGGCTCGAGCTGGAATCGGTGGCGATCACCGACCTGGACCAGACCAATCTGGAGTTCTTCAACCCGTCCAACCGGTTCGACGCGGAGGGCCTGACCCGGCTGATCGAGACCATCGAGACGCGGCGCAAGCTGCGCAACGATATCGAGCAATCCTCCATGGTCGCCATCCGCAGCCAGAATCTCGAGGCGGAGAAGCAGACGCTGAAGCTGGAGCAGGAGAGCGAGGATGCGCGGCTCAACCAGCAACGCGCCCTGGAAATCCTGCGCGCCGACCAGCGCGCCGAGGTCACCCGCATCCAGGCAGCCAGGGAGAGCGAGGCCGAACAGGCGCGGATCGCCAGCCAGCAGGAAACCCGCGGCTTCGAGATCGAACGCCGCCGCACCCTGGAGGAAACCGAGATTCGCGCGCAGGAGGAGGTGGAGCGCGCCCGCATCGCCCAGGAACAGACGCTGGAGAGCGCGCGCATCGAGCGCGAACGCCAGGTACGCCAGGAGCAGATCCGCCAGCGTCACGACCTGGAGAACGCCGAGATCGCCGCCAACGAGGAACTGGAGCGTGCGCGCATCGCCTCCCAGCGCCAGCTGCGCGAGGCGCAGATCCTCGCCGACGCGGAGACCGAAGCCCGCGACATCTCGCGCAACCAGCAGACCGAGACCGCCCGCATCGAGGCCCAGAAGGAGGTGGAGGCCGCGCGGATCGTCCAGGACCAGACGCTGGACAAGGCGCGGATCGAGCGCGACCGGCTGCTCCAGGCACAGCAGATCGACCAGCGCAGGTCGGTCGAGGAGGCGGAGATCGCCGCGCGCGAGGAGATCGAGCGGTCGCGCATCCTGTCCGACCGGGGGATCGAGGAGGCCCGTATCGTCCAGCAGCGTGAAATCCGGCGGCTCGAGGTCGAACGTGAAATGACGGTGGAGCTGGCCGAGATCGAACGCCAGATCGAAATCCTGAAGAAAAACTCCGAGGAGGCGGAAGCGCGGATCGCGACCGAATCGGTGCGCGCCGGCGCCGCCGAGGCCGAGGAGAAGGTCGCGACCGTGCGCGAGACGGAGGTCGCCGAACGGATCGCCGCCATCGACCGGATCATCGCCGGCAAGGACGCCGACATGGCGAAGATCGCGGCCGAGGCCGACCGGGTGACGGCGGAGGTGGCGGCGGATGCCGACCGCCTGCGAAACGAGGCGGAGAACGTGCTCACCGAAGATGCCCGCGCCGCCCGGCTGCGCGCCCGGCTGCTCGATCGCCTGGAAGGCATCATCCGCGAGAGCGTCCGCCCGATGGAGAACATCGAGGGGATCAAGATCCTCCACATCGACGGTCTCGCCGGCTCAGGCGGCGGGTCGGGGCGCAGCCCGACCGACGAGGTGGTCGAGAGCGTGCTGCGCTACCGGGTGCAGAGCCCGCTGATCGACGAGATGATGAAGGAGATCGGCATCGAGAACGCCAATGTCGCGCGGCTCGGCGACGTCTTCCGCTCGGCGCGGGACGCGGCGAGCCTCGCCAGCGACGCCGAGAAGAAGAAGGACGGGGACGGCTAGCCCGTGGCCAGGGTCTATATCTCCTCGGTGATCGGGGCGCCGGCCGACCGGGTCTGGCAGGCGATCCGGGATTTCAACGCCTTGCCCGACTGGGTGCCGGCGGTCCGCGAAAGCCGGATCGAGGGCGGCCAGCCTTCCGACCAGGTCGGCTGCGTCCGGGCGTTCCGCCTGGAGGATGGCGGTTTCCTGCGCGAACGCCTGCTGGCGCTGTCGGACTACGATTACAGCGTCACCTACGCGATCCTCGAGAGCCCGATGGGGGTGGAGAACTACGTCGCGACCCTCAAGCTGGTGCCGGTGACCGACGGCGGGCGCAGCTTCGCGGAATGGACCGCCGAGTTCGACTGCGATCCGGCGGCGGAGGCGGAGCTCGTCGCGGCGATCGGCAACGGCGTCTTCCAGGCCGCATTCGACTCCCTGAAGCTGCGCTTCGGATCCTGATGGTCCGGGTCGCCCGCAGCACGGTGATCGACGCTCCGGTCGCCGAGGTATGGGAGATCCTGCGCGACTTCAACGGCCACGACCGCTGGCACCCCATCGTTCGGCGCAGCATGCTGGAGGATTCGATGCGCACCGACCAGGTCGGCTGCGTGCGCAATTTCGATCTCAGGGACGGCGGCAATGTTCGCGAGAGACTGCTTGCGCTGTCGGACCGGGATCGCCGTTTCCGCTACGCCATCGTCGATGCCGATATCCCTCTCCACGACTATGTGGCCGAAATCTATCTGAAGCCGGTGACCGACGGCGACCGGACCTTCTGGCACTGGAGCTCCAGCTTCGACACCCCGCCCGGCCAGGAGCGTGAGCTCGCCGAGCTGGTCGCGACCGAGGTGTACGAGGCGGGTTTCGCCGCCGTCCGCAGCCGGCTGGAACCGCCGTCCTCCGGAGAGCGGTACCGGGCACCCGCCGCGCCGATGGCCCGGCCCCCCCAAGGCCCCGCCATCGCCGGGACGGCCATCGTCATCGACCGCCACGGCGGCGCCGGGGAGCTGCATCCCGAGCCGGTCGACGCGCCCCCGCCGGGGCCCGGTGAGGTCCGGCTTCGCCATCGGGCGGTGGGCGTGAACTTCATCGACGTCTATTGCCGGACCGGCTATTTCGACCTGCTCAAGCCGCCCGGGGTGCTGGGCATGGAGGCGACGGGGGTGGTGGTGGATCTGGGCGCGAATGTGAGTCACCTCGCGCCCGGCCAGCGCGTCGCCTATGCCTGCCCGCCGCCCGGCGCCTATTGCAGCGTCCGTACCATGGATGCGGCGTCGCTGATTCCGCTGCCAGACGCCATCGACGACGAGACCGCCGCCGCCGGGCTGCTCAAGGGCGTGACCGCGGAATTCCTGCTGCATCGCGTCCATGCCGTCGCCGCCGGCGAGACCGTCCTGGTCTACGCCCCGGCCGGCGGCGTCGGGCGGCTGTTGTGCCAGTGGGCGAACCGTCTCGGCGCCACCGTGATCGGCGCGACCTCGACCGGGGAGAAGGCGCGTGTCGCGCGCAGCGCCGGCGCCCATCACGTCGTCACCCCCGGCGAGAAGAGCCTGGAGGAGCAGGTCCGCGAGCTGACCGACGGGCGGGGGGCGGACGTGATCTATGACGGCGTCGGGCGGGACAGCTTCGCCCATTCGGTCGCGGCGCTCGCCGAACGCGGCCATCTGGTCAGCTTCGGACAGGCCTCGGGCGATATCGGCTCGTGGGACATCGGCATGCTGGCCGGCTGCTCGGCCACCGTCTCGCGCCCCAACTATGTCCATTACACATCACCGCCCGAACGGTTCCGGGCGGGCGCCGAGCGCCTGTTCGAGGCCATCGACCGGCGCGTCGTCACGGTGGAGATCGGCCGGCGCTTCGCCCTGGCGGAAGCCGCCGAGGCCCACCGGGCGCTGGAGAACCGCGAGACTACCGGCTCGATCGTCCTGATCCCGGAAGACGGCGAGGGAGCGGCGCGCTGAGCGATGGCGGATCTGCGCCTCGGCGGAATGGTGACGGAGGACAGCGGCGGGTCCGGCGCCGCCCTCGTGCTGGTGCATGGGCTGGGCGGCGATTCGAACAGCTTCTCGCCGCTGATGGACCGGCTCGGCGGCTATCGCGTGTTGCGCCCGGACCTGCCGGGCGCCGGGCGCTCCGCGCTGCGGCCGGGCCGGGCGGGGCTGAAGGGTCTGGCCGCGGCGGTGCGCGATGCGCTGCGCGCGGCGGGAGTCGAGCGGGCTCACCTGGCCGGCCATTCGATGGGCAGCCTGATCTGCCAGCACCTCGCCGCCGATGCCCCCGAATCGGTCTTGAGTCTCACCCTTTTCGGGCCCATTCTGGAGCCTGCGCCGGCCGCGCGCCGGGCGCTCGAGGAGCGGGCGGAAACCGCGCAACGCGAGGGGATGGCCAGGATCGCCGAAAGCACATCGAGCGAGAGCGTCGCGGTGGCATCCGGCGACACCGGCCCCCTCGCGCGGGCGTTCGTGCGGGCGAGCCTGATGCGCCAGGACCCGGCGGGCTACGCCTGGCATTGCCGCGCGCTGGCGTGGGCGGGCGCGGCGGATCACGGCGCGATTGCTTGCCCGACATTGTTGATCGCGGGAGAGAGCGATCCGGTGGCGCCGGTCGCGACCGCGGAGACGCTGAAGGACCGGATCGGCGGGGCGGAGCTCGAAATCCTGCCCGGTATCGGCCACTGGATGACGATCGAGATGCCCGGCCGGTCGGCGGATGCGCTGACCCGGCATCTCGACGGGGCCCGCCCGTAGCCGGGCAAGACAGGGAGAAAGACCATGGCGGAAATCGCTTTCGGCGGCTGGGGCGGCTCCAACGGCAACGGACGCCCCGAACCGGAGATCGTGTTCTCCAATGTCCGCATCCTCGACGGCACCGGCGAAGCGCCCTATAGCGGCGACGTGACGGTCGCCGGCAACCGGATCAAGTCGGTGTCCCGCGCGGGCAGCGGCTTCGGCAATGGCGGCTGGAGCGCGACAAACGGCGAACAGCGGATCGACGGGCGCGGCATGACGCTGATGCCCGGCATGATCGACGCCCACCTCCATCTCAGCTGGAACAACGCCCCCGGCATCGATCCGATCCAGCTGATGCCGATCGAAGAGCACATGCTCAACTGCGTCTACATGGCGAAGCTGGTGATCGACGCGGGCTTCACCGCGGGGTACGGCGCCGCGGCCGCGAAACCCCGGCTCGACGTGGTGATCCGCGACGCGATCCGCGAGGGCAAGGTGCCCGGCCCGCGCTACACCGCCGCCGGTCCCGAACTCACCGTCGTCGGCGGGCTGGGCGATGCCAGCTTGCCGCATATTCCCCACGAGGGCCTCAATCTCGGCATCGTCGTATCCGGCGTCGAGGAGATACGCCGCGAGGTCCGCCAGCTCATGAAATGGGGCAACGATACGATCAAGATCAACCTGTCGGGCGAAGAGCTCACCGGGATGGGCGCCGAGGAGAGCCAGTTCACCGACGAGGAGGTCATGGTCGCGGTCAGCGAGGCCAAGGGGCGCGGCCGCCGAATCGCGGCCCACGCCCGCTCCGCCGAATCGATCCGGCGCTGCGTGAAGCTGGGCATCGAGATCATCTACCACGCCTCCTATTCCGACGAGGAGACGCTGGATCTGCTGGAGGCCAACAAGGACAAGCACTTCGTGGCGCCCGGCCTGGCCTGGCTTATCAACGTCGCGCGCAACGCCGGCGAGTACGGCATCGTGCCCGGCACGCCGATGACCGATCGCTACGAGCGTGAGCTGGAGCATGCCTGCGAGACCATGCTGGCGATGCACAAGCGCGGCATCCGCGTGCTGATCGGCGGCGATTACGGCTTTGCCTGGACGCCGCACGGCACCAATGCCAAGGATTTCGAGTACTTCGTCGACATGGTCGGCTTCTCGCCGATGGAGGCGATCAAGGCCGGAACCATGTATGGCGGCCAGATCATGGGCATGGCGGACGAGCTGGGCGTCATCCGCGAGGGCTATCTCGCCGACCTGGTGCTGGTGGACGGCGATCCCCTGACCAACATCAAGGTGTTGCAGGACCCGTCCCGGCTGGTCGCGATCATGCAGGACGGCAAGTTCCACAAGGAGCCGGACATGAACCGCGTCGGCGTGCGCCTCAGCGCCTGACCGGAAACGGTGTCCGCCAGGCTGTCCGAAAAGGCGAGGCCACCTCGGTCTTCGAGATTCAGGCGAGGTTGCCGATGTCGCGCCGGCGCAGCATTCGCCCGAAGAGGAGCAGCCCGAGGAGGGAAATGACCACGAGAACGGTCGATACGGCTGCCACGCTGGGGTCGGCATAGTACTGAATGTGCTGCATGAGCCGGAGCGGAAGAGGGTTTCCGCGCGCGAGGAAAATCGACATTGCGACGTTGTCGAAGGACATCAGGAAGGCGAAGGCGATACCCGCGATCATGCCGGGCCGAACCGCGGGGAAGGTGATGTCGACAAAGATCCTCAGCCGCGAGGCGCCGAGCGACTGCGCCGCGTGCTCGAGCCGGATGTCGTAACCCGATAGGGCCGCAAGGACCAGATAGACGACATACGGAATCCCGATGATGCTGTGGCCGAGAGAAGCGGCGAGGATGCCCGGGCGGATGCCTGCCGACGACAAGGTCTGTAGCAGCCCGAGACCGATCACCACTGCCGGGATGATCAGCGGCATGATCACCAGGGACTGGATCGCCGAGCGCCCGACGAAGCGATAGTTGTTGATCGCGACGGCGGCCAGCGTTCCCGCCACGCCCGCCATCGCGCTGCTGATGGTGGCGATGATCGTGCTGACCACGAATCCGTCGACGAATTTGCGGTTTTCCCACGCCACCTCGTACCACTGGAAGCTGAGTCCGGGAGGCGGAAATATCAGCTGCGAGACACTGCTGAAGGACAGTATGACGGCAACCACGATGGGACCCAGCAGGAAGACCGTGACCAGCCCGACATAGGCGGCGAGGAAGGGGGAGCCCTGCCTGCTCATCGCACCCTCTTCCGGCGGCGGCGCATCAGAAGCTCCGCGCCCAGGGTGCGGCCCGGCGCAGCGCCAGGTTCATCGAGATCAGGACGAGAACGACCACCGCCACCATCAGGATGGCCATGGCGGCGGAGTTCGCCCAGCGGACATTGGCGATAGCCTCGTCGTAGATGGCGGGCGCCAGCATGCGGAACCGGGTCGTGCCGAGCAGCGTCGGCAGGACGAAATCGCTCAGCACCACCGCGATGACGAGCTGCAACCCGGCGACGATGCCGGGCAGGCTCAAGGGCACGATGACCCGGGCGAAGGTCGCCGCCGAACCGGCGCCGAGGCTGGTGGACGCGAGCTGGATCCGCAAATCGATCTTGGCGATCGAGTTGGCGAGCGGCAGGATCATCAGCGGCAGGTAGCGGTGCACCATGCCGATCACCATGCCGCTCACCTCGAACAGGATATGGATCGGCCCTTCGGTCACGCCGATGGCGATCAGCAGGGTGTTGATGAGCCCGCTATCGGCGGTGATGATCATCCAGCCGAAGACCCGGGTGATCACGCTGACGATCAGCGGCGTGTAGATGATCCAGAGCAGGAGGTTGCGCCGTTCCCCCGCCCAGCGCACGAGGTAGTAGGCGAAGGGATAGCCGATCACCAGCGTGATCACCGCCACCCCGACCGCGACCAGCATGCTGTTGCCGAACAGGCTCGCGTAGTAGGGATCGGTGAGGATCCGGGCGTAGTTCGCCAGGCTGAAATCCGCCACCATGATGGCGCTGGGATCGTCCCAGTTGAGGCTGTTGCGCAGCAGCACCGCCGCCGGCAGCAGGAACAGCGGGATCAGGATCGCCAGCACCGGGACGAGGAGGAGCCACGCGAACCGGTGCTGGCGGCGGAACAGCCAGCGGCTCGCGTTTCCGGCCCTCGAAGGACCTTCGGCGAAGACGGCGCCGCCCGCCATGGTCAGGCGGCCGGCAGCACGTAGCAGCGCTCGGGCGCGATATCGATAAACACCCGATCGCCGACCGCGAACCGCGCCGACACGCCGCTGGACGGGCCGTCGAGCACCACCTGTTCACCGCCCAGATCGATCGCGTGGCGTTTCGTGGCACCCATGAAGCGGGCGAGCGAGACCGTGCCCGGGTTGTCCCTGTGCACCGGTGTCGGGGCGGCGGAGAGCTCGATATCCTCGGCGCGTACGTAGATGTTGACCTTCTGCCCGCGCGCGAGCCGGCGGTTGTCGGTCATCGGCAGCATCAGCCCGCAATCCGCCCTGACCACGAGCCCCGCGCCCGCATCGGCGGTCACGCCCTTCAGCATGTTGGCGGACCCCACGAATTCCAGCACGAAGGCCGACTTCGGGTCCGAGTAGATGGCCTCCGGAGGGCCGATCTGGAGTATCTCGCCATCGCTCATGACGGCGATCCTGTCGGCGATGGTGAAGGCTTCGCGCTGGTCGTGGGTTACGATGATCGTGGTTATCCCGAGTTGCCGGAGCAGGATCGAGAGCTCCACCTGCATCTGTTCGCGCAGGTTCTTGTCCAGCGCGCTCAACGCCTCGTCGAGCAGCAGCATGACCGGCCTGACGGCGAGCGCGCGTGCGATTGCGACGCGCTGTTGCTGCCCGCCGCTCAGCTCGGACGGGTAGCGCTCCTCCAGCCCGTTGAGCTTCAGGAGATCGATGACCTCGGCGACCCGTTCGCGGATCACGCCGGCCGGGATGCGCCGGATGCGGAGCCCGTAGCCGATATTGCCGGTGGTCGTCAGATGCGGGAAGAGCGCGTAGCTCTGGAACACCATGCCGATGTTCCGGTGGTTGGGCGGGATGTCGCGCAGCGATTCACCGCGGAGCCAGAGATCCCCCCTGTCGCAGCTCTCGAAACCGGCGATGATGTTGAGCAGCGTGGTCTTGCCGCACCCGCTCGGCCCGAGAAGCGCGACCATCTCGCCGCGTCGGACGGTGAGATTGCAGTCACGCACCGCCCGAACCGCGCCGAAGGATTTTTCGACGCCCTCGACCCTGAGATCGATGCTGTCGTCGCCGCCGGTCATCGCCCGGGCGCCCGCGGCAAGCCACCCCGGCACCGGGGGCGGCCCGAGCTCATGTCGGGCCGCCCTTCAGCCGCCGCAGGAGATTGCCTGGCGACGATTCCGGGCAGCCGGCACGATCTCCCAACCCGGTCGCGCAAGGGAAGCGTGCCGGCTTTCGCCCTAACCCGCGATTTCGCGCGCCCAGCGGTCCGCCCACTCGCTCTGCCGGCTCGCCACATAGGCGTAATCGTATTCGAACAGACGGTCGGGATCCTGAATGATCAGCTTGGCGAATTCTTCGTCCAGCTCGACGTTCTTGTTGGCCGGGGTGAGCGGGATCGCCGAGCAGATCGCCTTCTGCACGTCCCGCCGGAGCGTGTAGTTCACATATGTCTTCGCCAGCTTCATCCGCTTCGAGCCCTTGGCGATCGCAAGGTCGTAGGGCTGCGAGGGCACGCCCTCCTTCGGCGTACCCCGGGCGAGGAAGGCGTTCTTCGAGATCGCGAGTCCGATTCGCGCGCTGTACTGGGGCGCGATGACGACCTCCTTTCGCTCCATGAGCTGCGTGACCTGATTCGGGTCGCCGAAGAAGCTCCGCACATGCGGCTTGAGCTCGGCGACCTTGGGGAAGATCTTGTCGACGGTCTTCTCGTCGCCGCCCATGGCGCGCGCGATGCTGCACAGCACCACCGCGATCATGCTGTTGAGCGGCGCGGCCGGCAGCATCAGCTTGCCGCGCACCTCCGGGCGCCACAAATCGTGCCACGAATCGACCGGGTTGCCGACGCCCTCCTTGTTGTAGACCACGTCGACGGCGTCGAAGACCATCGCGACGCCGGCACCGCCGGGCGCGAGCGTCCCGGGACGGCACTCCTTGAGCAGCGGGATATCCGCGTCAGACAGGATCTCGACGAGCCCGGCATTGCCGGCGCGGACCGTCGGGTCCCGGGTCAGGAAGCCGATGTCGTAGATCGGGTCGTCGGGCTGCGCCTTCCACTTGCTGATGATCAGCCCGGGCTGGTCCTGCTCGTATTCGACCGATCCGTGGCCCGCCTTCTCGAAGGTCGCCCCGACGAGTTTCTCCAGCGCGCGGTAGGGGCCGCCGTAATGCGTCACGCGGAGCGGGTCGGCCGCGAACGCGGTCGCGCCCCAGCCGGCCGAACCGAAGGCGGCGGCCATGCCTCCCAGCGCCGTGGTCTGCAGGAAACGCCGTCTCGAAGTCACTGCATTCATCGTAGGTCTCCCTTTCTTGAGGTCCTCGAGATCGCGCGATCCCACGAACCGGAGCTTGTGATTGGCAGACTGTTCTTGTGTGACGCTGCAAGGGCCCCCGTGCCGTGTCAGCCGGGCTTCGTATGGCCGAACCCGCCGGGCGGCCCGGTCGGAAGGTTAGCGTATCGACGGTTTTCCGTCCAAGCCGGCCGCCCGCATGGCGCGGCGCCGCTGGTCCGGTGTATAGATTGACGGTGGCGGTGCTCGACATAGCCCGAACCCCGACCGCCGGACCGGGCGCTTGCCGGTTCCGAATGCGAGGACAAGAGCGGGGTGGCGATGAGCAGGTTGGTAGAACGGCTCAAGGCGCATGCGGGCGAAAGCTGGACCGCCTATGTCCGCCATCCCTGGCTGGTCGGCATTCACGACGGCGATCTGAGCATGGACCGGTTCCGCTTCTTCCTGGTCCAGGACCTGCCCTATTTGGCCGATTTCTCCCGCGTCTATTTCATGGGGTTCGCCAAGCTGACCCCGAAGGATCTCAGGCGTTTCCGCCCCTTCCTCAAGCTGATCGCGGATTACGACGAAGGCAATGTCGAGGAGCGATGGCTCGCGGAGATCGGCTGCAACGAGTATTCGACGGACCGCTGGGCCGCCCTCAAGGCGCGCGAAGGCTACATGAACCACCTCGTGCGCACCGCCTACGAAGGCACCGCCTTCGAGATATTCGCCTCGACCCTGCCATGTTGCGTGGGCTTTGCCGAGATCGGCGACTGGCTGAAGGACACGGACGTCGCGGGGCATCACGCGGTCTATCGCAAGTGGATCGAGCATTACCGCCGCCCGTTCCAGAGGGCGCAGGTGGATGCCCTCGTCGCGGCGCTCGAAACCTGCACGGAGACTCTGCACGAGTCCGATCTCGAAGCCCTGGAACGGGTCTTCCTGCGCAGCGTGCAGCATCAGATCCATGTCTTCGACGCCGCCTGGCGCACAAGCGACCCGTGGCCCGGCCCGGGCACCTTCGCCGGCTAGGTCGAGCGGCATGCTCGCGGAACGCGTCTGCATCGTCACTGGCGCCGCCCGCGGGATCGGCCAGGAATTCGCGCTGCATTTCGCGGGGCTGGGTGCAAGGGTCGTCGCAGCCGACCGGCTGAGCTGCGATCGGACGATCCGGCGGATCGAGGAGGCGTCGGGGCAAGCGGTCGGCGCCACCGGCGACGTGACCTCGGCGAGCGATGCCGCGGCGATCGTCGAAACCGCGCTTGACGCATTCGGGAGCGTCGACGTGCTGGTCAACAACGCCGCCCTGTACGGGGGAATTTCCATCAGGGGTTTCGAGGACATCCCCGAGGATGAATGGGACCGGGTGATGTCGGTGAACGTCAAGGGCGTTTGGCAGATGTGCCGGGCGGTTGCGCCCCCTATGCGTCTTCAGGGCGGCGGTCGCATCATCAACATTTCCAGCAACGTCGTCTTCATGGGAAAGCCCGGGTTTCTTCACTACGTCGCGTCCAAGGGCGCGGTGTGGGCGTTGACGGGCGCGCTGTCGCGCGAGTTCGCCGGCTCGGGCGTGACGGTGAACGCGCTGGCGCCGGGATACACCACCACCGAGGCGACCAGATCGATGGCGGCTCCGGAGGTGGTGAGCGCGCTGGAGGCCGAAATCATGCAATCCCAGAGCATGAAACGGTTGATGGAGCCATCCGATCTCGTCGGCGCCGCCGCCTTTCTCGCCTCGGATGCGGCCGAGCAAATTACCGGCCAGACGATTACCGTGGACGGCGGTACGATCACACGGTGAGCGCGGCGTGACCGCATCTTTGGGATCGGGGGTCGGCTTCCGGACCCGCTGCCGGCGCGGTGTTCCAGGTCAACACCGAAATTTGCGCACGGTCTCTCGCGTCCGCGACGACAACTTCCATCGGGACCTCGACGGGAGCGAACGGACAGTCACCGATCAAACCGCGATGCGCACTTCCTCGGATGGACGATCGCCGGGTTCGGGTTTCACGTCTTTCTGACCGAAGCGCCCACGGTGACCGGGGACGGTGGCGTCGACCTGCGCGGGCTCAAGTGACCTGCCCCCGGCGACTGGTCCACTTCGAATGTTAGTGCATTGACGGTTTCTCGGCCAAGCTGGATGGCCGGCGGAGGCGGCGGTGGCCGGGTCCGACATCGTGGTGGCCGCCACGAACTCGGCCGATCCGGTGATATTCGGGCGCTGGCTGTCGGATGGCGCCCATGTGATCAGCATGGTGGGGGCCAGCAAGTTCGACGGCCGTCGCGAGATCGACGACGAGACCGTTCGGCGCGCCGAGGTGATCGTGGTCAATCTCCGGGAGCAGGTGGAGTTGGACCAGCAGGCGGACATCCTGATGCCGCGGCGCCGCGGCTACACGTCGTGGGACAACATCCACGAGCTCGGCGAGCTGTGCATCGGCGCGACCCGCGGCCGCACGTCGTCGAGCCAGATCACCTTGCATTCCAACAATGTCGGGATGGGTATCCAGTTCGCCTCGGTGTGCAAGCGCGTGCTGGAAATCGCCCGAGAGCGGGGGCTGGGGACAGAGCTCGATTCGAACCTGTTCATGACCCGCCGC
>Ga0209754_1000435_pt1 | contig 60130 bp, 52 predicted proteins | sample MesohylBB_FD_187295 | JGI IMG/M metagenome (GOLD analysis project Ga0209754, IMG submission 187295) | Host-associated microbial community of the marine sponge Aplysina aerophoba from Gulf of Piran - sponge mesohyl, lysed by bead beating... | ecosystem: Host-associated > Porifera > Sponge >...
CACCGATAGGAGGGATCAGCGGTATGCACACACACATTGCCCGCCAGCCTCCCCGTCGGGCACCGCTGCGCCGGCGCGACCGACTCCACACACCGGTTGGCGACCAGCGTCCCCGCCTCGCACGAAAGGGAGGGATCGGCGGCGTGCACACACTCATCGCCCGCCAGCCTCCCCGTCGGGCACACCGCGGCGGCGTCGGCACCGGTGGGAATCTCACACTCGTCGCCGGCCAGCTTGCCCGAGACGCACGAATACACCGCCGTCGCCTCAACCGTATCCACGCACTCGTTGTCGTCGTTGGGCTCCCCCGAATCGCACGAATGCTCCGGGAACACGTCGTGGGCCGACGACGAGCCCGCGAACACCAAAGACGACGCCAACACCGCCACCGCGACAACCACCAAGCACAACCGCAGCGCCGCGCCAGCACCCGGCGCGGCGCCCGCACGGGAGCGCCGGGCGCCGCGCAACCTGGCGGCCATGGAGCCAAAGAAGTCGGCAACAGAGGCTGATTGTGGTTTCATCGGTCTGGTTCCCCGGTCTGGTACGCAGCGGTTAATTGCCTTTATCCGTCACGTACAAGCCCCACTGAGGGGTCGATTGCCGCTGGGGTCGCGGCAGCGAAGAACCGCACCGAAGCAGGGATTTCCCCCGCCCGGAACAGGTCGAGGCGGCCTCGGTCCGCGAGTGCAGCCAGCCGCCCAACGGCCGCTCGCCCAGGCCCACGCAGAACGCAGTCCGCGCCGGGCGCTGCGCGCGAATCCCCCTTTTCCGGCGAATCAAGCGAGGCGGTGGGACTGCTGTTTCCCTAGGTAGAGGAGCCGGCTGCCTCTCAACTGCCAGGGCCGCTCAGAGAAAATAGTCAGGAGCAGTTGACAAGCAGTCAACACGCCAACTACACATTAAAGGCAATTAATCGTCACATAAGGACACGAGACGCCCCGGGAATCAGTCGCTGACCCACATTCGGAGCGCGCCGAATGGGCTGATCATTTCACTCTAGATGGAGCTGCGACAGTGCCGCCCTACAAGCAGAGCCCGACGAGCAGCAACGGGCTGGAAGCCAGCGAACTCCCCTATTCCCCTGACGGCGGCGACGTCGCCTCCAAACGTGACTGCCTGATAGCCCAAGGCAAATCAGCCGCCCGGGCCGAGAACACCCGCAATACATATAGCGCCGGGTGGAATAGCTGGGCTCGCTGGGCGACTGACAACGGCTTCCCTGATTTTCCCGCCACCTCCGACGCCCTGGAACACTGGCTGGCAGATCTGTGGATCCAGGGAATGAAGCCCACCACCCTGGGCACCTACCTCACCGCCGTCGGCCAAGAGCACGCCGGCCATCTCATTCCCAACCCCGCCAACCACCCCCAAGTCCGCCTATTGCTCGGCGGCATGAAGCGGCAAACCGCCGACGAGGGAATCACACCTCGACAAGCCGACCCGCTTCGATGGATCCACATCCTGCAAATCATCGACTCCGCCTACAGACCTTGCCGCAACCAGCCCGGCGGGCGAACAGAGACCCCCGAACAAGCCGCGCGGCGCGCCGACGTCGATATCGCCATGATCTGCGTCGCCCACGACGCCGCCCTGCGCTGTAGCGAACTGCTCGCCCTCACCTGGGCCCACGTCGACCTCCCAGCAAACAGCGAAGTCGGCCTGGTGTGGATCCGCCGGTCCAAGACCGACCAGAACGGGCATGGGGCGGCCGCGCCCATCTCCAAATTCACCGCACAGGCGCTCGCCCGCACAAGACCCGACAGCGCTAGCCCCGGCGACCGCATATTCGACTTCTCTCCCAGCACCGTAACCCGCCGCATGAAAGCCGCAGCCCAAGCCGCCGGCATCGACTCGGCAAACATAAGCAGCCACTCACCGCGCGTGGGCATGGCCCAAGACCTCGCAGCCGCCGGCATCGACCTGCCCGGCCTCATGCAGGCATGCCGATTGAAATCCGCCACAACCGCCAGCCGTTACATCCAACGCCTCGCCGCCCACCACACACCGGCAGCCCAAATCCTCAAAACCCAGCCCCACCCCGGCCAGCACCCCCCCCCCCCCCCGATCCGACCACGATTGAGCATCCCCCATAAGCTCACGACCCTTCCCAGCCTCGTCTGACAAGCAACCGGCGGGCTTGGGCGGGCAGACTACGGGCCATGGGTGATCGACCAGTGGCGTTTGTGACCGGGGCTAGCCGGGGGATTGGGAAGGCGTGCTCGGTGTATTTGGCCCGGGCGGGCTTTGATGTGGCGGTGTCGGCCCGCACTGTGGCCGACGGCGAGCAGCGGGAGCACTCCTCGACGGTGCAGCGGTCGGATACCTCGCCGCTGCCCGGCAGCCTGTCGGCTACGGCCGCACTGGTGGCCGAAGCGGGGGGCGACGCTCTGATCGTGGCCGCCGACTTGCTCGGCTACGACTCCTTAGAGGCGGCAGCCGCTACAACGTTGGAGCATTGGGGCCGAGTGGACGTGCTGGTGAACAACGGGCGCTATATCGGACCGGGCCACATGGACCGCCTGCTGGACACCCCCATCGGACTGCTCGACAACCACCTGAAGGCCAACTGCCTAGCTCCGCTGGTGCTCACCAAGGCGCTGTTGCCCCAGATGATCGAGCGGGGCGGTGGCACCATCGTGAACATAACCTCGGCGTCGGGCTACGCCGATCCCACCGAGGCGGCTGGCGACGGGGGCTGGGGCATGGGCTACGGCATCAGCAAGGGTGCCTTCCACCGGGTGGCCGGGTTCTTGGCCGTGGAGCACGGCAAGGAAGGCATCAACATCTTCAACGTGCAGCCCGGCTACATCTCCACCGAGCGGATCGCCCAGGACATGGCCCAATTCGGCTTCGAGGACAACGGCCAGCCCCCTGATGTAATCGGCGCGGTGGTTGCTTGGCTGGCCACCGATCCCGAAGCCCGGGAGCTGAACGGCACCAACGTGGAAGCCCAGTTCTTCTGCCACGAGCGGGGCCTGCTGCCCGGATGGGACGGGCCGGAGCCCAACACCGCCGCCATCCGCTATGACCTGAGCGGCGCCATCTTGGCCGAGAAGGAGGCCCAGCTACTGGCTGAGAGCTCCCAAGAGTGACCCCCGAGGTCCGGCTCGACCTGTGCGCGGTCATGCCGGTGTACAACGAGGAGGAGATCGTCGGGGAGGTGGCCGAGAGCTGGCTCGGGGTGCTCGGCGGCCTGGGCATCGACTACGAGCTGGTGGCCATCGTGGACGGAGCCACCGACGCCAGCGAGCAGATCCTGCGGGCGGTGGCCGAGCGCCATCCGCGCCTGGTGGTGGATGCCAAGCCCAACAGCGGCCACGGGCCGACAATCTTGCGGGGCTACCGCCGGGGGGCGGTCACCGCCGATTGGGTGTTCCAAACCGACTCCGACGACGAGATGCCCGCTGCTTCGTTCGGCGAGCTCTGGGAGCATCGCCACAGCGTCGACGCGGTGATCGGCATCCGCACCAACCGCAATCAGTCGACGGGCCGGCGGGCCATAACCCGGGCGGCCCGGTTCACCGCCCGTTTGGCCTTCGGGTGTCGTCTGGCCGACGTGAACTGCCCATACCGGCTGATGCGGTCGAGCGCACTGGCCCCTCTGCTGGCACCCATCCCCGACGACACCTTCGCCCCCAACGTGGTGCTCTCGGGAATGCTGGCCCGCTCCGGTGCTCGAATAGCTGAGGTTCCCGTCCCCCACCATGACCGCACCACCGGGGTGGTCTCCATCCTTGGCTGGCGGGCGCTTCGGGTTGCTCTGCGCTCCTTTGGCCAAACGGTGCGCCTCAGCCGCGCTCGCATCCCCAAAATCTGACTATAAGCTGCCGATTTCCGCTGAACTGTCACCCAGGCCGGGTACCTTCTAATCAGGGGTAAAACCCGTACTTCCCCCTACGAATATCCGCTAAGGGAATCATGCCCCCACAATCACAGTTGTCCCTCGACAACGTGTCGGACGACCGCCACACGAATGTCGATTTTGCTCGCGAAATTGTCCCCGTCCCCGTGGCCGACGAGATGTCAGAGTCGTTTCTGGCGTACTCCCTGTCGGTCATCACCTCCCGGGCCATCCCCGATGTGCGCGACGGCCTGAAGCCGGTGCAGCGCCGCATCCTCTACTCCATGCTCAACATGGGGATCCGCCCCGACGGACCCCATCGCAAGAGCGCTCGGGTAGTGGGCGACACCATGGGCAAGTACCACCCCCACGGAGACGCCGCCATATACGACGCCCTCGTGAGGCTGGCCCAGGAGTTCTCCCGGCCGATAGCCCTCATCGACCCCCACGGCAATTTCGGCACCTTGGACGATCCGCCGGCGGCCCCTCGATACACCGAGTGCCGCCTGGCCGAGGCGGCTATGGAGATGCTGGACGAGATCGACGAAGACACCGTGGAGCACCGGCCAACCTACGACGGCGACAGCTCCGAGCCCGAGTGCCTTCCGGGTCGGCTACCCAACCTGCTGGTAAACGGCACCACCGGCATTGCCGTTGGCATGGCCACCAACATGGCCCCCCACAATCTGGCGGAGGTGGCTAAGGCCATCCGGCTGGTGATGACCAAGCGCCGGCCCAAGCCCACCATCGAACAGCTGCTTGAGGAACTGCCCGGCCCCGACTTCCCCACCGGGGGCATGGTCATCGACTCCGAGGAGGGCGGGCTGCGCCAGATCTACGACACCGGGCGAGGCTCGATACGCATCCGAGCCCAGATGAAGCCGGTGAAGCTGACCCGCAGCCGCTGGGGAATCGAGGTCAGCGAACTGCCTTACATGGTCGGCCCTGAAAAGGTGGTGAAGCGCATCAACGACCTGATCGTCGACGGCAAGCTGCCCGGCGTCCACGATGCCCGCAACCTCTCCGACCGCCACCACGGCCTCCGCATCCTCATCGAGTGCGAGCCCCATGTGGCGCCCGAGAAGCTGTACTACGACCTGTTCCGACTGACCCCTTTGGAGGAGACGTTCGCCGTCAACAACGTGGTGCTGGTGAACGGTGTCCCCACCACCGTGGGCCTCTACGACCTATGCCGCCACTACATCGACCACCGCCTCGACGTGGTGGTACGGCGTACCCGGCATCGTCTGGGCCGGGCCCGAGACCGCCTCCACATCCTGGAGGGGTTGATCATCGCGCTGGACAACATCGACCAAGTGGTGGCCATCATCCGTGGCTCCGATGATGTCGCCACCGCCCGCCAGCGGTTGCAGGATGCTCTGAACCTGACCGAGATCCAGGCCGCCCACATCCTGGACATGCAGCTGAGGCGGCTCACCGCGCTGGAGAAGCAGAAGATCATCGACGAGCGAGACGAGCTGGTCGCCCTGATCGACGACTTGGAGAAGTTGCTGGGCTCAGAGCAGCGCCAGCGCACTGTGGTGTTGAAGGAGCTTGACGACCTCGTAGGGCGATTCAAACAGGAGCGCCGAACCGAAATCGTGTCCCACCAAGACGCGCCGGTGTATGAGGCCACTCCGTCGGCTGAGCTGGCTCCGAAATCTGACGGTCCGGTAGTGGTCACCTTGTCCACTACCGGCATTGTGGGCCGGGCGTCGGCGGGCGGGCGCCGGCGGTCCCAGTTCGGCCGCCACGATGTGCTGACCGTCTCGCTGGAAGCCGACCCCGGCGACACAGTTCTGGCGGTCACCTCTGGGGGCCGGCTTATCGCTTCACCGGTCAATGCCCTGCCCGAGGTCTCAGGCCGCAGCCGAGGGGCAGGAGCATCTGAGGTGTTCGGCACTATCCGTAGCGAGGCGGTACTGACCCTGGTAATGGCGGCCAGCGATCCCTTGGTGATCGTCACCTCTGGAGGAACGGTCAAACGAGTCGACCTGTCAGAAGCCGACAAGGGCCGGGCGGCCAAGCAGATCATCAAGCTGAAGCCCAACGACAAGGTGGTGGCCGCATTCTGCGCGCCGGAAACCGCTGAGATGGTGTTGGTCAGCGCCCATGGCCGTGCGCTGCGGGCCCCAATCGAATCGGTCCCCGTCCAGGGGCGAGGCGCATCCGGGGTGGTGGGTATGAAGCTGCGAAACGGCGACCGGATAATCGCCGCCGGAGGCGTGAGCGGAGAAGAAGCTGTCATCTTGGTGAACGACGTGGGGTCGGTAGGCATCACCTCGGCAGTGGACATCCCGGTCACCGGTCGGGGCGGAGTTGGCACATCGCTGGGAGGCGATAGCCAGCTGGCCATGGCTGCGGTAGCGCCCCCGGCCGATCTCCTGGCTGAAGTGGACGACAACGGCAAACCGGCCAAGGAGCCCGTGCCATTTTCCCTGGCCAACGGGACAGCCGACCACAAGAAGATCTCGAGAGTGGGTATGCCGCGATGGTGACCCAAGCCACTCGCACCCAGGGCAACAACGCCGATCTGTTCGCTCCTGCGAACGGGGGGAATGGCAACGGCAGCTACGACGCCTCCGACATCGTCACCCTGGAGGGCCTGGAGGCCGTTCGCAAGCGCCCTGGGATGTACATCGGGGGCACCGGGGCCGACGGCCTCATGCATCTGGTGTGGGAGCTGATCGACAACGGGGTGGACGAGGCCGGCGCCGGATTCGCCACCCGTATCGACGTGACCCTCCATGCCGACGGCTCTGTGGAGGTAGGAGACAACGGCCGGGGCATCCCGATCGACCCCCACCCCACCAAGAAGGTATCGGCGCTGGAGGTAGTGCTTACCGAGCTGCACTCCGGCGGCAAGTTCGGCGGCGGCGTTTACGGCGCCTCCGGCGGTCTGCACGGGGTGGGCGCCTCGGTGGTGAACGCCCTGTCCACCCGGCTGCGGGCCGAGGTGGACCGCGACGGCGCCACTTGGCAGCTCTGGTTTGTGAAGCAAAAGGCGGGACAGCTCGACGGCGACAAGTTCGTGAAGGGCAACAAGCTCCGCCGGGTCCGCGCCACCCGGAAAACCGGCACCCGCATCCGCTTTTGGCCCGACTTCGACATGTTCGATCCCGACGCCGCCGTGGACTTCGAAACCATCCGCCATCGTGCCCAGCAGGTCTGCTTCTTGGTTCCCGGGTTGCGAATCAGGCTGGAGGACAAGCGCCGGGGCAGCGACAACGAACCGGTCGATCTGATCTCCCATGGAGGCCTGGGCGACCTGGTGGGCCATTTGTCGGATTCTGAGGCCGTGACCGAGGTCATATCCATACCCGGGGAGGGAGAATTCGAGGAGAAGGTCCCGGTGGACGGTGCCATGGCTGTGGTCAACCGGCAGTGCCAGGTGGACATCGCCATGCGCTGGGTGAAGGGCTACGACGCCAAGGTGGTCACATTCGTCAACACCATCCCCACCCCCCATGGCGGCACTCACTTGGCGGGCTTTGAGCGGGCCTTGACCCGGGCAGTTAACGACAGCCTGCTGGCCGACTCCAAGAAGCTGGCCCGCCTGGCCAAGCAGGGCAACGACCGGGCCCAGCGGGAAGACGTGCAGGAGGGTCTGGTGGCCGCCGTCAAAGTAACCCTGCCCGAGCCTCAGTTTCGGGGCCAGACCAAACAAGAGCTGGGTACTCCGCCGGTGCAGTCCATCGTCTACAACGTGCTCAAGGACGGTTTGGAGAGCTGGTTCCAGACCGGGCCCAAGAGCCACGTCACCGCGTTGCAGTCCAAGGTCGCCGATGCGGTGGTGAATCGGGTGTCAGCCCGCCAAACCTTGGAGAACAAGCGCCGGGCGGCGTCGCTGGGCTCCACCGGGATGCCCGACAAGCTGGCCGACTGCCGGGTACACGGCCCGGAGTCGGAGTTGATCCTGGTGGAGGGCGACTCGGCCGCGGGACCGGCCAAGGCGGGGCGCAACGCCGAGAACATGGCCATTCTGCCCCTGCGGGGAAAGGTGGTTAACGCGGCCAAGTCATCGGTGAAGCAGGTGCTGGACAACGCCGAGGCCCAGGCCCTGTTCACGGCCATGGGGGCCGGTTCTGGCGATGACTTCGATATAGCCAAGGCCCGTTACGGCCGTATCGTCATCCTGTGCGACGCCGACGTGGACGGCAGCCACATCCGCTGCTTGCTGCTCACCCTCATCCACCGCTTCATGCGCCCGATGCTGGATGCCGGCCGGGTGTTCGCCGCCCAGCCCCCGCTATACACCGCCAAGGTGGGCGACCAGACCCACCGGGCCTGGTCTGATGCCGAGCGAGACGAAGTCACTGCGAAGCTGTCCAAGGGCAACCGGAAGGCCGAGAACATCCGGTGGTCCCGGTTCAAGGGACTGGGAGAGATGGATACCGACGAGCTGGCCGAGTGTGCGCTTGACCCCGAAACCCGCACCTTGCGCCAGCTCACCCTCGACGACGCCAAAGGTGCCGAAGAGATGTTCGAGACCCTCATGGGCTCCGATGTGAGCCGCCGCAAGGACTTCCTCATCACCCACAGCGAGCTGGTTGACCGCGACGCCCTCGACTACTGACCCTCAACAGAAAAATCGGGTAAACAGACATGACCATGACCGAACCCGCCGAACAGGCCAAGTCGGCTGAAGAGCCCACCAGCGACAAGCTCTTGGAGATTCCCGAGCGCTACGTGCCCAAGTATCTGTCTCCCTCCAGCGCGTCGTCTTTCAGGGAGTGCGCCCGGCGCTGGAAGTTTCGCTACGTCGACCGACTGCCCGACCCGCCCGGCGAGGCCGCGGTAACCGGCACCTTCGCCCACATGGTGCTGGAGAAGCTGATGCAGGAGCCGGTGGAGAACCGCACAGTGGACCGGGCCAAAGAGCTGGCCCGAGAGCTCTGGCCCAAAATGGAGAATCACCGCGACTTCCAGGGCCTTGAATTGGACGAGCGGGGCGGTCTGGATTTCCGCAAGAACGGCTGGCGGGCCATTGAGGGACTTTGGGACCTGGAAGACCCTCGCCAGGTGACGGTGGCGTCCACCGAGCAGGATGTGCGAGTCGAGATCAACGGGGTCCCGTTCCGGGGCATCATCGACCGGGTTGATGAGACCGATGACGGCTTGGTGGTCACCGACTACAAGTCGGGCAAAGCCCCCTCCGAGCGGTTCTCATCCAACTACGCCACCCAGATGCTGCTCTACGCCGCGGCACTGACCGAGTTGGAGGGCCGCAAACCGGCCAAGGCCCAGCTGCTGTATCTAGGCCAGAAGGTAGTGGAGGTGGAGATCACCGACGACAACCTTGCCGAGGCGGTCGACGAGTTGCGATCCACCTGGCTGGCCATCATGGAACGCTGCATCTCCCTTGAGTTCGAAGCCTCCACCGGCCCCCTGTGCGGCTGGTGCCCTTTCGTAGCGCAGTGTCCCGAAGGCACCGAAGAGGTGCTCCACCGCGACAAGATCGGCAAGCTGCGGTCCGACGCTCCCGCACTCGAGCGAATCGCCCAAGCCGAAAAAGCTGACGACTAGATCCGGGGCAGCCGCGTTCCCGCGAGGCGGCCCATGGCCGGTTGCATGAGCGCCTCTTGTCGCTGAGTGGCCCGGGCCCAGTAGTGGGCAGCCTCGGCACCGTCGCCCATGTCGAATCGCTCCCGGTCGTGGCGGTCTTGGTCGGCCAGCACCGGACCGATGCGGTCCACCATGTCCAGGTAACGCACCAACCGGGCCACAGACTTGGCTCGAGCGGAGGCAAACCCGTCCAGCGCAGGGGTGATTACCGTGCGCAGGTCGTCCAGCACCGCCTGGTAGACCTCGCTGGTCTCGGTGTCGGATGGCTCGGGCACCACAACCGGCTCCGGCTCCACCCCTAGGGCCTCGCAGATCAGCTCCGCTGTCACCCGGCGGTGAAGGGCGGAGAACAGCATGCCCATGCCCAAGTCTCCCCCGGCCGCTCCCGCCACTCCCAGCCCGATCAGGTTGCGGACCTGGCAGGCCAGTTGCCAGTAGCGCACCCGCTCGGGGTCCACCGGGCCGTCGTACCACCCGAACGCGGTGTCGATGTCGACGAACGGAGTGAGCATGGCCCGAACCGTGATCCAGGCCAGATCCTCCATGGGGTCGCCCACGTGGGCCAGTTCCCAATCACACAGCCCGGTCACCCTGCGGCCGTCGTGCAGAACATTGCCCGGCCCCAGATCGCCGTGAACCAACACCAACCGCTCCGGGGGTCCAGGCGCGCTTTCAGCAAGTTGTCGCAACCCCAGATCGATAAGCGGATCGGGCTCGGGGCAGTGCTCCCGATAGAGCCGGGTCCACATTGCCAGATCATCATGGGCCAGATCACCATGGGCCAGATCAGCCGGCGGCTCCAGCCCATGGAGGGCGTTGACCTGCTCCATGAAGTCCCTGGCCAAGTCCGGATCGTCCAGGGGACCCGGCCCCCCCTCCACAAAGTCCAACAGAAGCGCCCGACCATCGGGGCTGACACCGCAGAATCCGGCCGCTCTCACCGGCTTGTCGGTCAGCCACTGATACGCCCGGGCCTCTCGAGCCAGGTCATAGCCCACCGCAGACAGCGCCGACGTTCCTGCATCCATCCGCAAGAACCGCCGCCCCCCGTCATCCAGGGTCACCACCCACGCCTGCCGAGAGGCACCCCCCGGAATGCGAACGGCATCAGCGACCCCTTGGCCGCAGCACTCTTCCACCCACGCCAACAGATCGCGATCCAATTCGCTCACTCACCCAGGCTAAGCCCCTCCGTCGCCACCCGCGCATTGTGCGTCTACGCTCAACAACTCGTGTTCCCACCGGGCTTCTTTGATCGGGCTGATCCCAGCCCCGACCGCTTGTTCTACTCACCGCCCCGACTGGTCACCCACATTGACGACGAGGCCATCGCCGCGGTTGGCACTCTGTACCGGGAGTTGGGCCTGACCAGTGAGGTGCTCGATCTGATGTCGTCGTGGGTTTCGCACTTCACCGAACCCCCAGCCCGGCTGGTGGCCCTCGGAATGAACCAGGTCGAGTTGGCCGCCAACCCGCAGGCCCACGAGTGGCTCATTCACAACCTCAACGACACCCCCCGACTCCCCTTTGACGACAACTCCTTCGACGCTGCTACCTGCTGTGTCTCGGTGGACTACCTGACCAAGCCAGTCGAGGTGTTCACCGACATAGCCCGAGTGCTGCGCCCCGGCGGCCTGTTCGTGGTCACGTTCTCCAATCGCTGTTTCCCCACCAAAGCCATCCGGGGATGGCTCTACGCAGACGACGCCGGACACCTGGAGATCGTCCGGCGCTATTTCGAGGCCGCCGAAGGATGGGACGAGCCGGTGAACAAGCAGTGCATCCCTCCGGGAGGCCTCGGCGATCCCCTCTACGCCGTCTACGCCCCCGCCCTTTGATCGGACGGGGAATCAGCCCGCTAACCCGGCAGATACGAGACTCAATAACCGCAAAATCGAGTGGACGATGTCGAGATCCGGGAAGTGTCACAGCGAGTCTCTAGAGTCAGACCCGTGAGCATTCAGGTGATCTGCACGCCCTATGGGCCGCCTGCCACAGAGCGGCTGGGGGAGCAGATCGCCGTGCTCAAGAACGACGACCCCCTAGCCCCTGTCACCGTGGTCGTGCCCACCAACATCGCCGGGCTTGCCACCCGGCGGGCGTTGGGGGCACGGGAGCAGGGCATTGCTGCGGTGAATTTCCTCAAGCTGTTCGACTTGGCCGAGCGCCTGGCCGGACGGCAGATGGCCGTGGAACTGAAGCGCAAACCGCTTTCTGACCCGGTGCTCAGCGCCACGGTGCGGAGCGTGTTGAATGCCGAACCCGGGCTGTTTCGGGCCTCGGCCCACCACCCCGCTACTCAGCAGGCTCTGGTGCGGTCTTACCGGGACTTGCGTGAACTCACTGAAGGTCAGCTTGACGTCCTGGCATCACAGAGCAGGAGAGCTGCCGATGTGGTCCGCATCTGCGGCCAGGTCCGAGACAAGCTGGAGTCCAGGTGGTATGACGGCCAGGATCTGAACGAATTGGCCATCAACGCCCTGGGGTCAGGGTCATTCAGCGACCTTGTCGAAGAATTCGGCCCGGTGATCGTCCATCTTCCCCAACGGGTCACCCGATCACAGGGTCTCATGGTGTCCACCTTGTCGGAGGCGACGCCGATAGCGGTGATCGCCGGTCTCACCGGAAACGCAAAGGCCGATAGCGCGGTAGCGGAGTCGATCCGCCGCATGGGGGCAGACTTCGTTCCACCCCCAAGGGTCAGCCAGCCCCACGGCCAAAGGATCATCAGCACGGCCAGCGCCGACGAGGAAGTCCAGGTGGCAGTCCGGGAGGTGGTCAACGCAGCCCGAGGCGGTGTTTCCCTGAGCCGGATCGCAGTTTTGTGCGCTGGCGGTGAGCCGGTGATCCGTGCCCTCCACAACAGCCTCGATGCCGCCGCCATTCCATACAACGGCCCCAGCGGGCGCATCCTGGCCGACTCGCTGGCCGGCCGGGGGCTCATTGCCCTGCTGAACCTGGTGGGACGCGACTTCCGCCGAGACGAGGTGTTCGCCTTGTTATCGGTGGCATCGGCCTCCTTGCCCAAGTCCGGGGCCGGAAACGAGCAGCCCTCGTCGGCCACCGACTTGGTTATGGCCTGGGAGCGGGTGTCGCGGCGAGCCGGGGTGGCTCGGGGTTCTGAGCAGTGGGAGACACGGCTCAACAGCTACGCCGCAGAACAGCGCGAAGCCGCCCAGCTAGAGGAGGGCGATCCCGACCGAATCGAGGGGCGGGTCGAGCGGCGCCGCCGAGAAGCCGACCACGCGGAGTCGCTGGCCCGCTTCATGGCCCAGCTCATCAGCGACCTGTCCCCCGAGCCGGAACCGGCCACCTGGAAAGACTGGTGTGGGTGGATCAAAGGGCTGATCCACACCTACCTGGGCGATGAGAAGGCCCGACAGCACTGGCCTCCTGCTGAGCAGGAGGCCGGCGACAAGATCGAGGGGATGCTCGACCGATTGGCCAATCTGGATGAGATCGAACACCGTCCCCGATCGGCAACCTTCCGGCACACCCTGGTCTCGGAGTTGGGCGCCCCCACCGGGCGGGTCGAGCGGGTCGGGCACGGGGTGCTCACCGAGCAGATCGGCGCCTCGCTGGGGATGGAGATGGACCGGGTGGTCTTGATCGGCATGGCCGAGGGATCATTCCCCCACAGCCCGTCCGACGATCCGCTCCTGCCCGACCGGGAGCGCATGGCCGCCGGTGATGATCTTGCCCTGCTCTCCGATCGGGTGGGAGATCAGCACCGCGGCCTCCTGGCCGTGCTGGCATCAGCCGAGATCGCCACCCTGGTGTACGCCCGAGGCGACGCCCGGCGTGCTTCCGAACAGCATCCGTCTCGCTGGCTGCTGGACACCGCAACTGCACTGGCCGGTCGCGTGGTGGACAGCACCAACCTGGACAAGCTGGGCGACGACGAGACCGCCGGCTGGTTTGAGCACGTCCCCTCGTTGGCCGGCCGGGTGCTGCACGCCGAATTCCCGGCCACCGCCCAGGAGTTCCGGTTGCAGGCCCTGGCCCAGACCAGTCGCCCTGATGAACTGCCGATCGACGGCGACCCGGTTCTGGCCCGAGGCGCCGAGCTGGTTGCCGGCCGGGCGTCAAAACAGTTCACCCGCTTCGACGGCAACCTGTCCCACCTCGAAGTCGCCGACCTGATCGGTGACGTGGTTTCGGCCACCAGCCTGGAAACCTGGGCCGACTGCCCGATGCGCTATCTCTTCCAGCACGTCCTGCGGGTGCAGACCTTCGAACAACCCGAGGAGCTGCTCCAGATCTCCGCGTTGGAGAAGGGCTCGCTGGTTCACAACGCCTTGGACAAGTTTGTGGGCGAGCAGCTCGAGAACGACCAAGTGCCGCCCCCTGGCCAACCGTGGAGCGAACAGCAGCGCCACCGGCTTGTCGAGATCGGAGAGAAGCTGTGCGAGCAGGCCGAAGCCCGAGGGCTGACTGGAACGCCGGTGTACTGGCACCACGACTGGCGACGGATTCTGACCGACCTGGAGCGCTTCTTGTCGGAAGACGATGCCCAGCGACACCGCTATGGCGTCACCGCCGTCGCCAGCGAACTGTCGTTTGGAATGCCCGATGCCGACCAAGATGCGGTGGCGGTCACGCTGCGCCCTGGCCGAACCGTGCGGTTCAGAGGCCGAGCCGACCGGGTGGACCACGGCGCCGGCGACCGCCTGCTGGTCACCGACTACAAGACCGGGAAATCCGACAGCTACAAGGACTTGGACGAAGACAGCCGGAACTGGGATCCCGTGCTGCGCGGCACCCGGCTCCAGCTTCCGGTGTACGGACTGGCCGCCCGAGACCACATCGACGACCCCGATGCCCCGGTCAGAAGCCAATACTGGTTCGTCACCAGCGACCAGCAATTCAAGACCAGCGGCTACTGGCTGAACGACCAGGTGATGGATCGCTTCCGCACCGTGGTGGACACCATCACCAGGGGCATTGAAAACGGGGTGTTCTGCGACCGGCCCCAACCCGACCGCACCGAGGGGCCGTACAGCCAATTTTGCGACTATTGCAATGCCGACCGACTGGGCACCCAGGAGCGCCGCAAGGGGTGGGAGAACATGCAGGACCAGGCGGAACTGGCCGACTATCGGCATCTGGCCGAGTCGCCCCATGGATTTGAGCCCGAGGCGGACTGACCATGGCACCCTCCCACAACGACCAAGCCGACCGGGACGCCATCGTCTCCGAGCTCGACTCCACCTTGTTCGTGGAAGCCGGGGCCGGATCGGGCAAGACCACCGCGCTGGTGGAGCGGGTGCTAGCCCTGCTCGAAACCGGCGTAGCCATGGAGAACATTGCCGCCATCACGTTCACCGAGAAAGCGGCCGCCGAGCTGAAGAACCGCCTGCGCCAAAAACTCTCTGATTCAGGTCGACACCCTGAGGCCCTCGACCAGCTCGACGGAGCGGCCATCACCACCCTTCACGGCTTCGCGCTGCGCATCCTCTCCCATCACGCCATCGAAGCCGGACTGCCGCCCCGCATCGAGGTGAGCCCAGACGAAGCCTTTGAGGACCGCTGGCAGGACTTCAGAAGCCGCCTGCTGAACAGCCCTGAACAAGAACAGCCCTTGGCCTTGGCCCGAATCTTGGGCATCAGCGCTGCTCATCTGCGGGACCTAGCCCGAAAACTCGACGACAATTGGGACTTGGCCGCCCGGGAAATGGGCGGTCAGGCGCCTCCCGCCGACCCGATCGACCTTCCCGACATCAGCGGCTTCCCCCTCTGGTTCGATGAGGTGGCCGCCCTGTCGGCCCACTGCACAGACCCCACCGATCGAATGCTTCCCAAGCTCGACGTCATCGCCGAGCGGGCCCGACTGCTGGGCGAAGCGGCAGGAAACGACGACCAGATCCTGCGCCTGCTGTTTGTTCCCGGGCTGAGCTTCACCAAAGCGGGCCGCAAGGGCAACTGGCCCGACGAGGACAGCGGTGAGCCGTCATTGCAGGAAGTGGCCGATCGGCTGCGCACGCTGGGCGACGCCATCAAAGACCTCCGGGCCTATGTGGCCGATGCGCTGATCAAACGGCTGGCCTTGGTACTGGGCGCGTTCACCCTGGAAGCCGCCGAAGACCGTCGTCGCAAGGGAGTGCTGGAGTACCACGACCTGCTGGTGCTGGCCCGAGACCTGCTGCGACACCCTCAACACGGCGTGGAGATCAGAACAGCGCTGGCCGGGCGCTACCAGCGCTTGTTGCTAGACGAGTTCCAAGACACCGACCCCATCCAAATCGAGCTGGCCAAGCTCATCGCCACGCCCCCGGACGACAATCGACACTGGTCGGAACTGCAAGACACGTCGGGGCGACTCTTCTTCGTGGGCGACCCCAAGCAGTCCATCTACCGATTCCGTCGAGCCGACATCGCCCTGTACACCCGAGCGGGGCAAGCCCCCACCGTGAACCGGAAGTCTCTCACCCGCAACTTCCGGTCGGTCGAGCCCATCCTCGATTGGATTAACGCCCTGTTCGAGGGGTTCATGGCCCCGTCCAGCCCCTCAAAGCGGCATGTGCAGCCTGACTATCAGGCGTTAGACGCCGTTCGCGTGCAACCCCCGCAAGGGCCGGCGGTGGCGGTACTCGACCACGAGCACCCCCAAGGATCCAGCACCCATTACTTGCGCGCCTTGGAGGCCCGGGAGGTGGCCCAGGCCATCTTGACCGCGGTCGGCCAAGGCTGGTCGGTGGGCGACGGCTGGAACGAGCAGAAGCAACAGCGCTGGCGGCCCGCCCGGCTGGGGGACATCTGCATCCTGCTGCCCACCCGCACCTCGCTGCCCCAACTCGAACAGGCGTTGGAGGAACACGGCATCCCCTACCGGATCGAAGCCGGTTCGCTGATCTGGACCAGCGAGGCAATTCGAGACGTGATGGCGGCGGTGAGAGCGCTGGCCGATCCCACTGACGAAGTCTCGTTGGTGAATGCCCTGAGATCCCCCGCCTTCGGGTGCGGCGACGACGATCTGTTCACTTACAAGGTTGCCTACCACGGCTCGTGGAACTACAAGGCGGCTTGGCCCAAACACCTCCCCAGCGATCACCCGGTGCGCGAGGCCATAGTGTGGCTGGCCGAACTGCACACCGAGGTCCGCTGGCTGAGGCCCAGTCAGGTGATCGAGCGCATCGTACGCCAGCGGCGGCTGATGGAGTCGAGTTGCTTCGGCCAGCACCGCTACCGGGATGTGTGGCGCAGCCTCAATTTGGTTGTCGACCAGGCTCGCCAGTTCGAGGATTCCGGTGGACGAGGCTTGCGGGAATTCGTCGCCTGGGTGGAACAGAAGATCGGCGAGCGGACCAGGGAGTCCGACGTCATCTTGTCGGAGACCGACGACGACGCGGTGCGCATAACAACCATCCACGCCGCCAAGGGCCGCGAGTTCCCCATCGTCATCCTGTCGGGGACCTACGCCCGGAGCCTCCCCATGTCGGCCCAGATGGTGTGGCCGGCCGAAGGAGGCTTCGGCGTGCGCTTCAACAACCTCTTGAAGACCAGTTCGTTCGCCGAGCATCAAGACCATGAGGAGGAGATGGAGCACGCCGAGCGAGTGCGCTTGCTCTACGTGGCCCTCACCCGGGCGATGGACCACCTGGTGGTGTCGGCTCATCGCATGGAGCGAAGCGAGAACAGCGCCGCCAAGCCGTCGATGGCCGAGATGGTGGTGGACAACGCCGCTTGGCTGCCCGCAGCAGAGTGGGTACCCGAGTCTCTGCCATCAAAGGAAGCAGACACCCATGTCGAAGCATCCTTTTCTACGTGGCAGAGCGAGCGGGAGAGGTTCTTGTCCGCCGCTAGCAAGCCATCGATCACCAGTGCCTCGGCCATCGCTTGGACCGAGACCGAAGACGTTGAACAACTCCCTGGCCTGAGCAAAGACGGACCCACCGACGGCGACGACGATCGGTCGCCAATGCGCAAAGGCCGAGGCGGCACCCAGATCGGCAGCGCGGTACACGGCGTGCTCCAGACGGTGGAATTGGACACCGACCCCGACAGCCTTGGCCCGGTGGCCGCCGCCCAAGCCGAAGCCGAGGGCGTATTTCCCGCCCGGAGCACGGTCCGGGCTCTGGCCCAATCAGCTCTGGAGTCCACCACCGTGCGTGAGGCCGCCGCCAATGACCATTGGAAAGAGTTGTTTGTGGCTGCCCAGGTGGATGGCACCGTTGTGGAGGGTTACATCGATCTGCTCTATCGCACCCCCGAGGGCCTGGTAGTAGTTGACTACAAGACTGACGACATCCACGACGACGAAGCGCTCCAGACCAAAGTCGACCGCTACCAGCTTCAGTTGGCTGCCTACTCCCTGGCAGTAGAGCAGGCTGTGGGAGACACGGTGACCCGCTGCGTATTGGTGTTCGCCCAGGCCGGCCAACGAGCAAGAGAGGTCGTCATCGCCGACGGCGACCTAGTCTCAGCCCAGGACGAAGTCCGCCGACGTCTGGCGTTGGCCGCGATCTGAGAAAGGAAGCCCATGTTCACGTTGGTGGTGATGGCCGCGGGGCTGGGGTCGCGTTTTGGCGGTACCAAGCAGTTGGCCCAGGTGGGACCCAATGGCGAGGCGTTCTTGGACTTCGCAATCGCCGACGCCCAAGCCGCGGGTGCCGCCCGGGTGGTGCTAATTGTGCGAAGCGACATCGAAGCTGACGTGAAACGGCACTTCGAGTCTCGTGGGGGCCTGCCTGCCGGCCTCGAAGTGGCCTACGTGCGCCAGAACGAGCACGGCCCTCCCCGGCCCAAGCCGTGGGGCACCGCTCACGCCGTGCTATCAGCCTCCGAGGCAGTTTCCGGCCCATTCGTGGTGTGCAACGCCGACGACTACTACGGCCCCACCGCGTACGCCGCACTGGCCCAAGCCATCGGAAACATGGCCGAGAACGAGGCCTGGCTGTGCGGCTACCACCTCGACCACACCCTGCCCAACGAGGGCAGCGTGACCCGGGGCGTGTGCCGAGTAGACGGCCACCGCCTCACCGGCATCGTCGAACAAGAGGGCATTTCCCGGGCCGGCCACACGCTCCCCGCCAGCACCATCGTGTCCATGAACCTGTGGGCCTTCTCCCCACGATTCATGGACAGTCTTCAAGACGGCTTTGCCCGATTCCTAAATGAACACGGCGACAGCCCCACCGCCGAGTACCTCCTCCCCCACGCCGTCGCCGCCGAAATGGACGAGGGCGCGCTCACCGTCCGAGTCGTGACCACCGACGAGACCTGGATCGGCGTCACCAACCCCGATGATCTAGAAGTCGCCCGCGTCGCCCTCATTTCCCGCTAATCCATGCCCGAACTGCCCGAAGTCGAGACGATCCGCCGTCAACTGGCATCCCGGCTCCAAGGTCGCCTCATCCTGGAGGCCGACAGCCACCCCTCAGAGAAGTTCACCCCCGCAGTCGCCAGCATCGGCGCCACGATCCAAGGACTAAGCCGAAAAGGCAAGTACCTCATCGCCTCCCTAAACGACGGCCGGGAGCTCATCATCCACCTGGGCATGACCGGCTCCCTTGCCCTCGCCCCCCAAGTCCCCGACGACCCCTACATTCGGGCCTGGTGGCTACTCGACCGCGATGAAGTCCTCATCTACCGAGATGTCCGCCGGTTTGGCCGCATCCGCTGCGTCCCCGCTGGCCAGTACGACTCCATCCCCACCCTGGCCGACCAAGGCCCCGACGCCCTAAGCATTGACTTCACTCCGGAAGCCTTCTACCAAGCCCTTCGAAAGAGCAAACGCCGCATCCCCACCCAGCTCTTCAGCCAAAAGCCGGTGGCCGGTGTTGGCAACATCTACGGAACCGAAGCGCTATGGATCGTCGGCGTCCACCCCGCCAAACGCCAGATCAGCCGGCCCGCAGCAGAGAAGCTCCACGCCGCCCTAGTTGAGGTACTCGAGGCCGGCTTGGCCAATGGCGGCACCACCCTCCGGGACTACCGCAACGCCGACGGAGACGAGGGCAGCCATCAGCACGCCCTGGCCTGCTACGGCCGCTCGGGCCAACCCTGTCTGCGCTGCGCCACCCCGCTCCAACATCGCACCTACGACGCTCGCACGCTTACTTTCTGCCCTCAATGCCAGCCGCGATAACGTCCGCTCCGGTCGAAGGGGAGAGAACATGAGCGACGAGATGACCGATGCGCAGAAGGAGGCGTTCGTAGCCAAGCTGCGCCGTGAGGTTGGAAGCACGGGCACCCCGACAACGGCTCGCGATCCGGTCAACCAACCGATGATTCGCCACTGGTGCGATGCCATGGAGGACGCCAACCCCCTCTACACCGACCCCGAAACGGCCAGCAGCGGTCCCCACGGCGAGATCGCCGCCCCTCCAGCCATGCTCAACGCCTGGACCATGATCGGCTTGGTTCCCCGGGTCAACGACCCCAAAGACCCCGCATCCGGGGTGTACGCCATGCTGGACGAAGCCGGCTATGTCGGCGTGGTGGCCACCAATTCCGAGCACGTCTACCACCGCTACCTCAAACTCGGCGACCATCTCACCGGCGTGGTCAAGCTGGTGGACGTCTCCGAAGAAAAGCAGACCGCTCTGGGCATCGGGCACTTTGTGACCACCGAGACCGAGTACCACGACCAGCACGGCGACCACGTGGGCTCCATGTTCTTCCGCATCCTCAAGTTCCGACCCGGCACCGGACGCACCGCCGGCCCCAGCGACGGCGACACCGCATCCGAGCGCCCGCCCCGCCCCCGCCCCAGTCGCAACCAGGACACCGACTTCTTCTGGCAAGGCAGCCGGGCCGGCGAACTCCGCATCCAGCAGTGCCTCAATTGCGGGCGACTCCAGCATCCGCCCGGCAACCGCTGCCCCGCTTGCGGCTCCACCGAAATGGGCTACACCGTTGCCTCAGGCAAGGGCACGCTGTATTCCTTCGTGGTGTCCCACCACCCCCGAGTCCCCTCCTTCGACTACCCACTGAACATCGGGCTGGTGGAGTTGGAAGAAGGCGTCCGCTTAGTCACCAACATCACCGACTGCGACCCCGGTCAGCTCAAGGTGGGCATGCCGCTGGAGGCTTGGCACATGCAGACCCATGATGATGTGAGCCTGCCGGTATTCCGACCCGCCCGGGTGCCTCGCAACCCAACCACGCTCACCTTCGACGAGGTGAGCGTGGGCGATGAGCTGCCCCTTTGCCCGATTCCACTTACCCCCACGCTGATCGTGTCCACCGCCATAGCGTCGCGCGACTACCAAGATGTGCACCACGACCGGGACATGGCCCTAAAGAAGGGGTCTGAGGACATCTTCATGAACATCTTGACCTCCAGCGGCCTCTCCGCCCGCTATATCAGCGACTGGGCCGGCCCCGACGCCGTGTTCAAGAACCTTAAGATCCGCCTAGGGGCCCCCAACTACCCCTACGACTGCATGACCATGTCGGGTTCGGTCACCGCCAAGCGAGAAGCCGATGGCGAAGACATCGTCGAGGTGTCGTTCCGTGGACAGAACAGCCGCGGCCCCCATGTGACCGGAACCATCGACCTGGCCTTGCCTCGCCAGTAGGAGAGCACCATGACCCTGAACTACGCCTATCACTCAGCCATCGCCGGCATCGGCGCCACCCCGTTCACCAAAGACTCGGGCCGCACACCCATGGACCAGGCGGTGGAAGCCTGCCTGGCCGCCTGTGAGGACGCCGGCCTTCCGCCTGAGAAGGTCAACGGCATGGTGACCTACTCGGCCGAGCAGAACCCGGAGATCGAGGTGGCTCGAAACCTGGGCATCGAAGAGCTGACCCACTTCTCCATGGTCCACCACGGCGGAGGCGCGGCGTGTGGCGTGGTCGCGGTGGCCTGCCAAGCCGTGTACTCCGGCGCCGCCGACTACGTGCTGTGCTACCGCGCCTTCAACGAGCGCTCCTGGCACCGCTTCGGGGCCGGGGTGCAAGACCGGCCCGCCGGCGCCGAGGCATCCGAGGTCAGCTTCTCGTGGAGTTCGCCGTTTGGGTTGGTGACGCCGGCCTCATGGGTGGCCATGTTCGCCACCCGGTATATGCACGAGTACGGGGCCACCACCGAGGACTTCGGCCGGGTGTCGGTGGTCGACCGGGCCTTCGCGGCCACCAACCCCTACGCCCACTTCTTCCAGCGGCCCATCACCCTGGAAGACCATCAGAACAGCCGCTGGATCGTCGAGCCCCTGCGGCTGCTGGACTGCTGCCAGGAGACTGACGGCGCTCAGGCTCTGCTGGTGACCACCGCCGAGCGGGCCAAAGACCTGAAGCAGACACCGGCGGTCATCGCCTCGGCCGCCCAAGGGGTAGCCGAAGACCAGCACATGATGAGGAGCTACTACCGGGACAACATCACCGGCATCCCCGAAATGGGATTGTGCGCCCGCCAGCTCTACCAGTCGAGCGGCCTGTCGGCCGAAGACATCCAAACCGCCATCATCTACGACCACTTCACCCCGCTGGTGCTCCCCCAGCTAGAGGAGTTCGGGTTCTGCGACCGAGGCGAGGCCAAGGACTTCATCCGCGACGGCCACCTCGAAAGGGACGGCCGCCTGCCCATCAACACCAACGGAGGCCAGCTCGGAGAGGCCTACATCCACGGCCTCAACGGCATCGCCGAGGGCGTGCGACAAATTCGAGGAACTTCGGTGAACCAGATCGACAACGTTGAGAACGTGCTGGCCACCGCGGGCACCGCTGTCCCTACGAGCGCACTCATCCTTTCCCAGCCCAGTTGACCCGCATCTCCGGCATTTTCTACGTAACGCGAGCAATCTCACTTGGAATTGTCACTTCCCTGTCCCTGAGTCCATTGGCTTGTGTATCATTCCGGCTGACAAAATGATCCAGGACAGGACCCAACAAGAGAGGCCCACAACATGGAATTCAGTCACGACCGCTCCGGCGACAGCCTGGTCGTAAATGCATCTGGCCGGGTCGACGGATCCAACGCCTCCGACTTCCTCGAGTCTCTGCAAGGGATGTTCGAGCCCGGCGACCAGAAGATCATCCTGGACCTCGGCGGTCTTGAGTACATCAGCAGCGCCGGGCTGCGCGTCCTGCTCATGGCGGCCCAGAACCTAGACAAGCAGGACAAGTCGTTCAGCATCTGCTCTTTGACTGAAGCGGTGGGGGATGTGTTCCGCATCAGCGGCTTCGATCAGATCATCAATGTCTTTCCATCGGTAGAAGACGCCAAACAGGGGTAATCCCTTGACCCAGCCCTACAGGATCCTGGTCGTCGACGACGAGCCGGATCTTGAGCCTCTGATCTTGCAGCGGATGCGCCGCCAGATCCGGTCGAGCGAGTATGAGTTCGTCTTCGCCCGGGACGGAGTGGAGGCCCTGGAGAAGCTCAACGCCGATCCAACCATCGACATGGTCCTGTCCGACATCAACATGCCCAAGATGGACGGGCTCACCCTTCTCCAGCAGCTCCCCGGGGTGGATCCCAACCTCCGTGCCGTGATCATCTCCGCCTACGGCGACATGGACAACATCCGCACCGCCATGAACCGGGGGGCGTTCGACTTCGTCACCAAGCCCATCGACTTCGACGACCTCAAGATCACCATCACCCGCACCCTGGAGCATCTGGCCGAGTGGCGCGAGGCGCTGTCTTCCCGAGACCAGCTCGTGGCCCTCCAGAACGAGTTGAGCATCGCCAGCCAGCTCCAGCAGTCCATCTTGCCCAAGAACCCGCCGGTCACCGATTCCTACGAGGTTTCGGCAAACATGGAGCCCGCCCGCAACGTGGGGGGAGACTTCTACGACTTCTTCAAGCTCGACGAACAGGTCGGCCTAGTCGTGGCCGACGTATCCGACAAGGGCATCCCCGCGTCGATGTTCATGATGTCCAGCCGCACTGCCCTGAAGGGAGCGGCCATCGGCGTCCGAGACCCAGAAAGGGTTCTGGAGGAAGTCAACAACCAGCTCCACCAGGACAACCCGACGTTCATGTTCGTCACCCTTATCTACGCCCTGTTCAACCCCGACAGCGGCTCGCTCACCTACTCCATCGCGGGCCACGACCCACCGATGCTGGTAAGCGCAGATGGCACGGTTACCGAGCTGCCGCTGACCAAGGGCGTGGCGCTGGGAATCGCCCCCGACATCGCCTACACCCAGGAGACGGTCACATTGGCCCCAGGCGACACCGTCGTTTTGTTCACCGATGGAGTGACTGAGGCCATGAACGCCGACAACGAGCAGTTCGGGATGACACGGTTGGCAGACGTGTTCGCCGGCAACTCGCCCGACAGCGCTCTGGCCGCCAACGAGGCAATATTCGAGCATGTGCGGGATTTCGCCGGCAATGCCCCTCAATCCGACGACATCACCTGCCTGACACTTCGACGCCCCTGATGTTCGCCATCCTCGACCGGTCGCTGCCTCCCCTGCCCGACATGAGGAACTGGTGACATGCAACGATCCCTGCACTTATCTCACCCACCGGAACAAGGACACCCCTCCGATGTCTTGCCGTTGATCGAGGACATTCTCAATGAGATGGCAGAGAAAGGCGACTGGCCGATAACGCTGACCATGCGGGCCAACCTGATTCTGGAAGAGTTGGTGCTCAACACTTTTACCCACGGCGACACCAGCGGTCTCACGGAGATCAATCTTGAGCTGGAGTCCAAAGACCATGCGCTTACCATCCGCCTCACAGATGACGGATCGCCCTTCAACCCGCTCACCGACGCCCCCGAGCCCGATGTCACTCTTCCCTTGGCCGAGCGGCCCATTGGAGGGTTGGGGGTCTATCTGGTGCGGACCATGGGCGAGGAGCTGGAATACCGCCGGGAAAACGACCGCAACCACCTCAAGCTCGTCGTACACCCCGAGTCGTGAGGCATTCGGCCCAAAGAAACCTGCCTAGAGCGCGGCTAGCTGCCCTGGCAATCGCCGCTGTTGCCGTCGTGCTTTCGGGGTGCGGATCCAATGGTGCCGACCCCGTACCTCCTGAAGCCACCCCTGTGCCGACCACCGAAGCCACTCAAGCTCCTAGCCAGAGCGGTGGGGTTCCAGGGGTCTTCGACGACCGAGTGGTCTTCGGACAATCAGCGGCCTTCAGCGGCCCCGCCCAACAGCTGGGCATCAACATGAACTTGGGAATCATGGCGGCGTTCGAAGAGGCCAACCGAAACGGTGGCGTACACGGACGCATATTGGAACTGAGAACTCGAGACGACGCTTACGAGCCCGAGGCTGCCATCACCAACACCCAGGCTCTGATCAACGACGAGCAGGTGTTCTCGCTGATCGGCGCAGTGGGGACACCGACATCGCGCTCGGCCACCCCTGTAGCAGCCGAAGCGGGCATTCCCTATGTCGCTCCGTTCACTGGAGCTGGCTTTCTCCGAGACGATGACTGGGACAACATTGTCAACCTTCGGTCCTCCTACGCCCAGGAAACAGAGGAAATGGTCGAGCGGTTGACCACCGATTTGGGCATCACTCGCATCGCGGTGATGTTCCAAGACGACTCCTTCGGGAGGGCCGGATATAACGGGGCTTTGGCCGCAATGGAACGCCGGGGGATGGAGCTCGTGGCCACGGGTGTGTACCCCCGCAACACCACCGCAGTGAAGTCGGGGCTCTTGGATCTGCGGCTGGGCAACCCCGAGGCGGTAATCATCATCGGTGCCTATCAGCCGGTGGCCGCCCTCATCTCCTGGGCCCGGCACATTGGCTTCGACCCTATTTTCATGACCGTCTCCTTTGTGGGCAGCAACGCGCTGGCCGATGAGCTGGGCGCGGGCGGTGAAGGCGTTTACGTGACCCAGGTCGTGCCCTTCCCCAGCGACGAGTCGATTCCGGTGGTGGCCTCTTACACCGAGGCATTGGCGGCCTACGACCCCCAAGCCGAACCGGGATTTGTGTCTTTGGAGGGCTACATCGCCGGCCGAATGGCCATCACCGGGCTTGAGGCATGCGGTGCCGAGCTCACCCGCGACTGCTTTTTGGAGAACATCTTGGGCGCTGGCCTGTTCGACATCAACGGATTCAGCTTGGACTTCGGCGAAGAAGCTGACCGGCAAGTGGATAACCAAGGATCGGACGCCGTCTTCTTGACCGTGATCGATGCCAACGGAAGCTACCGGCCAACGGCTTCTATGGGAGAAACCAGCCCGTGACCGCGTCAAACACGCTCCAGGGTTCAGAACCCATGGCCAACACGGGCGGCGCTCAGCGGCCCACGGTACACCGCCGGATCTCCACCCAGTTGTATGCCGGAATCTTCGGCGCGGTGGCGCTGACCATCGTGGCCAGCATCGTGAGCTGGATCTCATTCACCAACGTGGGCCGGAGTCAGAACCGGGTGAGCGAGGAGAGCGTGCCCCGGTTGGTCAGCGCGTTCGGTTTGGCTGAGTTCAGCAACGCCTTGGTGGCCGCCGCCCCCCGTCTCACCACTGCAACAGTCGACCAGTTTCCCGCCGTTTCCAACGAAGTCAGCTCGGCCCAGCTGGAGTTCCAATTTCGATTCGATTCTCTGTCTCTGCAAATACCCGGCGACCTGCACATCAAGAACATCCGAGAGTCGGCCCGAACTCTGATGGCCAACATCTCGACAATCAGCTCCGACATGTCCCAATTCCACAGCCTGACGAGCGAGATCGAAGAGCTTCAAAGCGAGATCCCGGCTCTACAGGATGAGGCCAACGGCATCGTCCTCCCTGCCATTGACAACCAGCTCTTCTTCCAGGTCACTGGATACCGCGATCTCGTCTCCGAGCCGATCGATGCCATGATCCGCACATCGGGCGAGGAGTTGCTCCTCTATCGGCATCTCAACGCGATACAGGCCGATGTGGCCCAGGCATCGGCGCTGATGGGAAGCGCCCTCATATCGTCCTCGGCTGCGTTCGTGGAGCCCCTTCAGGAGAGCTTCGAGTCTGTGGCCGACCGCATCCAGATCAGCCTGTCGGCGATAAACGACTCGGAAGTCGCGCCAGGGCTGGATTCAGCGATCAACCAGCTCCTCCAATTGGGCGCCGGCGACCAAGGCGCCTTCCAAGTCTCCGTCGATCGCCTGCAAATCATCGAGCGCCAGAACATGCTGCTGGCCCAGAACCAGACCATCGCCGTTGAACTGCTGGACGAGGTTCACGCCCTCGTGGAGGAAGCCCGTGTCGGGGCCCGCCAGGCTACCGAGAACTCGGCTCAAACCATCAGCACCGCTCGCATTCTGCTGGTGATCATCAGCGTCGTCGGAGTCTTAGGTGCGGGGTTGATCAGTTGGCTCTTCGTCGGCCGTGTCCTGTTGCGCCGCATTGGGCGGCTGTCGGGTCGAATGCGGACTCTGGCCAAAGGCGACTTGGACGAGGAAGTGGAGGTCAGCGGTCGCGATGAGATCGCCGAGATGGCGTCGGCCTTGGAGGTGTTCCGCCGCCACGCGCTGGAGATTCAGCGGCTTAATCTGGTTGAGCAGCTTGCCCAGGAGCTGAGCGAGCGCAACGACGAGCTGCAAGAAGTGCTGGCAGAGCTGAGCCAGGCGCAAGATCAGATTGTCGCCCGGGAAAAGCTGGCCGCGCTGGGCGAGGTCACCGCCGGCGTTGCCCACGAGATCCGCAACCCTCTCAATTTCATCAACAACTTCTCCGCGGCGTCGGCTGAACTGCTGGAAGAGATGGCCGAAATCTACGAGGAATTCGAGGAAGATCTCACCGATGAGCAAAAGGATCTGATTGAAGACATCAACAAGGATCTGAACGAGAATCTCGAGCGCATCCAGAACCACGGCAAACGGGCCAATCGAATCGTTCAGGACATGCTGTTGATGGGCCGAGGCGGGGGCGAGACCCAGTTGACCAACATCAACGACCTCATCCACGAGCACTCGCTGCTGGCCTATCACAGCGCCCGGGCCCAAGATAACGAGTTCCAAGTCACCCTTGAAGAGGAGTTCGACCCGAATATGGGAGAACTCGAGGTGGTCCCCCAAGACATGGGACGGGTGTTTTTGAACTTTGTGGCCAATGCCGGCTACGCCACCAACAAGAGGCAAAAGGAGCTCATGGAATCGGACTCCCTCGGCGACTACGTGCCCACCGTGGTGTTGAAGACCCGCCGTACCGAGGAGAGCGCCATTCTCAGCGTGCGAGACAACGGCAGTGGCATTCCCCCCGACGTGGCCGCAAAGATCTTCGACCCGTTCTTCACCACCAAGCCCACCAATGAAGGCACCGGGCTGGGCTTGGCGCTTTCCAATGACATCGTCCGCGAGCACGGCGGCACCATCACCGTGGAAACCGAGCCGGGTGAATACACCGAGATGGTGGTGGAGCTACCGCTGACACGACAGCAATCCAGTACCGCCCTCACCGAGGATAACGACGACCTAGACAACGAGGGCGACGACGTTTAGCCGGTCATTCTTATCTGGCAGATCTGAGCAGCATTCCGCCAATCGCAGCTGCCGCCCCTCCGCCATAAGCCAGAAAGAGGCCTACGCCAACTTCTCTGCCTGACAGATCCAGATCGTCATCGAGGGCCAGCCCCTCTGCGACGCAGAACCCCATGATGACTAGTCCCCCGATCAGCGCCGTCAGCCACATCTGCTGGCTGTTCCCCGCCAAAGTCGCCACCAGGAGTGCCCAAACCATCGAGGCGACCACCAGAACCAGCAGCCAGGTATCAGCCACTCCTCCCGGACCCACCAGCCACGGCAGATCTCCGTCAACCACTCCCCAACTGTTCGAACCGGCCTCGGCCCAGGGAAGCAGCAGGCTGGCAACCAGCATGGCCACCGCGGCGCCCATGAAGGCCAGCCCCGCTCTCATATGTCCCGGGGAAGCCCGATTGCCTGTACCTGCACCCGGGATTCGAACTGGATCGCCCATCGGCTCAGCCCACGTTTCGCCATCCCAATATCGATATCCCGTCTTGCCCTGTTCGGCGTACCAGCCCGGTGGCGCCCGGCGAGTTGGCGGGTCGCTCATTCTGGCTCCACATAGTCGGTGTAGCGCACGTCCCCCTCGGAAAGGTCAAAGGTGAGGTGCTCGCGCATATCGCCGATCTGGTCGACAATCACTAACCGGCGAGCAAACCGCCACTGTCCGTCAACCAGAGCGAAGTCGTCTTCGTAGCGCCCGGAGACAATGGGCTGCAACGGGAGGGCGTCTGTGCCCTGGTGAACAGCGAAGTACGAGCGGGCGGTGGCCGTCTGCCCGCCTTCGGCTACCTCGACGGTCACGTTGCTGGACATGTGCCGAGTGCGCAGCGTGCCATCACTGTGGACTTTGTTGGTGGCGGCGTAGAATGCGGCGACGTCGTCGCCCGACATGCCGTCGTCGGGATCGGCCGCGCTGGTGGATGTGAGCACGCCGTGGGAGAAGAGGTCGCCGAGTTCGTCGAACTGGGCCAAGTCCACGCATTCGGCATAGGTGTACATGACGGCCTTGATCGACCGCACTGCCTGTTCGTGTGGAGTCACGAGAGCAAAGCTAACCCACCCCACCGGGCATCGGGCCGGTAGCGTCGGAACTGTGAACCCTAAAACCGGAAGGCTCACGGCTTACTCCCACGGCGCCGGTTGAGCCGGCAAGCTCGGGCCGGCCGAGCTGGCGCAGGTCGTGCGCTCGCTGCCAACCCCAACCCACGAGAACCTGATCGTGGGCACAGAGACCGGAGACGACGCCGCGGTGTGGCGTCTTGGGGAAGGCCGCGCCCTGATCTCGACCGCCGACTTCTTTGCACCAGTGGTCGACGACCCCCACACCTGGGGTCGCATCGCGGCCACCAACGCCGCCTCCGATGTCTACGCCATGGGCGGCACTCCGCGATTCGGGCTGAATCTGGTGGCCTGGCCCCACGGTGAGCTTCCACTGGAGATTCTCAGCGAAGTGCTGGCAGGTGGAGCGACGGCCGCCTCAGAGGGGGGCTGGGTGGTGGTCGGCGGCCACACGGTGGACGGACCCGAGCCGATGTACGGCCAAGCCGTCACCGGGGAAGCCGACGAAGAGAGCCTTTTGACCAACGCGGGGGCCCAGCCGGGACAGTCCCTTGTGCTTACCAAACCGCTGGGCACCGGGCTGTTGGCCACCGCAGTCAAACGCTCTGAGCCCGAGGCGATCGAGTCCGGCGGCTGGCTGGCCGAGACCTACGCCGCAGGTGTGGCCGAGATGACCCGTATGAACGACGAGGCTGCTTCGGTGGCCCTCGAGGCCAAGTCCACCGCGGCCACCGACATCACTGGTTTCGGCCTGCTGGGCCACCTCCAGAAGCTGGCTATCGCCAGCGGCACCGGCGCGGTGATCCGGGCCGAAGCGGTACCGGTACTTCCCAACGCCTGGGAACTGCTGGATCTGGGGTTCGCTCCCGGCGGCACGACCCGCAACCTCGACCATGTGCGCCCGTGGGTCAAGGGAACCAATGACAAGCGGATCTTGACCATGCTGGCCGATGCCCAAACTTCCGGGGGCCTGCTGTTCTGTTGCCCGCCGACCGCGGCTGCCGACGCGGCAGCTCGGCTTGCCGAGCAAGGTCACACCTCGGCCGTGGTGGGAGAAATCACCGCGACCGACCCTGGATATGTCGTGGTGAGCTGACCGATCAGCGCTAGTCGGCGGGCTCGGTGCGGGGAGGCAGCCCACCGAGGTGGGCGGAGTCGTTGTATCGCACCAGCCGCCACACTCCGGGCTCGTCAGTGGTCACGAACTCGGTGATGGAGGTGTTTAGGGTCCAAAGGACGAATTGCGAATTCATCCCCAGGCCCATAAACAGCCTCATGGCGATGTCGATCACGCCGCCATGGCACACCACCATCATGGTGGTGCCTGGATACCCCTCGACCAGTTCATAGAGGGCCTGGCCGGTGCGATAGGAGAAGGCTGCCAGGCTTTCCCCTCCAGGTGCGAGCGGCAAGTGGGGGTGGAAATCGCTGGTCCACTCGAACAGGGAGCCGAACTCCTGATAGCCGATACCGTCGGCCTCTCCGGGGCGGCGCTCTACCAGATCGGGATGGGTATGCACCTTCAAGCCGCCCAACGAGGGAGACAGCAGATCGGCCGTCTCAATGGCCCGGGGCAGCGTGCTTGACCACAGCGCATCCACCTTGGGCTCATAGCCCTGCATGTACCGCTCTCCGAGGGCTTCAGCCTGACGTCGACCCAGCGGCGACAATCCCGTACACGCCAGATCGCCGCCGATGATCTGCTTGACCGTTACCTCCGATTCACCGTGTCGGACCAACAGCAAGCGGGTTCGTTCACCAGTGCTCATCTCGGCCCCATCTTGCCACGCCGAACTCCAGTATCGGGCTTCGTCTGAATCATCTTCGACAACCTGTGGCAAAGCAGCCTGGGTTGGGGCAGAATCTTTACCGATGATGTGGGGGACGTTGGTACTCATCGTGGCCTTTGCGGCCGGTGCGGTCCCCTTCTCCTACATGATTGCCCAGTCGCTGGCCCGAACCGACCTGCGCCAGGTGGGCACTGGAACCGTTTCGGGCACCAGCCTTTACCGGGTAGCCGGGTTCATACCGTTGGTGGTGGGCGGCCTGTGCGATGTGGGCAAGGGGGCGCTCGGCCCGTTCTTGGCCGGAGACCGTTGGCTGCTGATGGCCTTCGCCGGAGCGGTATCGGTGATCGGCCACAACTGGTCGATGTTCATCAACGGTGCCGGAGGCCGGGGTCTGTCACCGGCCCTGGGAGCGTTCGCGGTGATCGCCTGGCCAGCAGCGCTCTTCCTGTTGGGGGGGCTGGCCCTCGGTCGCATCCTCCGCCACACCGGCCTAGTGGTGTTCATCACGATGCCGGCGCTGCCCCCCTTCCTGCTTCTGGTGGCCGACGGGCAAGCTGCCATCGCCAGCACAGTGATCATTGTCCCGATACTGATAAAGCGCGTCTTGGGCAATGGGCCGCTGCCAACCCCGAACCGCTTGAAGGCCGCCGCCCACCGACTGGTTTTCGACAACGACAGCTGGGTCTCGGCAACCCCTTCCAACCCTTGAGACTGAGAATCCCCGGCCGAACCAACAGCCCCTTGAGACTCTGCACACCGGCCCCACGTCGGCAACCAAGAGAACGTTGAGCCTTCGCACCCAGGTCGACTTCCGTCGCCTTCTCGTCGGACAGGGGGCCTCCGCGCTCGGCGACTGGATGGGCACCTTCGCCCTCATGGCGCTGGTAGATCACCTGAGCGACTCGGCCGCCGCGGTGGGCGGCATCTTGGCCTTCCGGCTCATACCCGCGGCGTTGGGTGGAACACTGGCCGCCAAGCTGGTGAACCGCTGGGATCGCCGCCGAACCATGATCACCATGGACTTGCTGCGGGCCGGGATGATCGCCGTGGTCCCCTTCGTGCAGGAGCTGTGGTGGGTGTACTTGTGGGCATTGGCGCTGGAAGCCCCCAGCGTGGTGTTCCTAGCCTCCCGGGACTCCTCCATACCCGATCTGGTAGACGAGTCCGACCTGCCTTTGGCCAACGCCGCCATGATGGGATCGTCCTACGGCAACATCCCGATTGGTGCAGGTCTGTTCGCCGCGTTCGCGGCCCTTCCGTTCGACGATGGCTGGCTCGGCTCGCACCCCTACGCCCTGGTGTTCTGGATCGACGCCCTCACCTTCGGCGTTTCCGCCTTCTTCATCGCCCGAGCCCTCAGCCTTCGGGGCCGGGGCACTTCTACCGAGGCAGCCGGGGAGAGTCCAATAGCGCTGGACAGTGAATTATCGGTTTCCCCCGGCCGCTTGCGCGACGCCTGGTCGGTGCCGCTGGTGCGCCGGATTCTGCCGGCCACCGCCGCCGCCGCCATCGGACTAGGAGCCCTGTTCTCGCTGGGAATCAAGCTGGTGCGAGAGGAGCTGAATGCCTCCGACATCGAATACGGCGTGCTCATCGTGCTGTTCGGCGCGGGAGCGGGCATTGGGTTGGCGCTCACCCACAGATCCCGACATGTCGATCTGTTGGTTCTCACCCGGCGCGGTGCACTGGTTATGGGGGCACTGGTGGCGCTGATGAGCCAGAGCCCCACCGTTTGGCTGACCTTCCTCGGGGCGGCCGGTTTCGGGGCCGGGGCCACCGTGGCTCTGACATCGGGGATGAGCGCCCTCCAAGCCCGGATCCCCCAAGAGGAGGAGCGGGTGCTGGCCTTCTCGGCCTTCCACGTGGTGATCCGCATCGGTCTGGGCGCCGCCGCGCTTGGCGCAGGGGCCATCGGCGACGGGCTGAACGGGGCTGGGCTGCCCGGCACCCGTTCGGTGCTGTTGGCCTCGGGCCTGATTGTGCTGGCCTCGGCCGCCACCGTCCGTCCGATCGTCGACGTAGACAAGGTGGCTTGAGTGGCCGTTGGCATCGTCACCGACAGCACCGCCGCCCTACCCGGGGAGGTGCGCTCCCGCTGGAACATTGCCGTGGTCCCGCTGGCCATCACCGTGGACGGCCGAACGGTGGACGACGGGGAGCTGGACACCGCCGAGATCTTGGCCGCCAAGAACCAATCGTCTTCCGGCCCGTCGCCAGGGGCATTCGCCGAGGCGATCGCTGGACAAGACCAGGGCGAGGGCGTAGTGGTTGTGACGGTGACGTCCACTCTGAGCATCACCCATCAGTCGGCGATACTGGCCTCCAAGGGCGCGGCTTGCCCGGTGTCAGTGGTGGACAGCCGGACCGCGGCTGGGGGGCAGGGGCTGGTAGCAGTGGCCGCCGCCCGAGCCGCGCAAGCTGGGGCAACACTCGACGAAGTGGTCGCCAGAGCCGAGCAGGTGGCCGGACGGGTCAAGCTCGTGGGGGCGCTGGCCAACCTCGACCAGCTGATCCGCAGCGGAAGGGTGCCGGGCCTGGCTGGTCGAGCCGGCAACCTGATCGGGCTGCGCCCCATGTTCGACATTCAAGACACGGTTATCCGCCGACTTCGGCCCGCACTCAGCGACGACGCCGCCCTTCAGCGCCTCCTGGGCATCTGGCGACGCACCAAGCCGGATGGCGGCGACGGCCAGTTCCATCTGGTGTGCCTCCACGCCGGCGTTCCCGAGCGGGCCGCCGAGCTCATGGACGCAGTCACTTCCGAGGTGGTGCCGGCCGACGCGTTCATCTGCGAGTTCGGGCAGGCCATGATGATCAACTCAGGGACCGGAGTCCGAGGCTTGGCCTGGTATTGGGACTAGCTAGAGGCCGGGAACGGTTTCGGGCGCGGGAGCCCAGTCGCCCAAGTCGGGCATCATCTGGCGGGACACATAGCGCCACCTCCCGTCCTCTTTGCGCAGTTGGTCGCGATATATCCCGGTGATGGCCAGCTCGCGGGGTTGGCCGGGAGGTGCGGTGTAGTACACCTCCAAGTACACGGATGCCACCGCTTCGTCGCCCTCCCCGTCGATGGACAGGTTGCTGATCACATGGCGGGTGGCCGGGTTGATGGCCGCGGCGAACGCGGCCAGATCCTCGTGGCCCTTGACCCCTTCGGGCATGCCGAACTCCAGCGTGCCGTCAGGTACAAAAAGCTGGGCCCAAGCCTCAGCTGAGCCGCTGTCGATCAGGTGGTTGTAGTCGGCGGCCAGCTTTTGGATGGCCAGGATGTCTTCAACGGGAAGTGCCATGGCCCCATCATGGCAAGTTCGCCCGTCCTCAGCTAATGCCGAGTCGGTCAGTCCCTGGAAAAGACCTCGGCGGCACCTTCTCCCGCGGGTGTGCGGGTGAGGATCTCCGCACCGTCGTCGAGGCACAACAGGGTGTGCTCGAACTGGGCGCTGCGACACTGGTCGGCGGTCACCGCCGTCCACTGGTCGTCCCACATGTACAGGTCGGGGGAACCCAGTGTGAGCATGGGCTCGATGGTGAAGGTCATTCCGGTGGCCAGGGGCGTGTTGTGGTTGCGCTCGTAGTAATGGGGGATCTGGAGCCCGGAGTGGAACTCGGTGCCGACGCCGTGGCCGATGAACTCTCGCACCACGCCTAGCCGATGGGTGCGGGCATGGGATTCGATGGCCCGGCCGATGGCGTTCACCGGCGCGCCATCCTTGACTGCGGCGATACCCAGGTACATGGCGGTCCGGGTTTCCCGCACCAAGAGGCGGGAGTGCTCGTCCACTTCCCCCACCTCGAACGTGGTCGACGTGTCGCCGTGAACGCCGTTTAAGTACACGGTCACGTCGATGTTCACGATGTCGCCGTCGGCCAGCGCCCGGCTGTCGGGGATGCCGTGGCAGATGACCTCGTTTATCGAAGTGCACACCGACTTGGGATAACCCCGATAGTTGAGCGGGCTGGGATAGGCCCCCCGGCGCACGATCTCGTCGTGAACTTCAGCATCGATGCTGTCGGTGGTTACTCCAGGGGCCACCAGCTTCCCGGCGAACAGCAAAACCTCAGCGGCCATCTGCCCCGCACGGCGCATGGCCTCGATCTCCGCCGCGCTCCGCACCGACGACGCCACCGACGGCCCCGGCTCCCCCGTCCGGGCATAAGGAGGCCGCTCGATGCTGCCTGGCACCCGACGGCGGGGACCGATCAGCCCCGGACGCACCGGCGGTTCAGAAACCGGTACCCGCTCCAACGTCGCGCTCCGCGACCGCTTGCGCTTCGCCATCGCCCGCTAACTCTACTGGCCTGCTTGAGAAATCTGCCTAGGTCTGATCGCATCAATCACAATGAGAATCTCGCTGCAGCGTGGCACCTACAACTCCTTGGAATCCAAATCCTCCCATTGGCGGAGTCCACGCAAGAGCTACGCAGATGCAGGGGCTGCTGGCCAGACCATCTTGGCGATCTCAGCCAATGCAGCGCCTCGCTCGCGAATGGTTTTCTCATTCCACTCCATGTTTCGATATGAATCAAGTAGTTCTCTGTTGAGGTGAAGCACCGTATGACCGGACCCCGTTTTTTGGTCCATCTGATCTGTCCACCTTTTTTCGGTCCCGGTTTGCGAGAGTGGTGGTGTTGCTAGCTGGGAGGTGCAGAGATGCCGTTTGCGTATTCGTCGGAGTTTCGGGAGATGGTTCTGGACCAGATCCGGGCTGGCCGGTCGGTGGCCGGGCTGGCCCGGGAGCTGGGGATGGCCGAGTCGACGCTGTATCGCTGGAAGCGCCAGGACCGCGTCGATCAGGGCTTGGTGCCGGGCACATCGAGCTGTGAGGGCGCTGAGCTGCAGGAGGCCCGGCGCCGGATCAAAGAGTTGGAGGCCGAGCTGGCTGCGGTCAAGCGGGCGTCGGAGCTATTCGGAGAGGATCGGGTGATGCGCCCAAAAGACCTGTACCCGATCGTGGAGGCATTGGGGGCTGAGGGCCACGGCCTGAAGGCGTCGTGCCGCCTGCTGGCCGTCTCGGCGTCCGGTTTCTTCTACTGGCGGGCCAGGCCGATGCCGGCGCGCGCTGTGCGGCGGGCATGGCTGGCAGATGTCGTCGCCGAGATCTGGGAGCGGTCCAGGCGCACCTACGGGTGGCGGCGTGTCCAGGCCGAGCTGGCCGAGGTCTACGGCCACCGCGCCGGCCGCAATCTGTTGCTGTCGGTCATGCGCGAGCAGCAGATATGCGGCCTGCCCCGCCGCAAGAGCCGCAAATCCGGCAGGTCCCCGGCCGAGAAGACCGCCGACCTTGTGAACCGCGAGTTCGACCGGGACGGGCCGAACCAGCTCTGGATGACCGACATAACAGAGCACCCCACACGCGAGGGAAAGCTCTATTTGTGCGCAGTGCTCGACGCGTGGTCCCGCAAAGTCGTCGGCTGGTCCATCGACCGCCGCGCGACCTCGGCCATGGTCACCTCCGCGCTCGCCATGGCCATCGCGAGCCGCAGACCGGCCCCCGGCGCGGTAGTCCACTCCGACCACGGTACCCAGTACACATCGTGGGCGTTCAGCCAGCGGCTCCGAAAAGAGAACCTGAACCAGTCATTGGGCACCGTGGGCGACGCGTTCGACAATGCAGTGGTCGAAGCGTTCTGGGCGCGTCTGCAAACCGAGCTGCTGAACACCAGGAAATGGAAGACCCGCACCGAGCTGTCCACCGCGGTCTTCGACTGGATCGAGATCTTCTACAATCGGACCCGGCGCCACTCAACACTCGGCAACATCTCACCCGCCGAGTTCGAGAGACGCCACCAACAACAACCACACGCCGCCTGACTCCCACAAACCAGGACCAAAAAACAAGGCACACATCAAGTGGACCAAACCAAAGGGGTCACGCCACTCCATCTGGCACAGTGGCTTCTATGCGGGAATTGCGAGCGTGTCGCCCGGTCGATAGGGCGAAGCATCGCCGCGGAGAAGTACGTGACAGCTCGGTTCGAGGAGGCATTCCGACAGTCGCTCCTTGAGCTGGAACAGCTAGACCGACCTGCCTTGAGGGCGCACGACGCGCAGGTATTGGAGCGAAAGACGCCGAGCATCGATTTCATGATCCACGAAAAGGGCACTCCCATCGCCGGCATTGAGCTCAAGACAGGTCGTAGTCATCTTGGAGGATGGGCTCCGGTGGGAGCCAAGATGGCTACGTTTCAACTCGATCATGGCGACTGCGACGACATCAGCGAGGTAGCGAACGCAGAGAGGATCGTCGTCTACCTCTTCCATGCTCAGGTCATCGACCGAGCCGAGCCACCCACAACTCGATTCGAGGCAGTCGGACTTTGGTGGATTGATCCCTTCAGCTTCAGCGACAGCTACCAGACCAGCCGGACTCGCCCACGAGAAACCAAGACCGCCGCTTACTACTCAACCGATCGATTCAGACCATTCGAAGAGTTCGAGGAACACTGGCGTACTGGAGAAATGGCTAGCGTACGGCAGAGGTTTGACCTATCTGGTCAACCTCCCCTATACCGCTGACGCCAACAGCGGCGGCAAAGCTGTGAATCCACTGGTCGCAGGCTTCGTGGGGACATAAGGAAGAGCCAAATCCTTCAAGAGTGGCCCGGTCGGGGATACGGAGGCGGCGCAGGTCAGTCGCATTCACCTGGGTATGCCCGCTGAATGACCGGAAATAGACGTCAACCAGTTCGTGGTTGAGGAAAGCAGCAAGCCCGATTGCTAGCTGGCGACTAAGAGGTCGTCCCTGCCTGTGTAGATAGTTGACATGGTTCTCGATCCCGAATCTTGAGCACTCCGGAAACGCATCAGCCAACAAGGGGCCAGCAACAATCCGGCGGCGTTCTTCCTTGCTGCTGAAACGCTTGACAAGCACGTAGTTACCACGCGGCGTCAAGAGAGATGCAGTCGCCCCCACGTCCTCGATGGCGATTGGCCTATTGCCCGAGCCCGGCCAAGAGACACCGCCCGTGTCCACCGACGAGGGGTACAGCAATGGGACCGATCCGGGCCCGCGATCGGCTTGCAGCCACCGGCGCGCCCGAAAATCCACCACTGGGCCCGTCGACGCATCCACCCCAATTGTTTCAAGCGTCGCAGGAAGTTCGTGCATGAGGGCTGCTGCATCGGCTGCGCCCTCAGATTCAGCGACATGGATGACGACATCGCGATCTCCCGGAAATACAACCTCCTCCGACGGAACGGCTCTTTCGGCTACTGACCCACCTGGGTCGCCCACCTGTACCCGGACGATCTCCGGCTGTACCCGACCTTTGACCAAATGAGTGATGACGTTCTCCTGAAGCACGTCCTGATCTGCAAATGCACGCATCCTGCTCTCGAAGACCCGGATCGAACACAACCCGTTCTGGCCAAGCAAGACCCTCCGGAACCGCCTGAAGTAGGGGCCGTTGCAGAAGCTCCTCGGGGTAATCGCAACCATCTCACCACCAACCGTGAGAAGAGCCGACGCAGCAAGCATGAATGCGGCATAGAGGTTCGGCACCGGTGCTCCTAGCCGTTCGGCCAGTATTCGCTCGTTCGAGGTCGACGAGAGCTTGGCATAGGGAGGATTGAGAATTGCATGAGTGGCCGTTGCCCCTTGAGATGACAAGCCAGCTGACCTCTGCACGGCACCATGAAGGAAGTCCTCAGTCAGCACTTCGAACTCAAATGGAATGCCAGCTTCGTCGAACCGCTCAGACACGAGGGCAAGTGTCTGCTTTGACTTTATGGCTAGCTCTGGATCCACTTCCCAGGCCAACACGCGCATAGACGTCGGCCGCCCGACACTAGAGAGAGCGCTTATTGCAGCGACAGCACCGAGCGTGCCTGCACCCGCGCCGGCATCAACCAACTCCACATCGCCGCGCCAATCGGAGACCATCTCCGCTAGTAGCCGGGCAACAGGAACGGGAGTGAGCACCTGGCCAAGGTCCTTGCGGCGCTCCGGATGGATCTCAGCCACGGCGGCACGCCGAATGGCCTCTAAGTCGTCCCAGACTGTCTCGATACCAGTCAACATTACGGCCAAATTACCCAGCACCAGCGACAATTTGACCCGAGGAGAAATCCCGGTGTCTTGGGAAGACAAGTCCCGCAGGTGGCCTTAGGCTCAGCGCATGTAGCGGGTGAGGCTCTCCACCACACATGCGGGCTTGGGGCTGCCCTCTATCTCCACGGTGATGGTGATGACGGCTTGCACGCCTCCGGCTATCTCGTCCACTGAGGTGAGCTCGGCGCCCACCCTGACCTTTGACCCCACTGGGACCGGGGCGGGGAACCGCACCTTGTTGACTCCGTAGTTGATGCCCATCGAAAGCTGCTCCACGGTGATGAGGCTGGGCAGGAACATGTTGGTGAGCGACAGGGTGAGGTAGCCGTGGGCGATGGTGGTGCCGTAGGGGCTCTCGGCGGCGGCCCGCTCTGGGTCGATGTGGATCCACTGGTGGTCGCCGGTGGCGTCGGCGAACTGGTTCACCCGCTCTTGGGTGATCTCCATCCAGTCGCTATGGCCCAAGTGCTGGCCGACGGCGGCAGGCAGGTCGTCAACAGTGGCAAAAACGGTTCCCATGGGCGGGAAACTACTGCCCTTGGCGGCCCGACCACGAGGGGGAGCGCTTGGCCAAGAAGGCATCGATGCCCTCTTGGGCGTCGGCGGTTGCCGAGTTGGCCGCCATGACCTGTTTGGTCAGTTCGTAAGCCTCGGGCTCTCCGCAGTCGAGCTGGCGGTAGAACGCCTGCTTGCCGATGGCGATGGTGTGGTCGCTGAACCGGGTGATCCGGCTGGCCAGTTCGTCGACCGCGGCCCGCAGCTCATCGGGAGGCACCACCCGGTTCACCAGGCCCCAATCAGCGGCGGTGGGCGCGTCGATGGGATCGCCGGTGAGCAGCATCTCCATGGCCCGCTTGCGGCCCACCGCCCGGGAGATGGGAACCATGGGGGTGGAGCAGAACAGGCCGATGCGCACACCAGGGGTGGCGAAGGTGGATTCGGAGGATGCAACAGCAAGGTCGCAGGCCGCCACCAGCTGGCATCCGGCGGCGGTGGCCACCCCGGCCACCTCGGCGATCACCGGCTGGGGCACGGCGTGGACGGCCTCCATCAACTCGGTGCACACCTCGAACAGGTCGTCGTAGAACTGGGCGTCCCGGTCGACCATCTCCGACAGGTCGTGGCCGGCGGAAAAAGCCGGGCCCTCGGCCGCCATCACGATCACTGCGACGTCGGTCCGCTCCCCCAGCTTGTGGAGCGCCTCGACGAGGGCCTCCATCAACTCCAAGCTCAGCGCGTTGCGCCGCTTCGGGTTGTTGAGGGTTATGCGGGCTACCGGTCCATCGCTGTCAATGCTGAACACAACACGAGATTACCCGCCCGAGGTGTGCTACCCATTGGGGCATGGCCGCAGGAGGCAGCACGAAGGCAGTATTGGCCGCTCTGTTCGCCAACTTGGCCATCGCCATCGCCAAGTTCGTGGGCTTCGCCGTCACCCGGTCGGCCTCCATGCTGGCCGAGGGCGTCCACTCCTGCGCCGACACCGGCAACCAGGCCCTGCTGCTTTTGGGCGGCCGGCTGTCCAAACGGGACCCCACTCCCCGCCACCCGTTCGGCTACGGCCGGGAGCGCTACTTCTGGTCGTTTGTGGTGTCCATCATCCTGTTCACCCTGGGCGCGCTGTTCGCCATCAACGAAGGGATCGAGAAGGTGCGCCATCCCCACGAGCTGGAATCGCTCTGGGTGGCCATCGGGATCCTGATCTTCGGCATCGTGGTGGAGTCGCTGTCGTTCCGCACCGCCATCGTGGAGTCCAACAAGGTGCGGGGCAAGCTCTCGTGGGGCACGTTCATCCGCCGCTCCCGCACCCCCGAGCTGCCGGTAGTGCTGCTGGAGGATCTCGGGGCCATGTTCGGCTTGGTGTTCGCCCTCATTGCCGTGGTGCTGGCCGAGGTCACCGGGGAGCCCCGCTGGGACGGCGCAGGCACCCTGGTGATCGGCGTGCTCTTGGGGATCATCGCCATAGTGCTGGCCATCGAGATGAAGAGCCTGCTGATCGGCGAGAGCGCCACCAAAGAAGACCGGGAGCGGCTGCGGGCGGTGCTGGAGAATTCACCCGAAATCGACCGGCTGGTGGACCTGCGCACCCAGCACCTCGGACCCGAGGAACTGCTGGTGGCCGCCGAAGTGGACTTCGCCGACCACTTATCCGGCGACCAGATGCCCGCGGCCATAGCCGCGGTGGAGGCTCGCCTGCGCGAAACCGTCCCCACCGCCACCCACGTCTACTTGGAACCGTCGAATTAACAGGGCTCCGCCTCTGGTACGTCACACGACCCGCTTGCCGCGAACCCAAACGGCTGTGACTCTCAGGGTGTCGTCAAGCGCAACAAGATCCGCCTCGGCACCGGTTCGAATCGCCCCAATCTCGGGCTTGCCGAGGAGCTGAGCCGGAACCGTCGATGCGCACCGCAGAGCATCGTCCAACCGGAGACCCCCCTTGTCAACCATGTACCGTATTGCGGCGTCGAGGGTCAGGGCGCTCCCGGCCAACCCGCCGTCAGACTTGCGAGGCGCACCGCCTATGAGCTGGATCTCCGTCGATCCCAGCGCACCTGCCGACCACCCCGAAGAGTCCGACACCAGAATCGTCCGCTCCGGACCCTTGGCTCTCACCGCCATCTTCAACATGTCGGAGTGAACGTGCTGGCCATCGGCAATGAGGCTGATGAAAACGTCGTCTCGCACCAGCGCGGCTCCGGTCAGTCCAGGATCGCGGTGGTGTAAGGGGGTCGTGGCGTTGAAGCAGTGCGTCAGCAGCGATACCCCGGCGTCGAAGGCCTTCTGGGCGACTAGGTGGTCGGCGTTGCTATGACCGGCAGCGACGATGATGCCGCGGTCGCGCAGGCACCTGATCGCCGCGAGCGCTCCGGGCCTCTCGGGGCCGAGCGTCACAATCCGAACCGTCGACGGCAGAGACCGGCACCACTCCAAATCGATGGGCCCCTGGGCAACGTCGGCATGCGCGCCCGTCCGCTCTCCCAGCCACGGGCCTTCGAGATGGACTCCGAGCACTCGCGGGCCGTGGCCGCCGCGTGCGAAGGCGGCTGCATCCTCGAGCCAGCTGGCATAGGCGTCAAGCGGGCGGGATACAAGTGTCGGAAGCCACGCGGTCACCCCGCCGCCCATCAGTCCCAGCGCCAGCGTCGGCCAGGTATCGGGAGGACTCGTAGCGAGATCGATGCCGTCAAATCCGTTGACCTGGATATCGATGAATCCCGGAGCGAGGTACGCGGCATCGGCCGGTCGACTCGTCGGTCCGATGTGCTCGATGCGCCCATCTGCCAGCCTCACCTCGGCTCCGTCAACCCAACCTGTTGTGGTGAGGATCCGGCCAGCAGATATCGCAGTCATCGACGGCCTACGGCTGGCGCCACTCGCGTGGCCACTATGTAGTCGTCGATGAAATCGACGAATTGCTCCAAGATCGCATCCCGGGCCGCATCGCGACCGAGCCGGCCGTCGAGATAAGCCGCGATCGGCGCTTTCCAGATGCTGCGGCCGATGGCGAACCCGGCATAGCCGCGAACCCCGGCCCCGGCCTCAAACCACCTCGCGATCTCAACCGGGTCGGCCGCCGCGCCAAGAGTCAGAATGGGCGGCACCGCGCCACCGGAGCATGCGGCCTCAGACACCGCTGCTGCGGCAACGGGCGACGCCACTCCTTCCAGCTTCCACAAGTCGGGGGGGCCAAACCGACGCGTAATCTCACCAACTGCGGCGGGCAGAAGCTGTGGCAGCACCTCTCTCCAATAACGGCCCTTGTCGCCTCCCACGGCGGCGAGATCAGCGGATATGGGCGGCACAATCAGCTCCAAAAGCAGGTCAACGCCAAATGCGTGGCAAAAGCGGCGGGCATGATTGAGCGCGGCCAGGTTTGCGTCCTTGAGTTCGACAGGGTCTCCAGGGTTCCAGCGAAGCAGCACCTTTCCCCACCTTGGCGGCCCGACGGCGCCGATAGCGGTCTCCAGCCTGTGCTGGTCAAGCAGTCGGAGCTCGCGTTGGCCGGAAACCTCGAGTGCGAGAGCCGTGGGGACTCCTTCAGACCGCGCCAGGCTGGCGGCCGCTGTCCCACACTCAGGGTCGACGAGAACCGACACCTCTCCGACATGGGTGAAATCGCGTCGGGCCAGGCCGGCGGCCTCCGCGATAACGGTCTTCGCCTCGGCAAGGATCTCCCATTGCTTGAGCGAAACCGTTTCTTGGCCGAACAACTCCGCAGCGGTGGACGACCGGTGGTCGAAAGCCAACATGAACATCGCCGGCACCGAGCTGGAGGCTTCGGCGACAGCCCTGGGCCCGGTTTCGCGCTGCTTTGCCGGTAGGCCTGCGGCCAGGGCATGAAGCGCCGCGCCCCGGGCACCCGCCATTTGACCCAGAGCGGCAAGCCGAATCTTGGGAGCGGCCCGGAGTGGGGCGAGCTCCTCGTCAATCGACGCAACCAGCGGCTCTAGCAGTTGCGAGCCAGACTCGCTGAGCCCTCCCCCGATGACGATGGTGTCGATATCGACGGTGAGCGTTAACGCAGCCAGCGTCCGGGCAAGGCTTGTGACGCAGTCATCCCAGGCCATAGCAGCGGCTTGCTCGCCACTGGAGGCCCGGGCCGCGATCTCCTTGGCCCCAACCGTGCTGTTCGAACCGGTGAGCCGAGCATAGGCATGCTCAAGCCCGCGGGCCGATGCGAGCTGCTCGGCGCATCCGCGTCGCCCGCAACCACAGAGAGTCTCGTCACTCTCGCGGCGGATGTGACCGATCTCGCCCACATAGCGGCTGGCGCCGCGCCAGAAGCGGCCCTCGATGAACAGGGCCGCGGCAATCCCGGTTCCCACCGGAACGAAGGCCCCCGAGAGCGCGCCGCACCCAGCGCCAATGGTGAATTCGGCGAGCGCCCCCGCATAGACATCGTGTTCAACGTGAACCGGCAACCCCAATGCAGCTTCCAGTTCGGGGCCGATAGGAACATCAACCCACCCGAGATTGGCTGAGAACTTGCCGCTTCCAGTCGCCGGATCGACACAACCGGGGATGGCAAGGCCCACCCCGCGAACGTTCACATCAGCTTCGGCCGCCCTGCCGATCAGCGTTTCCGCGACCTCGCGTATCTCTGCGACGACTCGATCCACCTCTTGCGCTGCCGAAATTCGTCGGCGCAGTGGCTCTCCTATCAAGCCATGAGAATTGCCCAATACCGCCTTGAATTCGGTTCCGCCAACATCGATGCCGATCGCTGCCCTGGTCCCGCCGACCCTGCTCATTCGCAGCCAGAAACCCGGATCGCCATGAATCTGATCATATCAAATAGCAATCGCGCCATAATATGTTCATATCTAGAGTAATTATGCCTAAAACAATCACTTTTGAGCATCGCTCCCCAACCCCGACCATGCCCACCGAACACTTGTGAAAAAGTCTGCGTCCACATCAGAGCGTCGAGAGTCGGCCTTCCCATGGCGGCTGGCCGTTATCTGCCCCAACCCCGCACTTGACATCACCACGGTTGCCCCTGCCTTTGAGCCAGGAGACACCATTGCTGGAGCAGATACCGTGATTCGAGCGGGCGGCAAGGGTACGAACGTTGCGGGCGTGGCTTCCGACCTCGGTGCCACCGCAACCTTGGTAGCACCGCTCGGCGGCAATGCCGGTGCCGGTTTCGAGCACATGCTCGATTCCAGGCTCTCGCTCAAGCGGATCTCGGTGAGCGGATCGACTCGGCTCTGCCTGACCCTGATGACCCCGGGTGGCATCAGCGAGATCAGGGGTGGAGGTCCCGCTATGAGCAACGACGAATGGGATGCGTTCACAGAAGCCGCCCGAGATGCCGCTTCAACTGCGGACGCTGCTGTAGTAAGCGGGAGCTTCCCACCGGGAATCCCCTCAAGCGGGGTTGACGATCTTGTCTCGTCGCTGGACTGCCCCAGGATCTACGTCGACACCAGCGGGGCCCACCTCACGGCTGCGGCCAGCCTGGCCGATCTGACCATTGCACCGAACTTCGAAGAGCTGTGCGCGCTCGCCGACCGCGGCTCGGAACCCCTGTTGCTGAATCCATCTGATCGCTCACGACAAGCCGCCCGCTTGGTGGCTCAACTTCAGCAGCGCACCAAAGCCCGAGTCCTCACCACCCTTGGCGAGGCTGGCGCGGGCCTGTTGATCCAGGGCCTGTGGTACATAGCCGTGCCCCCCGAAGTCAAGGGCAATCCTGTCGGCGCCGGCGACGCGGCCCTTGCTGCTTTCATCGGAGCTGAAGTCTCCGGACTGCCCCCGGAGACCGCGCTGAAGCGTGCCGTTGCTGCTGGGGCCGCAGCGGTGGCCCAGCCGATTGCTGGACGCGTGAACCCCGAAGTTGTGGAGTTGCTCGAGTTGCAGACCACGCTGCTCAACGCGGCCGCTGATCAGGCTGACATCGCAGTGGACTGAACCGCGGAGGATGGATCCGCCAAAACCAACTGCACGTCGTGCTGACCCAACGCCGCGGCAAGATCGGCGGGCGGACGACCGGTCGTCAACAGGATTTGCACGTCTTCGAGGCCGCAGATTTGGGAGAACATCGTCTTGCCCAGCTTCGTGTGGTCAACGGCAACAATGCATGTACCGGCCGCCTCCACTAGGGCGCGATTGGTGGCAGCCTCGGCATGGTCATGGGTGCTGACGCCTGACGGGGAAACACCGTCGGCACCAATGACGCAGAGGTCGAGATTGAATGCGGCGATTGTGTGGTCGGCGACGGGGCCTACCATCTCATAGCTGCGGTCGCGCACCAGGCCGCCGCTGGCCACAAGCGTATGCTGGGGCCACTGGGCCAACTCTGATGCAACACTGAGAGAATTGGTGAGCACATTGATGGGCGGACCAGGCCCCAAGGTTCGCCCGATTCTGGTCAACGTCGTCCCACCGGACAATCCAACCCGCATGTTCTCTGACACATAGGTCGCGGCCGCGACGGCCAGCGCATCCTTCTCAAGTTCTTGGCGCGATTCCCGGTAGCGGAGGGGAAGTTCGTAGGCAAGATTTGTCCGAACTGCGCCGCCATGTGTCCGTCGCAGCACCGCTCGGGATTCCAACGCGGCCAAATCTCGTCGGATGGTCGCCTCGGAGACACCCAGCGACTCGCTCAGATCAACGACTTCAACACAATCTCGATCGGCCAGCGCAGCGATGATGGCCACATGCCGTTGTTCAGGACTCACTGATTATCAGTGTAGTTTTCGAGACCCATCGAAGCAGAGTACGCGCTCACGGTCTCGTCAGAGTCAGTCCAGAATCTCGGTCGAACAGATGGACCTGATCAAGGTCCAGCACTATGTCGACATCCGATCCCTCAACCGGTGCCTCGCTTGGGTCCACCGTGGCCACGAACGCTTCTGAGGCATCGCCGTGGGCATCGTCGATATCGAGAGGGACGTCGATTTCAAGGTGGACTTGGACTTCCTTCCCCAGATGCTCCACCAGCACCACATGGCCTCCGAGGTGCCCAATACCCCTATCACCAATGTGAACATGCTCAGGCCGTGCCCCCACAAGAACAGGGCCGTCGGCGGATTCGAATCGCTCTGGCACCTTGAGTTGTGCGGTGCCCACAACAAGGCGACCTCCAGCGATCGACCCGACCAGCATGTTCATTGTGGGCGCACCGATGAATTGAGCCACAAATGCGTTGGCAGGATACCGATAAAGGTCAGCCGGAGATGCAATCTGCTGGACAACGCCCTTGTTCAGCACAACCACCCGGTCACCCATGGTCATGGCCTCTGTCTGATCGTGGGTGACATAGATCGTGGTGGCATTGAGTCTCCGCTGCATCCGCGAAATCTCCGCTCTCATCTCCACTCGCAACTTCGCGTCAAGGTTGGAAAGCGGCTCATCCATCAAGAAGGCAGCAGGCTGGCGGACAATGGCTCGGCCCATGGCCACGCGCTGCCGCTGACCTCCAGACAGTTCGCCGGGTCGACGCTCCAAGTACGGAGACAGGCCAAGCAATGATGCAACCCTTTCGACTGTCGTACGCCGTTCAGCCTTGCTCGTCCCGCGAATCTTCAATCCGAAGCCGATGTTCTCAGCCACAGTGAGGTGAGGGAACAACGCGTAGTTTTGGAAGACCATCGCGATATTGCGATCGCCTGCGGGCACACCTGAGATATCGGAACCTCCGATGAGCAATTCCCCAGTGGTGGCGGTCTCCAAACCGGCCACGATTCGAAGAAGCGTGGTCTTGCCACAGCCGCTGGGGCCGACAAGGACAATGAACTCGCCGTCTTCGATCTCAAGATCGACCTCGGACAACGCCGGTGGGCCGATGTCGTCAAAACGCTTGGTCACTGCGTGAAGAGAAATCGATGCCATGGCTCCTACTTCGTCGCCCCCACCGTCAATCCTTCGATGATCCGCCGCGACATCCATGTGTAGAGGATTATCAGCGGCGTCAGCATGATCACCACGCTGGCAAAAAGCCCAACCCAGTTCGAGGTGTACCGCATGGCACCAAATGTGTTCAGCAATCCGACACCGATGGTGCGCTTGTCCACGTCGTAGGTCAGCACTAGTGCCAACAAGAACTCGTTCCAGAGCCCAACAGCCACAATGAGTGCCGACGCCACCATCCCCGGTCTGGCCAGCGGCAACATGACAAAGAAGACCCGCAGCGGGCCTGCCCCCTCCATAACCGCAGCCTCCTCCAACTCGCTTGGAAGCGACCGGAAGAAACCGGTCATGAGAAAAACCGCAAAAGGAATGGAGACACCCATGTAAGTGAGGGTCAAACCCCAGAGGTTGTTCGTGAGGTTCACCTCCGACAAACCGACGAACAATGGGATGATGATGGCGTGAACAGGCACCCCGATACCGAGCGCAAAGAAGCTGATCAACGGACTCGCGCCGCGAAAGTACATCCTGGTTAGGGCGTAGGCGGCGGGGGCGGCAACCGCCATCGTCAACGCCGTGCCACCACCGACTGTCAGCACACTGTTGAGCGTCGTGCGAGCCAAATTCAACAGATCCCAGGCATCTCGGAAATTCTGGATCTCATTGCTGTCGGGAAGCGCCCATAGATCCCTGAACACACTGTTGTTGCGCTTGAAAGCCGCCAGAATGAGCCAGACCAACATCGCCAGGCTGAACAACACCCACGACCATACGAATAGGCGACCGATACCCCGGCCAGCCAGCCTCCCCCCGCGTTGCAGAGAACTCACGTGCACATCGGTGCTCATCAGAACTCCACGCCCCTTCGGCGCATGATTCGCCGGACAAGGACAACGAGCACACCCACCAGGGCCAACATGATCACTGCGATCGCGCTTCCTTGCCCTAGCGCGAAAATCGGGCTTCGATTGCCGAGAGCCACGGCGTAGACCTGCACCGGCAACGTCCATGTCGATATCGATGGGTCCGTGCCCGATCCCCCAAAGGCATAGATGAACTCGAACGTCTTGATAGCAGTGATAACCCACAACACCGCGGCAACACTGAGTACATCCCAGGTGAGCGGAAGCGTGACCCTGAACAGCTTTTGACGGGGTGTCGCACCTTCGAGATCGGCTGCCTCATAGAAGTGCTTCGGAATGCGGTCGACACCCGCCATCAGGATTGTGATGAAGAAGCCTGTATAGATCCAGACCAAACCCGCAATCACGGAACGGAAGATCAGATCGGGTGCCAACCAAGTTCTCGTCGCGGATTCGAGGCCAATCGCTTCCAGAAATCCGTTGAGAAGACCATTGCGGGGCGCCAACAAGACTCCCCAAGCAATCGCCAGAGCCACCGGGGGGACGATGTTCGGAAAAAACAGCACGGCGCGGATGAATCTCTTGGCGCGCATTTCCCGCAGGAGCATGGTGAACACGAAAGAAAAGAAGAACACCACCAGACCGCCGGCGATGAGGATTGCCAGCGTACGGTTGAACGACCCCCAAAAGGTGTCGCTCTTGAGCAGGTGGCGGTAATTCTCAAGACCCACGAACTCAGGGCTGTCGCCAATGCCACGCCACTCGGTGAAGCTGATCCAGACCGTGGCCACGGTAGGGGCCATGATGATGGCCAGGTAGATCGCCAATGCAGGAGCGATGAAGGCGCCGGCGCGCCGACCATCATGCCGTAGATGCGGAGGGGACACATCCATCGTGCTCGGCACCCCCATCGCTCCCTGCGCTGTTTAAAGGCCCAGTGCTGCCACTGGTCCTACTGGCTGTCCCAATACTCGGCGGTCTTCGCAGCGATTCTGTCGATGAATTCCTCACCGCTGATCTGGCCGAAGAAGAGCTGGTCGTCGAGAAGCATGAACTCTATCCAGTATTCGGGATAGTCACCCTGCACGCCATCGTAGGGACGGTGGCCAGCGGGACTCGCGGCCAACATGTCCACCGCGTCCTGGAGGTCGGGCGGCACGCCAATGTCGCTTCGTGGCACCAGGTTCTTGGCCACATCGACCATCCCCGCGAGACGCTCGCTGTTGAGCGCATAGGCGATGAAGTCCTGCGCGGCGCGAGGAGAGTCCGCGGCTTGCGGCACAACCCAGCCGATCTGGTACACCTCAGCAGACTCGAAGCCGCCCTCGGTAGTGGGGAACGGCAGAAGGCGATACTCGAAGCCTTCGCTTGAATAGCTTGCGGTCTCCGAGGCCAGCCAGGTGCCGTTGATATTGAACGTGCCGTTGCCGTTCGCCCATTCCTGTTGTGCAATCGGCCAGTTGCTCCCTTCGTAGCCCTCAGCGAGCGCGCCGGACTCAACGAGCTCGACGAGGTCTTCTACGGCCCCGGCAATGGCGTCAGAGCGCCACGCCTCGCCGGTCGGGTCCGATGCTGCCGCGTTGAACGCGCCCGGACCGCCGTGGCGGACGATCAGCCAGTACAGCCAATAGGCGTTGTAGAAGTTGATGAGTCCGTCATGCTGCACGGCGTTCTCGCCCGCCGCCAGGCTGGCGGCGATGAACTCGTCCCACGTCTTCGGCCGCTCTATGCCGAGTTCCGTCAGACGGCGGCCGTCGTAGTGGATGCCCGACGAGTTCACCACATACGGCATGATGTGCGGCTCGCCGTCTACTGCATAGATGTCGAGGAACGACGACGGGATCACGTCGCCGACCATGACGTCCTCGCCGGGAATCTGCTGTTCCAGCACAGACGCGAGTGAACGCGTCTCACCAGTGTTCACCAGCGCGCCAGCCAGCGGCTCCGCTTCAAAGCCAATCAAGTCGACAGGGTCACCTGCCGACAGCGCAGCCCGGACACTGGTCAGGACCTCCCGGCCAGCCCACAACACATCGACCTCGACACCCGTATCTTCCTCGAAGGAGTCGATGATCCCCTGGAGCACCTCCTGCTGCGGCTCGCCTTCGTTCCACATGGAGAAGTAGCGCAGGGTTCCGTCTTCGCCCTCCGGTTCGGGGGTATCGCCGTCGTCCTCCGGCTCGGGGGCAACGGCACCGCCGTCGTCCTCCGGCTCGGGGGCAACGGCACTGCCGTCGCCCGCATCGCTCTCCGACTCTGACACCGCCTCGGTGGTCGGGCTGACATCGGAGTCATCGTCATTGCCGCATGCGGCAGCAACGAGCACCAACGCCAGCAAAGCTGTGACGAATGCCAGCCAGGGCGGCCGACCTCCGTCTCGTTTTCTAGTCATGTTTCCTCCCAATTTGGTTGGTATTGCTTTTTCTCCTCAGACGCCGCAGCACTGCCATCAACCGACTGGCCGTCAACCGACTGGCCGTCAGCCGACTGAATGGCGCTGGCAAGAATCACGGAACGAGTCAGGTGCTTGGGCGCATCCGCGTCGTAGCCGTGTGCCTCGGCCAGCGCGAGACCAAGGCGCTGAACTGCCACCAAAGACGCGATCGGATCGCATGCTGGCCAGTGGACATACGCACCGGCGGCGCGAGCGCTGCCAATGAGGGCTTCATCCCGGGGCCCGAATCCCCACAACACCGTGGCGTTGTCTGCCACCGAGATGGGGCCGTGACGGTATTCCATAGCCGGATACGACTCACTCCACTGGCCGGCCATCTCCCGCAGCTTGAGCGCGGCCTCGTTGGCGATACCGAAGGTCCAGTCGACGCCGACGAAAACAAACTGGCGAGCGCCCTGCCAGACGCTGCTGTCCAGATCGGCGCCAGCGTCAACGGCCGCGTCATGGACAGAGGCCTGGATGTCGTAGCCAACGCTGATGAGCAGCGTGATCAGCGCCGTGGTGGCGAATCTGGTCTGCACAACAGACTCTTCGTCCGCAAAGGGCAATGCCAGTACATCGTCAACAGCCGATGCCAGCGGACCGTCGTAGCCAGTCGTCACGGCTAACTTCTTGGTCGCTCGGGCTCGACTCAACGCATCAAGGACTTCTGTGGTCGTACCCGACCGCGAGATGGCGATCAGACAATCCCATTCCCGCGGCGGAGCCAGCGAGGCCGGGAACGCGTCGGTTCGTCCGAGGCCGCTGGACTCCCTATAGCTCGCGTAACTCTGAGCGGTATAGAACGAAGTACCGCATCCGATGACTCCAACCCATCTATCGCGTCCCGGTAAATGCTGGGCGCGCTCGGCAACCAGGCTGTGTGTCCAGACTGCTGGCTGTGATCCGATTTCGCCCCTCACCATGCTCATTGGTGCGACCGTACGCTTGTTTTGCTAAGAAATCAAGCACAATCAATCATCACATTGACAGTATCGCTCATAAACGGTCATGGCGATATGAGCCAATGCACATGCCGGGCCCAAGGGAATCCGCCCAGGAGGAATCAGGCGTGTCCGTCAGCATCAGCATGTCGAAAGCGGTCATTGGACCGACGCGGTTACAGCTGCAATGAGGGCAAGGGCTCGAAGTAGGGCAGGGTGATCTCGTCGCTCAGCTCTACGAATGTGGCTTTCACTCGCATTCCTACGTGGACGGCGTCGACCGGGCAGTTGATGAGGTTAGCCAGCAGCCAGAAGCCTTCGTCCAGTGTCACGATCACCGCCACATAGGGCACGGTGAATGCCGGGGTCTGGGGGCGCCACACGGTGGTCCACGAGTACACCTCGCCCAGTCCGGTGCTGACCTCCCAATCGAGGTTGGGCGAGAAGCAGGCCGAGCAGGCCGGAGCCGGGTCCATGGTGATGGCGCCGCAGTCCCGGCACCGCTGGTAGCGGAGCTCGCCAACCTGGCAGCCATCCCAGTAGGGCTGGGAAAACAGGGTGGGCACCGGCAGGGGGATGCCGGGCGACTGGGGTTGCAAGATCTCGCTCATGGGGTCTCCGTTCCCAGCAGCATCACATCGGTGAACAGCGCACCGGCGCCGCCGTTGGAACACATGGCCACCTGGGCGTCGGGTACTTGGGCCGTGGCGCAAGTACCCCGAAGCTGTTCCACCCCCCGTATGACCCGCTGGAGCTGCTGCACTGCGGCCCCGCCGTGGCTGAACGACATGGTGCCTCCGTCGGTGGTCACCGGATACTGGCCGCCGGGGCCGATGCGGCCGTCCATGATGAAGTCGCCGCCCTCGCCCTCCGCGCAGAACCCGTAGGCCTCGAACTGGCGGATAATCTCGAACGAGAACGGGTCGTAGAACTCGCACACGTCCACATCGGTGGGGCCGAGCTCGCCCATGGCGAACGACTTCTGGGCCGCCCACCGGCCGGTGTAACCGTTGTTGCGGCCGCTGGGGCCGGCCAGATCCCACGCCGGGGGATGCTGGTAGGAGGGGCCGAAGCTGTCGCACGCCCCGCCCAGGATGTACACCGGTTTGGTGGGCAGATCCTGGGCCCGCTCCCGGGTGGTGAGGATCAGCGCACACGCCCCCTCTGATGTCATGGCGCAGTCGAGCAGGTGGAACGGATCGGCCACCATGCGCGACGCCAAGATGTCGTCGGGGGTGAACGGCCCCCGCCCGTGGTACACCGCATCGGGGTGGGCATGGCCGTTGTTGCGGATGGTGGCGGCCACCGTGGCCAGCTGCTCGGGGGTGGTGCCGTGCATGTGCATGTGGCGCTGGGCGATGAGGGCGAACTCGGCCGCAGTGAACATGCCGTAGGCCACCACGAACTCGTGGGCCGGCCGGGTCCACGGGGCGGTGGAGGCCCGCTCGGTGTAGACGCCGGCCGATCCGTGGGCCACCAAAACGGTGTGGCACTGGCCGGTGGCTATGGCGGAGGCGGCGTCCAAAATGGTGGGGATGGACGGGGCCATGTAGTGCCGCCACGACGGGCCGTTTCGCATGTAGTAGGTGAGCGGGCCGCTGAATGGGCCGGCGGCGATGCCGTCTATGTCCGATGGGGACAGGCCGGTGTCGGCTAGGACACCGTGGACGGCTTGGAACGTGATCGTCGTGGAATCGTGGCCTTCTAGGACACGGGCTTGTTCGGAGTTGGCGATGCCGACGATGGCGACGTCGTGGAATGGGTGTTTGGCCACGAGCTAAATGTCTAGTCGCCCCTGCACGCCCCCGGCGACACGACCGCCCCCATGCCTCGGGTTTCCCGAGAAAACCCTCGGATTCCCCAGGATTTCTTACTCGGGTTTCCCGGGAAAAAACCCTCGGGTTCCCCAGGATTTCTTACTCGGGTTTCCCGGGAAAAAACCCTCGGGTTCCCCAGGACAACTTCTGGTCTGGTATTTTGCCATCATTCTGGAGGTCACCCTTGCCACTCATCCGCCGCCGAATCGAGGACATCGCCACCCAAAGGATGGGGGAGATACCAGTGGTAGCACTGCTGGGACCCCGATCAGTCGGGAAGTCAACCATCCTGCGTTCGCTCGCGGTTGGCGCCGGAGCGGACATCATCGATCTCGACGACCCGGCTACCCAGACAGCGGTTGCCGACGATCCTTCCCTCTTCGTGCAGGGACCCCGACCGGTGTTCATCGACGAGTACCAACACGTTCCCGAGCTGCTCAGTGCAATAAAGGCAGAACTGAACCGCAACGGATCCTCCGGGCAGTTCGTCATCACCGGCTCCACTCGCCATGAAGCCCTGCCCAAGATGGCAGAGGCACTCACCGGCCGGCTGCACCGTCTCACCGTGTACCCATTCTCCCAAGGGGAGTTAAGCGGCCACCACGAAAATCTGTTGGAGACTCTGTTCAGCGACCCTGCACGCGTGGTCACGAGTACTTGGTCAGCGACGACTCGCGAGGACTACATCCAGAGCATCGTGGGCGGCGGCCTCCCTCTGGCACTGGAGCAAACCGGCGGCGCCCGCGGCCGCTGGTTCGACAACTACGTAGAACTCACACTTGAACGCGACGTTCGAGCACTGGCCAACATTCGCCAACGAGAAGCACTGCCGCGGCTCTTAAGCCATCTGATGGCCCAGACTGCTCAGGTACTCAACATTACCAAAATTGGACAGGCCGCCAATCTGAAGCCCAGCACTGCTGAGGGCTATGCCAAGCTCCTCGAAGCGGTGTACTTGGTGCATCGTCTCCCCGCATGGGGAACCACGCTACGAGCCCGGGCAACAGCAAAACCCAAACTGCATGCGGTCGATGCTGGGTTGGCTGCTCACATGATGGGCCTATCGGACACCAAACTGCTGTCGAACAACCCCACTGATCAAGAGCAATTCGGCCATCTGCTGGAGACCTTTGTGGTGGGTGAGATCATCAAACAGGCATCGTGGATGGACGGTATAGCTGAGATCGGCCACTGGCGTACCCATGACGGCGTGGAAGTGGATCTCGTGGTCGAGCGCCGAGACGGCATGGTGGTTGCCTTCGAAGTCAAGGCTGGCAATGTCAAGAGCAAACATTTGAGCGGATTGAGGACGCTTCGAAATGCAGTGGGAGACCGCTTCATCGCTGGCGTCATGCTCCACTTGGGCAAATACCCATCGCGGCCAGATGACCGTCTGATGACCATTCCGGTGGATCGATTGTGGCAAACGGTAGGTGAAGAGACGTGAGGCCTTTGGAGGGGGTGCGGGTTGTTGACTTGACTCGGGTGGTTTCGGGGCCGGTTTGTACTTGGTTTTTGGCTTCGCTGGGGGCGGAGGTAATTCGGGTTGATCCGCCGGGTGGGGATGTGACTTGGCGGATTCCACCTTGGGTGGGGGCTGAGGGTGAGCAGTCGGAGGCCATGGGGCCTGATGACATCGGGATCAGCTACTTGCGCAAGGGACGGGGAAAGCGCAGCGTGGTGCTGGATTTGGGGCGTCCCGAGGGGGCGGACGCTTTTCGGCGGGTGGTGGCCAATGTTGACGTTTTGGTGGACAACTTCCGGCCTGGGGTCATGGACTCGCTGGGAGTGGGGTATGAGACGTTGTCGGCGCTGAATCCCCGGCTGATTCATGCCTCCATCACCGGGTACGGGCCAGATGGGCCCGACGCCGATCTGGCCTCTATGGACCTCATCATCCAAGGGCGTTCGGGGCTGATGGCCAAGTCTGGGTTCCCCGACGGTCCGCCCATCAAGGCCGGGGCCACCGTTGGCGACCAGTTCCCCGCCGCGTTGTGCGCCCTCGGCGTAGTAGCGGCATTGCGCCAACGGGACATGGACGGCAAGGGGCAGTACATCGACGTGGCCATGCTCGACAGCCTGGTCACCATGCTTTGGGACGAGCCTTTGGACCTGTACCGAGAGCGGGGCATGCCCGACCGCATCGGCAACGGCGACCCCCGGGGCATCTTGGACACCTTCGAGGCTCAAGACGGCTGGGTGACCCTGGTCATCACCTCAGATGCCCAATTCGAGCGACTGACGGAGGAAATGGGTCGCCCCGACCTGTTCGAATTGGGACCCAATATCCCGGTTCGAGCATCCAATCGGGCGGAGATCTGCGAAGGGGTAGCGGCGTGGATGGCGCGGCAAACCACTGACGAACTGGTCGCCCGACTGCACAAAATCCGAGTACCGGCTGGCGCGGTGGCCTCGGCCTACGCCTCCGCCGAGGACCCCCAAATCCAGCACCGCCAGGCCCTAGTCCCCCTCCGCCACCCCCACGCCTCCGAACCCACCACCCGACTAGGCCCAGCCTTCCCCATCAAGTTCTCCCGCTCCAACACCACCCAATCCCCCGCCGAAACCCTCGGCAGCAGCACCCAAGACGTGCTCAAAACGATTGCGGGCCTCACAGAAGAAGAAATAGACCGGCTCCGCTCCGCCGGAGTTCTTGGATAAGACAGTGGTCTGACAGAGTGGCGGGATGTTCAGGGCCCTACTCCTCAGCCAAGACGAAGACGGCAACCGCTCCCATTCCATTACCGAACTAGACGAAGTCGATCTGCCAGATCGACCGGTGGTCGTGGACGTGGACTACTCCACGCTCAACTACAAGGACGGCCTGGCTATCGTGAACGGCGTCCCCATAGTGCGCGACTGGCCGATGATCCCCGGCGTCGACTTGGCCGGCACAGTAGCCAGCAGCGACGACCCGGCATGGTCGCCGGGCGACGGGGTGATCGTGAACGGCTGGGACCTGGGCGAGTCGTACTGGGGGGGCATGGCCACCAAGGCAGCCCTGGACGGCGGCTGGCTCACCCCTCTCCCCGACGCCTACACCACCCATCAGGCCATGGCCGTGGGCACCGCGGGCTACACCGCCATGCTGTGCGTGTTGGCCCTGGAAGAGCACAACATCGCCCCCGATTCCGGCCCAGTGGTGGTGACCGGCGCCGCCGGTGGAGTGGGCAGCGTGGCCGTGGCCGTGCTGGCCAAGCTGGGTTACGAGGTGGTGGCCTCCAGCGGCCGCATCGAGTCGGAGGGCGACTACCTGCGAGGGCTGGGCGCGGCCGAGTTGATCCACCGCGACGAGCTCTCCGGACCGGCCCGCCCCCTGGGCAAAGCCCGTTTCGCCGGAGGAGTCGACACCGTGGGCAGTCACACCCTGGCCAACATCGTCGCCCAGACCCAGCCCCACGGATGCGTGGCCGCTTGCGGCCTAGCCCAGGGCATGGACTTTCCCAGCTCGGTGGCCCCGTTCATCCTGCGGGCCGTCACCCTGGCCGGCGTCAACTGCGTATACGAGCCCGCCGAGCGCCGAGCCCAAGCGTGGAACCGCCTGGCCCGCGACCTAGACACCGCCAAGCTCGACGCCATGACCACCACCATCGGCCTTGCCGACGTCCCCGCCGCCGCCGCCGACATCCTCGCCGGCACTATCCGCGGCCGGGTAGTCATCGACGTGAACCGCTAGCCCTGGTTACTCACAAGCGCTGTGTGCGGGTTTGTGCAGGTCCGCGGAACAGCCCCTCTAATGAGCGGCCGCTCCTGTCGGTCACTGCGCCTCGTCTGCTGTGAGGGTGATCTGTGCGGTCGCTTCGGGTCCCAGGCCGGTGGCGTTCTTGGCTCGCACGGTGATGGTGTAGGTGGCGCCGGGCTCCAGTTTGCGGATCACCACGTGCTGTTTCTTGGCACCGGGCCTGCGGGTCGAAAGTTCCTCGCCGTCGCGTGTCAGCACGACCTGGTAGCTGTTGGCGGCGCCGCCGTCTTGGGGCGGGTCCCACTCGACCCGGATGCGGGTCGGGTGGGTCTGGCGGGCGCTGAGGTTGACGACCTGGCCGGGAGGCGCCTCGGCCTGTTCGGTTTGCTCTGCTTGCTGGAGCTCTGCTGGGGCGGCGGGCACGGTCACCGTGAACGTGTCGCTGGCCTGGTTGCCGTCGGGGTCCTGGGCGGTGACGGTGATCGTCGCGGTGCCCTCGGCCACGGCGATCACGGTGATGGCGGTTGCCGACAGCGTCGTCGGGTCGAGCGTCGTCGAGATGTTGACGACGGCGCGATCCGATGTCGTGACGCTGATTGTCAGCGAGTCGCCGTCGGGGTCGCTGAACACGCCCGACAGCGGGATCTCCCGTTTCGCTCCCGCCTCGAGTTCGCCTATGTCGGCGAGTGGCGCGGGGTCGAACGTCAATGCCGCGCCAATTCCCGAAATCTCAATACCGGAGTCGAGCACCTCGGCGATGTCCAATGGCAGCGGAGCGGGGGTGTAGAAACTGCCCTGCGAAGTGAGTTGAAGCCCGCTGACTGCGCCCGTCAGGTCGATTTCTGTCGGGTCATCGTCGCTCCGCTGCACAGCAAGACCGATTATCAAGGGACGGTCCTCGACAAGTACCCGAATTGGGAGGACGGGGGCACCTGTCCGGGGGTCGCGCGTATTTCCGTCCCACTTCTCTGCGACTCGCCGGATCAGCTCATCGGCGTACGGTTCGAGTGCCTGATCGGTCGCGAGGCGCAACAACCGGTCGCCGACTGGACCAAGGCGGCGAGCCCAGATACTGAGTGCTCGGCGGAGTTCCTCGGGTACGACATCGTCGCCGGGTTCGAAGCCAATTGATCGTAGGAACCGATGCAGCCGCCTTCGATCTGACGCATGCAGAATTGCCTGCTGCCGCGCATATCCGATGTTGACGTAGTGATCGTGTTTGGTAATCGTGGAGATCCCGCGCTCTCCGCCCAAGTAATCGTCAAGCCACCACGAGAGTTGCTCCCACATTTGTGGGACGTATTCGTCGTAGTTGCCTGGCATTCCTCCGATCTCGTCTGTTGGATCGAGGAGCTGTCTGAATGGCGCGTAGAAGTTTGGGGCACCAACACTGTTAGCTGTCATCCGACTGGCGACGAGCACATTTAGCGCGAGCAGCGGGAGCGAGGGCGGTAACCCAAGACAGCCCTCCTCCTGCCATCGTTTGCATTGGTACCAAAGAGGCTCAAAGTTATAGCCAGGCATGACTGCACTCCGGACGACTCCAGCGAGCTCCTCAACCGCCTCTTCAGCGGGAATCCCTCTCATCGAGGCAACCTCGTCACTGTCGACGCAGAAGGTCACCGGCTCCAAGATGAACAACGGCGAGAAGTAGCGGTCTGCCAGGACGGACATCCAGCGCTCGCTGGACCACGAGTCGTCGTCTGAGCCAGCAGCACTTGCGCTGGGTGCCCCCATGCGGTTTTCCGTGGTCCGGGACATCCCCGCTTCCACCTCCGGCTGCCGTCGCGACTAGTAAATCCTGGGTAATGGTAGGTGCAAGCTATGACAACTGTCTGTCTTGAAGCGCCTACGACCAGGAGAATGTCACCGCTCGGGTTCAGCGAACCAAGCGAATCTACCTGCTCATCAGGCACGTCCACGGCGGTCGATGGCTACCGAGGTCCCATACCGGTAGCGCAGCCCCTCATCGCCATCCGTGACAATCATTTAGATCATCGTCAGCGTCGGGCGTCGACGATTTCTATGTCGTAGGAACCCATGGCCTGGTCAGCAGTCACAAGAGCCAACGCCTCGAACTGGGCCTGCGCAACGAGCATCCGGTCGAAGGGGTCTTGATGGTGAGCAGGAAGTGACGGGGCATGCTCGGCGTGTTCCGCTGAAATGGCAAGCGGAACAAAGCCCCCTGACTGGAGCGCCGCCACAAGTCCATCGGGCATGGTCAGCTTGCCGAGCGCCCGCTTGATCCCAAGCTCCCACGGAGTGACTGCCGAGAAGTACACCTCATCGGCCTGTTCGATCAATTGGCGGCATTGCGACCCCAGCGAGTCGCTGCCTTCGAGCCACCAGAGGGCAACATGGCTGTCCACCAAGATCCTCATGGCACGTCTGCCTCGGCGGACTCATCGAACATAGCCACGATCTCTGCATCGGAGCCGACCACATCGCCGCGGTAGCCAATCCGGCCAGCCCATGTACCGGCCACTCGTACCGGACGATCGGGGCGCCACGGAATGATTTTGGCGACAGGATGGCCATTGCGGGCCACGATCACCTCAACACCCGCCTCGGCCTCGCGAATCAGCTCCGAAAGCCGCGACTTCGCTTCATGAGTGTTGACCACACGAGTCGTCACAGTCTTAGCTTAGCTAGATGCACTACCGGTGTGGGGTGAGGGTGATTTGGGCGGCTGCTGCGGGGGGCGGATTGGGTTGGCCGTTGGTGCAGCCGTAAGGGACCTGTTGGGTGTCGATGCTGAACATGCAGCGGTAGGCGTTGAGGAGGTTCTCCTGGTCGGCGATTAGCTGGTCGCGGGTTCGGATGTCTTGTGGGGTTGGGGTGCTGTCGAATTGGAGGGGCTGGGTCGGGGGTTGGGCGGGTTGGCCGTTGGTGCAGCCTCCGGGGACGACTTGGGTGTCGATGTCGAAGAAGCAGCGGTAGGCGTTGAGGAGGTTCTCCTGGTCGACGATCAGCTGGTCGCGAGTTCGGATGTTCTCGATGGTGGGCGCCGCGCCCGCCGCGTCGCCGTCGCCGGTGTCGGTGTCGGTGTCATCGGTTTCAGTGTCGGTGTCGGTGTCGGGCGGCGGCGGCAGTGGCACAGGGGGCGGCGGCGGCAGTGGCACAGGGGGCGGCGGCGGCAGTGGCACAGGGGGCGGCGGCGGAGGCGGAGGCGGAGGCGGCGGCGGAGGCGGCAGCGGGGGTGGCGGGGGTGGCGGCGGAGGCGGCGGCGGGGGTGGCGGTGGCGGAGGAGGAGGCGGTGGCGGCGGTGGCTGCGGGGGCGGCTGCGGGGGCGGCGATGCGGCGGTCACCGTCGCGGTCACCGAGGAGACGGTCTCGCCGCTGTACTGCGTGTC